>ERZ857750.1214-NODE-1214-length-29154-cov-26.979346_pt1 | contig 29154 bp, 21 predicted proteins | sample MGYA00519915_ERZ857750 | MGnify/ENA primary metagenome ERZ857750 (study PRJEB31778, sample SAMEA3449358) | human gut metagenome | biome: human gut; feature: human-associated habitat; material: faeces | place: United Kingdom | collected 2010/2012 ...
TACTTCTCTCTTTACGGAAACCGTAGGAATTACTGTCCGCAGTTGTTTCCGATACAGGTTCCAACGCAAGCAGGTATAATGCCTGCATAGCCCTGTCTTTCATCGTCGGGATACCTAAAGGACGTAGTTTCCCATTACTCTTTTTGATATTGACCCTTTTTAACGGCTGGGGCTTGTAGCCTCTTCTTTTCAGTTCACCGATAGCCTTGAATCTGGCATTGGGAGTTGACCATTTCACCTTGTCAACGCCTGCGGTGTCACTGCCACTGTTTGATGTAACACGCTTTACGGCTAAAGCTTTAGCGTAAAACGAATGCGTTAGCACCCATTGTAAGGATTTCACCTTGCCGTGTTTGCCCGCCTTTTGAGCTTTTACAATACGTGCTTGTAGCTTATTAACCGCTATCTCACACTTGTTCCAGTCTATGCTTTCCCAAGTGCTCCATTTCCGGTCAGTAGATGCACACGATGTTTTAATCTCGTTCATTTGCTTTTCTCCTTTAATAAGTTCTATAAGTTTCTTGTAAAACATCCACCATGCGGAAGTCTGCCCACTTTCGTGTGAGGTGATGTTTCAACCTCTATCCGTTCCGTTACAGAACGGCATTCGCTTTCTCCGCATTCCTCTGCCCGCACTCCATTCGGCTTCACTTACGGTCTGCTTACCTGCTGTTAACAGGAGAAGTACGGGTTTACCATGTTTCTTGTATATGACAAACGAATGGGTTAGAATCCGTCTATCCGCCGGCAGTCGTTATGTCCGTGTAACCTTAGCATGGAGAAGGTTATCCGACTGCATCCCTTTTGGGTTAGAGCCCAGTATCATTAGCAGCTCATTCGAAGTTACGACGTTTATCAACGGTTCACATTACGTTATTCATACCATTCAGCCTAGCTCCCCTGTCGTTCGATACTAACGGCAGTTGTCATCCCCTCACGGTTCAGACTTCTCCTTTCGGAAGGGCTTCATTGTTGGTTCTGTTACCGCACGGGTTCATTGCTTAATACCGCACGTTCCCATAGGCTACTGTTGACGGAACAACAGGTTCAATCGTTCTATTTCCAACTCGTGGAATGAAAGTTGAACAATCATATACAAGACTTACATGTCACAGCCATGCTTCTTCTATGAGAATCATCTTTCTGATACCTTTCAACCGGCGCATCTTGTTGATGAAGCTTTCCATGATAATGATGGTCACAACCGGGAAAAGGTCTTTATTGTCCTTTATGGCATCAATTTCAAAGACAATGAATCTCTTGCTAAGAAGGTCAATGTTCTGTTGTGAGTTCAACAGAAAGTCATATCTTCCGCCACGATAATATGGAGTGAGTGTAGTCAGCAGATTGTCTATATTGAAATCATCTTTTGATACCTTTATATCTCTGCTTTGTAATTCTACCCGATATACGTCACGCAGATATTCATAGAAGGTGTTGAAACACGGAATCAGTTTTTCGTCTTTCTGTATCATCCTTATATAATTATGTATGGCTGTTCCGAGTTCATTGGATTCGGTCTTTTCAATATACTTGTCTTCACCCTTCCACAATGTCAGAATCAGTGCACATATACTTTCTTCCTTTTCAATATCAAAAACCTTGTCGTCTGTATAGAAGGGATTGAAGGAGATAGGATTCTCTTCCGTATAAGTAAAGTAAATACCGTCATTCCCTTTTGTGTTGTTTTGAATAAGTGAACAAAGTCCCTGATAGGAGTTTCCTGTATCTACTAACAAAACATGTGTTCCCTGCTCATAGTATTGTCTTATCATATGATTAGTAAAGAAACTCTTTCCGCTTCCTGACGGACCCAGGATAAACTTGTTTCTGTTGGTTGTTATTCCTTTCTTCATTGGAAGGTCTGAAATATCAAGATGCAAGGGCTTTCCGGACATACGATCAGCCATCTTTATACCAAATGGTGAAAGTGAATCCTTGTAGTTCGTTTCAGCAGTAAAGAAACATAGTGCAGGTTCAATGAAAGTATAGAAACTTTCCTCTGATGGGAAATCCGCAGCATTACCCGGCATGGCAGCCCAATAGAGAGTTGCCGTATCAATGGTATTATGGCGCGGCTTGCATTCCATCATAGCCAAGGCCGAACCGACATCATTCTTGATATGCTTCAGTTGTTCACGGTCGTCACTCCATGCCAATACATTGAAATGTGCACGTATGGAAGTCAGTCCTTTTGAATGTGCCGTATTCATATATTCTTCCAACCACTCCTTGTTTATCTGATTGGCACGGCTGTATCTTGAAAGGGAGTGCATATTTCTGGCCTGACGTTCAAACTTCTTCAGGTTTTCCGCACTGTCATCAATGAAAATATACTGGTTGTATATATGGTCGCATGAAAGCAATAATCCAACGGGAGCAGCAAAAGATAGTCTGCAGTCACTTCTGTCTGTAGAAAGCCTTTCATGTCTGTAGTCAGTTACTACATGAGCCGGAAGGTCGTCCGTATCAGATAAAGTATGCAGACAAAGAATCTTGTCACCGATACGCACTTCATCAGCCCCCAGACGTATATCTTCCAAAGAAGCATGGTTGCTTTCTGAAAGTGAAAAGTATCTGTCCAGGAGTCCCGGTTTCTCACTTGTTCCGGCTATTTCATCAGCATCGAACCGTCTGAGAGTGAAGAATCCGGATGAGTTCATTATTCTTTCAAACTGATCTACCGCTTCAAGAAAAGCATTGACTCCTTCTTTGTCTGTAATTTCTTTTGGCAGAATGTTTCCCCTGCATAGAGTAGAGAAATTACTCTGCTGCATCATCTTCTGTTTGTTGGTTTTTGTGATGAAGAGATATACCGAATGATTCAGAAAAGGTCTTTCATTAAAATGCTTTTCATAGGCTCTGCCAAGAAATGAAATATCCTCCTTTTGCAGTTCCGATTCATACCTTTCCATGATAAACCAGTCCTGTTTGTGTACAATAGTATAATTAGGCAGCACTTTTATAGACTTGTACCATGTGGAGTGCATTGCCTCATATTCATCAGAGGTGATGGTAAAAAGTTCAGGAAGTTCCATTTCAAAGGCTACCGTAATATCGGCATCCTTTGAAATGATACATCCGTTCTCTATGGCTAAAAGCGGAAACTTCTGTTCAAGTGTGGACATTTTGCTAATGTTTCTCATATCGTCTGTTGTTTAGGAATATATGAAACACCGTCTTACGGTTAATAAGGTATCTGGGATGGCCACGGACAGCACCTCTTTTCATAAGTCCGTGTTCACCGTATTTGCTGTTCATGGAGAAAGTTTGCCACACAACAACTGTGGCACCCAATACTCCCATGACAAGACAGAGAACCTGGTCCACATTACAGAGGTAAAGTATGACTGTAACCAAAAATACAGCCAGCAGTCCTCCAGCAAAGATGAAAAGGTATTGTGCTTTCAGTCCCTTGAATTCCACTGACCTCCCGATTCCCTTGTTTATTTCCCATCCGGCCATAATTACAGGAAGAATGAACGTAATATGGTTGCAGCCACAATCAGGAAGATACATGCACCGAACCATGATGCCGCAGTCTTTGATGTGTCCGGATCACCTGAACTGAACTTGTTATACACCTTTACACCTCCAATCAGTCCTACAACTGCACCAATGGCATAGATAAGTTTGGTAGCCGGATCAAAATAAGATGTAATCATCTGTGTTGCTTCCTGTATTCCGGCAAGTCCATTACCTTGAGCTCTAGTCTGCTGGACAAGCATACATGCTATGAGCAGTGTAATAATCATTTTATTCTTCATACAAATACCGTTTAAAAGGTTCATAAAAAATCTTCCAGTGAAATCTCTTCCGGCTTGTTTTTCTTTTTACGTGCCGGCTTGGGGGATTTGAGTTCTTCCTCTTCTATCATGCGCATAAGTTCCTGGTTTCTCTTCTCTGCCTTTGCTTCATTCTCTTTCAGCAGTTTCAGGAAATCACTGCCTTGTAGTTTTGATATGGTTTCAGAAACTTCTGCCTTTTCCTCTTCCTCAATAGAATCATTGCTACCTACTTTTTTAAGCAAGGATATTTCCTTACTAATCAGTTCTGTTCCATTAAGTCGGATATCATCTTTTGTAACTTCGAAAAGTTCTTCCAGCTCAACTTCTTCCTCGTCAACTTCGTCAATATCAGGAAAGAACTCGTTTTCCTCGCCCGTAAAATTATCGCTATTATCTACATCTTTTGCGGGAGCAGGATTATTGGGTAAAACTGTAGAATATTGGGTAATATCTGTTTTTGTCCTGCCTATAACGGAAGAGGTGTTTCCTTCTTTTTGGAGAGGTTTCTTCTCACGAATAGAATCCGTATTTTCATTTTCTTTCTTTCCGGTGTGCAAGAATAACCACAGAAAAATAGCAGCTGTTCCCATAAGCACAATGGAAAGTATTAATGTCAATATTGCATCCATAATTGTTTACATATTTGGTATGGTATGTTTTCTTATATTCTTGGCTGTGGCATCATTGATTAGTGAACGGTAGTTGTTCAGATGGTCAAGCAGAATATTCTCTACGAAGGATGAAAGGCTTACACGGCTGTTTGTGTCATGTAATATGTCTTTCAGTATATCCAGCGTTACACGGTTTAGCGGAAAAGAGGTTCTTTTGTCGAATGGACGGCTTATCAGGAATCTGTTCCTGTATTCTTCCATGTCAGAAGGATTATTTCTTTCTACAGGCTTTTTCTTGTTGGCTGTCGGCTTTTCAGGTTTCTTGTTTTCAGTTGGCTCAGTTTCCTCCCGTGGTTTTGTTTTTTCGGCAGGTTTTGGATCAAAGTCATCAAGAGAAAATTCCTTGTCCATTTCCTTATAATTTCCTTCGGCCATTTGCTTTATTCTGGCTTCTAAAATTCCATTGTTATTATTCATACGCTTTCAGTGATAAGATTTCTATTAGTTCATTGGCAAGTCCTTCAATATTACTTCCGGCAAGCTGGTCTTTTTCGGGAGCCATATAGGTGGAACGAAATACACCTCCGGTATTCATCGACAGTTCACGGCTGAACTTTACAGATCTTGGCAAACGGGTTTTGAGCAGTCCAAGTCCGTATTCCTCGATTTCCTTGTCATAGCTTTCCATTATCCTCGTATTGACTCTCCGGTCCACCTTATTCCACATCATGAATATCTGCTTTATCCTGCTTCCACTCAACATTACACCCATATCACGGATTGTAATGGCGTATGCCATGCACGAAGCTATTGACTGGAGGTCTGCTTCTATAGGTGAAATGATATAGTCCATTTCAAGGGCAAGCGAAAGCAGGTCGGAACTGTCTGAACGTCCCGGCAAGTCATAGATTACAACAGAAATTTCCTCTTCCGGGTGCTCTGATATGTATTCTTCTGCTACCTTTATGGCTTCCTGAGGTTTAGCTTTCAGTACACGGTATGAACGCTTTCCTGTTTTCCTGATATATGCCTTCAATTTCTCCTGCAGAACTGTACTTTCCTCAACAGCTTTTTTATCCCTTTCTCTAAGTCTGTAGAAACTGTGTTGTGCATAGTCACAGTCCATTATAAGCAGTTTGATATTCTTCTCATAGTAGAGAAAACTTGCAAGCACTTCGGCAATGGTACTTTTCCCGATGCCCCCTTTCTGGGAGCCGAATCCTACACGTATGTGTGTAGTTGCATCTGTTTCTGTTTTCATATCTGTAAATGTTTATATGGTTGGTAACATATTCATATCTGTATTTCCATTTGTATGTATATCTGTATATTCACATTTATATATTTGTGCATATCTGCATAAGTGTGTAAGTATGTATGTTTCCACACATCTGCAAATGTGTGTATGTGCGTAATTTTATGCACTTGTTCAGTGCGTGCAGATACTTACAACTGCAAATAAACATCTAAAAAACACAGGCTGGCGCACCTTGGAGAATACCGGGTAATATTGTGGAAAATTGCGTACAGCTTCAATGGAAGCTGTTGATAATAAACAGACTAACTTTGTAGCGAAGCAGAGTATGACTGAAAGGAATACTATCTCTGTTTTTTTATAACCTTTGGCAAGATGTGTTTTTGTCCGACAAACCGAAATTTGTCCGCCAAAAACTCTTGCCCCTGAAAAGGGGAAGATACTTGCTCCAAAGTCGCAAGTTGAATACTAAAAACAAAGATTATGCATAATCAATCCGCTACACCGTCTTACAGATATTATGTAAGGTTGAATGAAAAAGAGAATGCCGATTTTATCAGTCTGTATGAACGTTCCGGTGCCAGAACCAAGTCAGATTTTATTCGTGCACGCCTGTTTTCTCATACATTCAAGGTGATTACAACCGATAAATCCACTGTGGATTTTTACAACAGACTGACAGAAGTGAACGCGCAGATCCGAAAAATCGGACTGTTATATAACCAGACTGTACGAGCCATAAACAGCTATCATTCTGCTAAAGTGGCACATACATTATTGGAGAAGCTGAATGATAATACAGCAGAGTTGCAAGGTCTTCTTGAAACTTCGATAAGTCTTGCAGAAGAGATTAGAAACAAATGGTTGCAAAAATAAGTTCCACATCTAACCTTGGAGGGGCACTTGGTTATAACTTCCATAAAGTGGAAGCTGGAGAGGCAAAAGTTTTGCTCGTCTCAGGCATGAGTGTTGACAATAATGGCAACACCGATATGAACCGTGCCCTTGAGGATATGCAAAGGTTGCTTCCTTCATTCATGAGGACAAAGAAAACCGTATTTCATGCTTCTCTGAATCCGCATCCGGACGATAAACTGAGTGATGAAGAATTACGTGATATTGCCGCATATTATATGGAGAAGATGGGATACGGCAGTCAGCCTTTTATCGTTTTCAAGCATAGTGATATTGAACGGGAACATATACACATAGTTTCTCTTCGCGTTGATTCCAATGGACGGAAGATAAATGACAGTCACGAGTTCAGACGAAGCGACAAAATTCGTAAGGAGATTGAAAGAAAATGGAATCTGAATACTTGTAAAAAACAGAATATTCCAGATAGGGAGCAGCTGCAAAAGGCTGATATAGATAAGGGAGATATAAGGAAACAGATTGCAGGAACTGTTTCATCCATATTGAGGAAATACAGTTTTCAGTCAGTTGGAGAATTGAATGCTGTGCTTTCTGCCTACAACATAATGGCAGAGGAAGTAAAGAAGGAGCATAACGGAAAACAATATAATGGTATGGTGTATTCTGTTACAAATTCAGAGGGTAGAAAACTCACTGTTCCTATAGATGCTGCTAAACTTGGCCGCAAATATGGGTATAATGCTATCCATAATCATATTACACGTTCAAAGAAAGAATTTAAGAAGATACAGCCGGATTTAAGAAACAAGGTACGTAAAGCTATGATGATGAATCCTGACAGAAAGGAGTTTGTTGAAATGCTTAAAGCTGAAGGTATAGATGTGGTGTTTCGTGAAAACAATGCCGGAAGGATCTATGGTATTACCTTTATTGACCATGAAAACGGTATTGTAGCTAATGGCTCACGACTTGGAAAGGGATATGCAGCATCAGTATTCAACGAATATTTCAATGGAAATGGAGACAATCCGTTCCTTACTGCTTTACCTCATGATGTACAGGTTGATCAGATTATAGAATCAGATACACCAGGTGATGATATGATTGCAGAAATGACCGGTTCACTGCTTGATGGCACATCGCACGGTATTGATTATAGGGAACTTGCGTTCCAGCGCAAAATGAGAAGATTATATTCAGGTAAATTAAAACGAAAAAAATAAAGTTATGTCACAGGAAGATGATTTGAGAGGATTGGCAAAGGTCATTGACTTTATGCGTGCCATATCCATTTTGTTTGTATTGATACACTGTTATTGGTTCTGCTATGAATCATTCCGTGAATGGAATATTACTATAGGTGTTGTGGACAGAATATTGATGAACTTTCAGAAGAATACTGGACTGTTCTCTTCATTGCTATGGACTAAACTGTTTGCAGTTTTGTTCTTAGGCTTGTCATGTCTGGGCACACGTGGCGTGAAGGACGAGAAAATTACATGGAGAAACATCATAATACTTCTTGTCGTGGGTTTTATCACTTTCTTTCTTGACTGGATGCTTTTAGCTATTCCGGAAGTAGGGGCAATACTTTATATCAGTTCTCTTGCTATCGGTTATATATGTTTGCTCATGGGTGGAACTTGGATGAGCAGACTGCTGAAAAATAATCTTATGGATGATGTTTTCAATATCGAGAATGAAAGTTTCATGCAGGAAACAAGACTGATGGAAAACGAATATTCAGTAAATCTTCCTATACGTTTTTACTATCAGAAGAAATGGAACAATGGTTGGATAAATGTTGTGAATCCTTTTCGAGCAACCATAGTATTGGGCACACCCGGTTCAGGAAAGTCGTATGCAGTGGTAAACAACTTCATCAAACAGCAGATTGAGAAGTCTTTTGCTATGTATATATACGATTATAAGTTTCCGGATTTGTCGGAAATAGCTTATAATCATCTTCTTAAATATGCCGACCGTTACGAGGTAAAACCAACATTCTATGTAATCAACTTCGATGATCCAAGAAGAAGCCATCGGTGTAACCCTATTAATCCCAACTTCATGACTGACATATCTGATGCATATGAATCAGCCTATACCATCATGTTGAACCTTAACCGGAGCTGGATTCAGAAGCAGGGAGACTTCTTTGTTGAGTCACCAATAATTCTGCTTGCAGCTATAATCTGGTATTTGAAGATTTTTGACAACGGCAGGTATTGTACATTCCCTCATGCCATAGAATTTTTGAACCGCCCATACGCTCAGATATTTCCGATACTGACATCATATCCGGAACTGGAGAACTACCTCAGTCCGTTTATGGATGCGTGGGAGTCAAATGCACAAGATCAGCTCCAGGGGCAGATCGCTTCTGCTAAAATACCATTGTCAAGAATGATTTCACCAGCACTTTATTGGGTAATGACAGGTGATGATTTTTCACTTGACATAAACAATCCGAAAGAACCTAAGATTCTTGTGGTGGGAAACAACCCTGATCGACAGAATATCTATTCTGCAGCACTTGGTCTATATAATAGTAGAATAGTAAAATTGATAAACAAGAAGAAGCAATTAAAATCGTCTGTTATCATTGACAAGTTACCTACAATTTATTTCAGAGGTCTTGATAATCTTATTGCTACTGCACGAAGTAATAAGGTTGCAGTGTGCTTGGGCTTTCAGGATTTCAGTCAGCTTACCCGTGACTATGGAGATAAGGAAAGCAAGGTTATTCAGAATACAGTTGGCAATATCTTCAGTGGTCAGGTTGTAGGTGAAACAGCCAAGAATCTTTCTGAACGCTTCGGGAAAGTATTACAGAAACGTCAATCCATGACTATTAACTGCAATGATAAATCCACTTCCATATCCACACAAATGGACTCGCTTATCCCAGCAAGCAAGATTTCCAATCTTACCCAAGGTATGTTTGTGGGTGCTGTTAGTGATAACTTTGATGAACGAATTGAGCAGAAAATCTTCCATGCTGAAATTGTGGTAGATTCTGCCAAAGTTTCTGCTGAAATGAAGGCATATAAGAAGATTCCCGTCATTGCCGAGTTTACCGACAATGACGGGAACGATATTCTTCGTGGGACTATTGAAAGCAATTACCGCAGAGTTAAGCAGGAAATTATTGCTTTGGTTGAGTCTGAGACAGAACGGATAAAGAATGATCCGGAGTTGAACAAACTTCTTATTAAGCAGGAATAAATTATAGTTATGTTATTAAAATAGTCTTATCCTTTTGGAGGATAATTATCATTTCCATAACTATTCTTTTCACGTATTTTCCCATTCTCGCCGTGAATTAATACTTCTGACTTCTGATTAATCGCAATTTCTCTTGCTTTATTGATAGCTTCTTTCTGAGTATTGAAATTCTTGGTTATCCTTGAATTGTTTTCACCTCTTACACCCCAACCTGAGGATGTTTTTACTACATGTTGATTTTTTCCCATATTACTTAACTGTTATATCGTTAATCTTAAATTCAAAAACATATTCATTTTTTACATCCTCAATGATGATAGGAAACAGAACTTTTACGGTTTTACCAATATACGGAAGCTTTGATTGCTCAATATTCTTTTTGTCTATTGGAAAATTAAATAAATTACCTTCTCTCCACCCACCATATTGTCCACTTATATAATAAACATTATCTGTAGGCATTATTATATCACTTAAAGTTGCTCCTTTGGGGATAACACTTGCCGGTTGTGAGTTATTTCTATCAATATACTTAACCCCACTATGCATAACTCTTCCAACCTGTCCAGATGTACTTATATATGTGACATCATCCCAAGGAAGTTTTATGGAATAATTTGATTTGTTTTTTAATTCAAATGCAAACTGGCTATTACCTACGAACCAGGAAATATCTATATAGTCATCCTCATATTTGTAGTTGGTTTTACCATCTACATCCAGTTTGACAATTTTAGTTTCACCATACTGTTTTTTTGCATCAGCTGGTGCTTCAACATTTGATAGTCCTACATTATAAGTAAGGTAAGGACCAAATCCACACGATGTCATAGAGACAGCAGCAATTACTGTGATAAAAAACTTCTTCATAAACGTTATATTTAATGTTATGATGCAAAGTTCTAGTACTACTGTGCAGTCTATATGCACAATAAGAGGAAATTTGAATTAACAAACTTCCTCTTATTGTTGAATAATCGACAAACTATTATTTGCCTGTAGCAAAATTCAGATTTTTCATGTTCTGTGCAATAACCCAAAGATACATAGTAGAAACAATGTGGATTGCAGAATTAAGTTCTTTCATTGAAGCATCCGGAGCATTGTGTGATTCACTGTTTCTCCATTGCTTTACTAATTCCAGATAATCATAGAACTTATGATATCTTTCATCCGTATTGTTTTTCAAGCCTCTCAGACAGCTGAGTGAGAATATACAATTTATAAATGTAGGCATACTGTTCTCATCCTTGTCATTTACCATTTCCTTGCCGTTCAGCAGGTAATATACTTTTTTCAGGAACACTTCATATTTTGTCACAATGGTATTGAAATGCCTTCTTTTGTCTACCAGTTTCATTCCTTCCAGACAGTAAAGTCTGTTAAAAGAATCAAGTAACAGCTCATTTGCTCCATCGATAGAAGATGTAGTTTGAACTTTCAATACATCAATAAAGCACGATGCTACTGAATTGAAATCAGGAAGGAACTGCTTTAAGTCGGCAAACTCACTTTCTACATCTGACAGCAATTTTTGCTTGAACAGTTCCGGTATAAACGGCATTTCATCTTCCTTTTTCTTATAGTTTTCATACATCACCTTTGCCATCTGTGTCATGACATTACGGTAGAAATCACTGTTTTCAAACAATTTGGCGAAAGAGTCCATCTGTTCCACATAACAACCTCTTGCCACTTCATCAAATATCTGAGGGAAGATACTTTCCTCAAATTGCTTTTCATCCGTATTGTTCGCCTGTTTGGTCAGTTTCTTTTTCGCTGTAGTGACCATCTTATCGTAGATGGATTCTACTATAACACGGTCTGCCTCTGAGAATTGTCCCTGATACATGATATTTACTTTATCAATGATACGGCTCAGCAAATCCTCATTGTCGTTCTTCGGTTTTCCTGCTTTGGGATTTTCACCTTTTATCGGTTTGTTGTCATCACCCAAACGAATGGAAACTGTTTCTCCTTCAGATATTTTGGAGTTTACCAGCATAATCTGTTTGTCCAAATCGATTGTTTCCTTGGCGTTCTTAGGCAGCAGTCTGTACAGATAGTCGGCATATACGTATGCTTTGTACAGTTCCTTATCGTATGTTCTTGCTATCTGCGCCATATAAGAGTAGAAACGGACAAAGTTCTTAATTTTCGACCTTACCTCAAACTGTTTCTCCTCATCCAATGCTACATATCTGTCAATAGTACTCTTGAAGGCATTCGACAAAGCTCCAAGGCGGTCTTTCTGTTTGTTGATATTTTGCAACAAATCATAGAACTTCTGTTCGTCACCCTCTGTCCATAGCTGGAACATCTGTATGTCCTTTCTGAAAGTATATACATAGTTCACGTCAACAGGCTTTATCAGCTCTGTACCTTTATAGAACGGTTCGAACGATTTCTTTATATCCTCCGGCTTGTTGCAAAAATCGAGCACGTATGTATCCTTCTTGTCCTTTTGCCATCTGTTCAAGCGCGAGAGTGTTTGCACAGCCTTTACATCCTTCAGTTTCTTGTCGACGAACATTGTATGCAGCAGAGGTTCGTCGAATCCTGTCTGATATTTGTCTGCTACAACCAGCATATTATATAAGTCCGAAGCGAAATACAAAGGCAGTTTGGCTTCCGAAATGTTTCGTCCGTCAGTGGAGTTCAACTTCGTTTCTGTATATTCCACTCCCTCGTACGATACCGTACCGGAGAAAGCCACCATAGGATTCACATCAATAATATTGTTTTCCTGGCAATACCTCTTGATTTCCAGAAAATAACGTACCGCATGAGCACGCGAGGAACATACCACCATAGCTTTTGCCTTTCCAAGCATGGCATTCAGTGTCACCTCTCTGAATTTCTCCACAATGATAGCCGTTTTCTGGGCTATCACATGCTGATGATTATCATGGAACGCTTTTATGGCACGTGTGGCAGGAGTTTCCTCATACGATGGGTCAGACTCTATACGCTTTGCAATCTCGTAAGTAGTGTCATACGTGGTATAATATTTCAGTACATCCTTGATGAATCCCTCCTCTATAGCCTGTAGCATGGAATAGTTATGATAAGCCACATATTTGTTGTCTTCCGGATTTTCACCTTCCTCGGCCAGTTCACCGAAAGTCTGTAGAGTCTTTGGCTTTGGAGTTGCCGTAAATGCATAGAAGTACAGATTGTTGTGCTGTCCCTGCGCCAGCAAATCCTCCATCAGGGCATCCTTTTTCTTTTCCAGTTCTTCAGCCTCAATCTCTTCTATTTCAGCATATTCGCGCAATGCCTCGTCCGTATCTGCAAGTGCAGCCTTCAGTTTCTCCGCACTCTTGCCCGACTGTGAAGAATGGGCTTCATCTACAATTATGGCATATCTCTTTCCGCTACGACTTGTCAGTTCCTTGTAGATAACCGGAAAACGATGTAGGGTAGTGATAACAATTCTCGTATTGTCGTCGTTGATGATTCTTGCCAGTTTCTCCGAGTTGTCAGAATCGGTAATGGTTTCTATCTGTCCATCTATATGGTCGAAACCTAGGATTGTACTCTGGAGCTGCTTGTTCAGTACACGTCTGTCGGTGATGACAAACACACTGTTGAACATATTCTTCATCTCCGCATTCTGTAGTCCTGCAAGACGATAAGTGAGCCATGCGATAGAGTTCGATTTTCCCGAACCAGCCGAGTGTTGGATAAGATAATTGTTTCCGTGCGGCTTCTTCAGCGAATAGTATTTCGTCTTTTCGTCCGCAGCCATATCATATCTTGCTTCTTCTTTGCAACGGCTTTGCAAAACGTTTGCAAAATAAGTGTCGGCCACTAACTTTTCCACCACATCCAACTGGTGATAACGAGGGAAGATTATCTTCACCGAAGTTTCAGTAATCTCTTTCTCCCTGCCATGCTTGTCTATTATAATCTTCAGTTTTTCTTCCTCTTGGCGAGAGATATAACGCTGAAGAATGGAAAGCAGCATATCCCTGCGCAATACCTTTTCCCACAGATAGGCAGTTACATATCCGCCGTCCTCACGTTCCAGATTTCCTGCTCCTCCAACTTCACCTGCTCCGTTTGAGCCCTGATTGAAAGGAATGAAGAAAGTCTTTTCCTTTTTCAGTTCGGTAGTAAGAGCCACTTCATACAAGTCAACTCCGAAGTATGCCAATATACGGTTGTTAAAATGAAACAGCGGTTCTTTCGGGTCTCTGTCCGTGCACCACTGACGTTTTGAGTCCTCCACATTCTGACCCGTAATCTGATTTTTCAGTTCCAGAGCCACCACCGGAATACCGTTCAACGAAAGTACCATGTCGATGGTATTCTTGTTCAGTTTGGAATAGGCAAACTGGCGTGTCACTGTGAGAATATTCGCATCGTAATTCGCCACAAGTTCATCATTCAGCATCGAAGCCGGAGCAAAATAGCAAAATCTGATATTTATACCCACATCGCTTATACCCTTGCGGAGCACATAAATCAGTCCATAGCGCGAAACGTCGTCTTGAAACACACGGTACAGCTGTTTCTCGGCCTTGTCGCCATACTTGGTTACATATCGTTTCCACTGCTTAGGCTGTGTCTTTTCTATAAAGGAGATAAGCACAGGCATATCTATAGCCCTGTCCTTGTCGTATGTATCCTGATTGCCTTTTATATATCCGCCCTCTGTGATAAGGTATCGTTCTATATCGGCTTCAAAGTTCTTTTCCTTTAAGTCTGTGGTATTCATGATTATATCTTTCTTTAATCTTATTATTCAGTTCAAAGTGCCATCCAAAGTGCCATTTTGGCTCTTTGACTCCTCTTCTTTGGCACTTTGAGATTAGCTTACTTTTCTTTTTCCGGTTACACACTCGAAAATTAATGATTTCTTGTAGTCTTTCAGCTTCTCTATCTTCTGCTGTTTTATGGAGATTAGCTTGTCTATCTCGCTGCATTTCTGGTCGAGGTAATCGGCGATGGATTGTTGCTCGGAGAGTGAAGGTGTTATAATATCAGTTGATGATAATAATTTTTGAGGAATACTGAATAGTTTGACTCCGTTTACCATTTTTCTAATTTGAGATCTCCAACAATCTGTTTGAAAGAGATAGGAAAAAAATCTATTGATATATGTTGATATATTCTTAGCAATTATTGTGTGATAACCCGCATAAAGAAGCATATCCCTATCTATGTAGATACAATTACCACAACCCTCTAAATCCTCAGAAGTATCTGCAAAAATTATATCTCCTTTTTTAACTAACGAAGCATTATTGTTTTCAAGAAAAATTTCTGGAACATATTTTATTAAAGAATCTTTTATACATGTACCTGTGTTAAGTTTAGAATGAATCTGACCATAACTAATAACAGAAATACCTTTATCAACTAAATCCGCTTTAGTTATATTTAACCCTTTTCCAAAGTTATATATGCTTTTCATTCTTTTTACTTCCCAATGCTCCGGAATCTCCCCAATCCATTCAATTCCGCTATCTTTTAAAGGAACATTTTTATCCAAACCTTTGGTTACAGCTTCGGTAATGACAGATTGCTTGTAGTTTTGCAGTTTGGTTATCATTTCCTCTTGCAGAGTTATCAATTCGTCTATTTTGCTACATTTCTGGTCAAGGTAAGTGGCGATGGATAGTTGTTCATTAATAGAGGGAATGGGTACAATAATTGATCCAAATTTATCATATGATACTTTTAATCTGCAAGTATTTATTCTACCTTCTCCTCTATCGATAGCATATATACCCTCTCCTAATGCATGATATAAATTTCTTATGCGAAAATTATTTAATAAATAGCCATAGTAATTTACATTTATGTTCTTATCCTTTGGAGCAATAACATAATATACAGGACTAACACAGCCCAAATAATGGGAAATACCTATAGCTCCAACAATCATATTCATACTATTAAGCACTATATCGTTTGGATATGCTATTTGGTATTGAGTAAAATCTTCTTTAAACCTATCAAGATTTGTCGTTTTTTCTGAATAAAGAGTGACACCTTTTTCTATTGATAAAGAAAGTCTTTCTTCAGTTAAAATAGGATTGTTCTTTTTTGTCCTTCTATTAAATATGGATTTAACCAAAGCTAAGTTCCAATGCTCCGGAATCTCCCCAATCCAAGCAATACCACTATCTTTATATTTATCGTATCTATTTTCCATAACCATCAATCTTCCTGTTCGTAATAATATGAGTAATCAATACCTTTCATAAAGGTTTCACGGTCATTAATCTTTTCGGTAAGTGCAGGGCGCAGAAGTGCTTTCAGTTCATCAGCATTTGCTACACTGTGAGTCATTGCATCAAGGTAAGATTTCTTGTTTACATTGCTCCAGTCCACACAGACTTTAAGATTTTTCTTCAGCATCATGTCAAGCCAAATACGGGTGGCACGTCCGTTACCTTCACGGAAAGGATGGGCTATGTTCATCTCCACATACTTGTCGATTATCTCATCGAAACTTGTTTCGGGCATACGTTCTATCTGTTCCAATGTAGCTTCAAGATATTGAACCATTGCAAACTGAAATCCTCCTTTGGCTATGTTTACCGTGCGTATCTGTCCGGCAAAGTCGTATAGTCCGCCAAACAAATAGGCATGAATCTGCTGCAAACCTTTTATGGTTCCTACCTCAATGCTGTCAATCAGACTGCTTTCAAACAAAGCGTATGCTTTCGATTTGCTTCGTCCGTCTATAGTTTCATCACTGTTGGTAAACCATTCCACAAACCGCGCTGCCTTGGTATTTGGGAAACATGCTGCGAGAGAAAGGACTCCTGTGTTATCAAGGACGTCTGTAAGTCTTTTCTTGCCGTCAGGTGCAGTTAATTTCAACTGGTTAGTGACACTAACCACTTCATTATTTTCTTTCTTCAGCTTGTTTTTCAGATACTTCCAGTAGTTTCTGTTCTTTGTATAATCATCCTGAGCATTTAGCACTCCTACAATATCGAGTACAGAAAACCACCATTTGGAATTTTCGTCATCCCAAATGGCACGTACTTCTCTGTCATCAAAGAAACGTATGGATATTTTATTTATCTTGGTCATAATTACCCTAATATCTTGGACATCAGTTCCGATTCTTTTTCTTCCAACTTTTTAAGTTCGTCAAATATTTCTGAACTTGGTGTTAGCGGAGTGTATTTATAGAACTCGCGGGTGAGAGGTATTTCATAACCGATTTTACTTTCGGATTCGTTATACCAGAAATCGGGAGCATACGGACGTACGTTTTTGTTGAGGTATTCCGTAATATCCTCTTTCCAAGGAATAATCTCGCTATCCTTCAGTTCCGGGTCGGGAGCAAATCCGCTTTCCTTATCTACAGGTTTTATGTACGCCTCCATCATATCGGGATTGCGTTTCCCGAAATAGTTTCTCAATAGGGCTACTTTTCCCTGAGGAACTTTTATCTTGGCTTTCTTCAACTCAAGGAAGAAATCAATGTCGGTGAATACAACATTACAAGGTATATTATTTTCCCAATATGTAGCAACCTCTTTCAATAAAGCCCTATCAACCTCTTTATAATTGGCAGCTGTATCTTCATTGAAATGAATATCCTTATACTCCAAGCGCAAAGGGCGGTTGATGATGAGTTTCGTAAACTTGAAATCTTCAACATCTTTCACCTTGCTTTCCACTTTCAGTTCCGGGTTAAGCTCGGAAGTATATTCCCAATCGCTAAAATCGTGATAAGCCTGCATTATGAGTTCGCGGCAGACTGTGGTGATTTCCACACGCTTGTTGCCGAGAGGTTTACGCAGTTTCTCGAAGCATTTGCTTGCGTCAATAAGCTGAACCTTTCCTGCACGATCTTCCGATTTGTTTTTGCTCACTACCCATATATAGGTAGCGATACCGGTATTATAAAACAAATCGTTAGGCAACTGGATAATGGCCTCCAGCCAGTCGTGTTCAAGCAGATAGCCTCGTATTTCACTTTCACCGCTTCCTGCATCACCTTTGAAAAGTGGAGAACCATTCTGGATAATGGCCATACGCCCTTCTTCCTTCAGTTTTGCCACACCGTTGAGCATAAACAACATCTGTCCGTCGCCCTTTGCCGGCAGTCCCGGAGCAAAACGTCCCGCTTCGCCCATTTCATTTTCAGCTTTCACCCGTTTTTCGGATGCTTCCCAATCGATACCGAAAGGAGGGTTTGATATGATATAGTCAAACTGATATCCCTTGAACTGGTCATCGCCAAGAGTATCGCCAAGTCGCATATTGTCGGCATTACCACCCTTGATAAGCATATCGGCTTTGGCGATACCATACGTCTGTGGATTGAGTTCCTGACCGTAGCATGTTATTTCGGCTTCAGGGTCTATCTTGCGGAATCTCTCGTCAAGACAGGCAAGCATCTGGCTGGTTCCCATTGCCATATCGTATATGGATGCTACGATTCCTTCATCTTCCATTTTCTGTTCATCGTCTCCTACAAGCAGTTCGCTCATCAGATAAATGATGTCGCGTGCGGTAAAGTGTGCTCCTGCCTGGTCGTTGTACGATTCTGAAAACTTTCTGACTAACTCTTCAAAGATATATCCCATATCTACAGCCGAAACTACATCTGCACCAAGATAGGCTTTTGCAGAACAGAACTCCTTGATAACTAGGTAGAGACGGTTGTTATCGTCCATCTTCTTGATTTCGTTGTAGAAGTCCATGCGGTTTATTATGTCAATCACATTCTCAGAGAAATGGTTGAGGTAATTCTCGAAGTTGTCTTTGATGTTATCCGCATCGGCAAGCAATATATCGAAAGTAAATTTGCTGGTATTGTAGAACTTCTGCTTGGCTGCAGCTTCAAGGAAACCTTTCTTTACGGCTATACCTTTTGCTTCAAGCTCTTCGTTCATCTTGATAACAGCGTCCTTTGTTGGTGCAAGGGTATCTTCAAAACGCTTGATTACACACATAGGCAGGATTACTTTTCCGTATTCGTGAGGTTTATATAATCCTACTAATTTATCGGCAATGGCCCAGATTAGGTTTGCCTTTTCCTGTATATTTATAGAGGTCTGTCTCTGTAAGTCTTCTCCGCTCATATTTCTGTTTTTTAATGACTTGTCAAAGATACAAATTTATTGTGCAGTAGAGCTGCACTTGTTTTATAAAAATTCAATATCTTTTCTTGTGATAAAGAAATGATATAGTTCTTTTGTACGTTTGTTTGTATTTGGAGAATGCTTGATAATTTTTATTGTTTTACCAATATCTTCTGGATGCATTTCATTGTATTTAAGAAGGTAATCTTTACAATGGTAATTTCTGTTTTCATCTTGCTCTATTATACCAATGATTTCTTCAGGACATTCAATAGGCATAAAAGCAGATGTTTTTTTTCTAATATTCTCTATTTCAATATCGCTTGTTGGAAGAGTTTTACACCAATATATTATATTGAGTAGCTCAAAAACCGTACTGCGAATAAGATATGGGGCAGAACCAGAACCTACAATTGTATCAATCACTAATCTGTGTGAGCCATTATTGGCTATATCGACACAAGAGTGGAAGCTACGTTGTATATGAATCGGTACAAATTCCTGCATTTCTTTCTTCCCTAAAAATGAACTACATTCAGCGAGATTTGTCCCTTTAAACGGTATAGGTAATACTCCACTCTTATTACAATATTTCATAACCCATTCTAATATTTTACGAATGGGAGTGAACACCTCTTTGTCATCTGTGATATTATTGTAAACCCTTTTTATCACATCAATAAGTTCATACTTGATTTCAGAATATATTTCGATTACATCTGCATATTGAAATCTGATTTGAGTCTCATCAAGTTTATTGGCTTCTGTTTTAATATCCTGAAACAACTGTGCCTGATCGGCTTTATTACCTTTCTTGTACAGTTTTTTGCCACGTAGGGATCTTTTAAATTCTTCATCATCATATAAATCGCCTTGGCCTGAGAAAATAAATACAGGTACAACCCTTTTATAACGAAGTTCGGCAATTTTGTCCAATGAATTATGCATACCTTCAGTAGTGGCAACTTCATCACTTGATTCATTCCAGCCTTTCGCATCAAGTATAATAGCATCCCATTTATAAATATCTTCTTCTAATGCCTTAATTCCTTCTTTTGATGTGCTATATGGAGTAAGAATAATATCATCCATTTCAGCATCACTAATAACAGATGTCAGCTTCTTGTGCTCATCATCAATCCAAAGTACGTTATATCTTATCATAGCTTATCAATCAATTTTAGGGAGTTTAATAGTTATCTGAACCGGGAATAGACTTTCCGGATCGTTTTCAACAGAATAACTACCTTTAAAATGTTCAACAATACTTTTAACCCGATAACCGCCAATTCCATCATTACCGGTATCACCAGCAATCTCTCCTTTTATACCAAATCTTTTTGTATCCATACCTTTGGGCATAGGTTTTCCATTATTGCTAATTTGGATAACATGCATACTTTCCTCTTTATCGTAGGAAAGACGAATCCGTATGACATTATTATTCCTTCCTTTAATAAATCCATGCATAACGGCATTACTGATAATATTATGAATGACCTCTTTAAAATCATCTTTATTGATAAGAGTGTATGCATCCATTTTTTCGCATTCTTCATCGACCAAATATTTAATCTGGTAATTATTTTTGCTTTTGAAGCATTTTAGGACCTTTTTGATATCCACTTTAGATGCTAATCCAAAGCCGTTGGTTTGCGTTAAAAGAGCGAACTTGGATTCCATTTCTTCAATAGTATCCGATAATCTTTTTAAATGCTCTGATAATGTCATATTCAACACTTCGCTATATATCATGTTTCCTAGATTGTTTCTATCTACATATTTGATCAATCCGGAAACCCCACTAGTTATGTCACCAATATATTGCCTGAGGCTATGCTTCTTTATACGGATTTCCTCAATAAAGTCAAGACGTTGCTTTTCAAGCAGAGATTCTAAACCTAATTCTTTTGCTTTTGCCAATGAAAAGTTATACTTCTCATTTTCGAACATTGCCTTCTGTATTTCAAGCCCTTGTTTTTCGAGTGCAGGTATTAATATCTCTATCTCAAGAAAGTCTTTTTTAGATATAGATGGCATAATACCGGTACTTCTTGCTGAAACTTGCTTGACTACATATTCTTTACTAAGCTCATTGGCAAGATATTGAGGATAGACAAGTTCCTGATTGACTTCAAAAGAAAGTATATTGGAATTACAGCATACATCTACCTCTTCATTGTATTTAAACAATGTTGGTTTGAGATTGCCTATTCTAAGGATTAAAAGTAAATCCTTGTCTAATTTGCTATGGCTCTTGTTAAGCTTTTCGGAAGGTAAATCTTGAAAAGTCTTTATGAAGTCAAACCTCTCATTAGATAAATCTTGTCCTTTAATAAATATAGCTTCTTCCTTTTTGCATCTCCCACCATTGTGGTATGAAATAAGTTCTTTGAGTTTGCACAGTCTGTATCCTTCTGGAACTTCAATAGTATCAATAAAATTATTGATATATAGACTTGGATTCAGATTAAATTCATTTTCTGAGAGTTCATCTAATGAAATATCTTTTACGAATTTAGGAAATTTATTCTCTCTTGCTGAAAGAAGTTTGTTGGTATCCATTATATTTCTATCCTTTCCTTTGGAATAGAAATATGAACCATCTGTCATCAGAATTCTATCATTACGCTGCTTGGTTATCTTTATTACAGCTGTAGGTATTGATGTCAAAGAAAACAGTTTAGATGGGAGCAAAATGATAGAATGAATAAAACCATTATGAGCCATGTATTTCCTGAATTCAAGTTCTATGTTACTGAAAAGGAAATTTAGAGAAATGACAAACAGTGCTGTTCCATTTTCTTTGAGGCAATTAAGAGCTTTTTCAATCATAAAGCCTTCAATGCCATTATGTCTGAATTTGGAATAAAAAGGATACAAGTCTTTTCTATGCAGCGAAAAAACAAATGGAGGTGTAGAAATTATAGCGTCAAATAGCCCTGTATCTCCTTTCCAAACTTCCAAGCTATTCTCATTATAAAAAGTAGAAGCTTCTATTCCATTCAAGAATAATCTTATACAACCAATCGCCCATGTTTCTGAATTTATTTCCTGGGATATGAAATTAGCTTTAGGATTTGCCAATTGATATGATCCAATCCCTGCACAAGGATTGTATATGCGCTTACCTGTTGTATCTCCATACAGTCTAGACACCAATTCAGTAAGTTCATTAGGCTGTGTAAATTCACTATTACTACGACCAATAGCATTAGACAAAATAGAAATAACTTCTTCGTAAATATGTGCAAGAGAATATTCGTTAGGATTGATATTAAGTATTTCCGGAACAATATATCTTGTATTTTGGGAAGAAAGCTCATTTCTGCAAATGTCATGTAAAAATATAGGTCTTGCTAATCCTAAATCTAAGAATGTACGGTGTATATCACAATATAATATTTCATTTAATTTGCCTTGTTTATGTAGAGCAAGATAGAAACCTATAAGTCCAATTAGATTATATGCATCAACAAAATTTCTGCAAGAATTGATTATATAGATTGCTATACTTCTGTAATTAGGCATTTTTTTTGCGTTACTCATAAGAACAAAAATTAGATTAAACAATTTTTACGATGCAAAGGTTATATCTTGTTATGCAGTATATCTGCACAACACTTGTTTTTTTCGATGATATTCTTTGCTCTTTCCGAGATTTTTTCTCTTAATGATTGTGGTTTAACTATTTCTATACTATCAGCAAATCCTAATAGAAGGGTCTCGAATTCATAATTTGGAATCAATTTTAATCTTATAACAACATCATTTTCATCACTTAAGTGTTTAAGTTCTGTTTGTGATTCATGGAGTGGTTTAGATTCTATATAATTATATCGTTTTCTGTCTATCTTTAATATAATGGTTTCAATATCGTAATTCGCAGGAACAGTGACTCCAACAACATCACTAAAATATTCCATAAAATCAATGTCTTTATTTTCGATATATGGTATAGATGTTGTTTCGAAGCCAATAATTCTGTCTATAGCCATATTCATTATTTTTGAATCTGATAAGCCAAAAAGAAACCATCTATTATTATATTGTTTAAGGAAATAGGGATGAAGAATATAGTTTCTGGATTCTCCAAAAGCCGCTTTATATTCTACTTTTAATGGTTGTTTGTTTATAATAGCCTCAAATAGAGAAGTAAAATATCCAATACCTTTTAGATATGGATTATGCTCGAAAGCAACAACACTGTCAACATTGGATTTTAATTTAAAAGTGTCTTCTAAGCGAGTCAGAACTTCTTCCATCCATTCAAATTGAGGAAGTCCTTTAAAACGGTTAAGCATTAAGATTGTATCTTTCAAATGCTCGGCTTCTGTTTGACTTAAAGGTTTCTTGTTTATGGAAAAATTTTTATCGCTGTATCTATAATATTTCCGCTTGCCATCGTTTATTTTATCCAATGGAATAGAATATCCGGCTTCACTTTCCATAAATTTGATATCCTCAAATAATTGACGGCGCTTAATTCCATCTGTATTCCCACTATATTCATAAATGGCATTATTACATGCTTCTATTAAGTCTTCAATAAAATATTTTTTACCCCAGTTACTAAAGCATCTGTCTAATGCTTGATAGCGTATTACTGCATGTTGATTGGTTCCCATTATTATTGAGATTACTGTTGTGAATAATAATATTTTACCATATTGGTATGGATGATATAACTCAATTGTTACAAATATAGATGCTTTTTATAAGAATTGAAAATCAGATAGTATTTTAATGTTATATTCCTTATGTGTAAAGATACCCAAACACAGTATTATTAGTCAAAATGATAGTTTATTTGCCTTTTTACTATCCGGTGTATTCTCGTATTTTGCTTAAATAGAATGAATTGTTAATTTAGAGGTGGTAATTATTTATGATTTCAATAAACAAAACTATTACTTTTGTTAAAATCAATCTTGATATTAAGAATTAAAAAGATTCAAACGAGCTGTTATTCCATCAAAAATGTGCTGGTATTCTAATTAAAATGCCAAGGTGTTCTATCTAAAACATCAGCACGTTTTATTTAGATGCAGAATTTAAGATGAAATTTACTGTTTTTTGTCCTATATTACATCTTATTATTTACAGATTCTATTTGTGATAATGTTATAATAAATGATAATATCACTATCAATACGATTTTATTATACTCTTAATCATTTATAATATTTTCTTAATGTGTATAATGTATATCAAAATGAATTTACATACATGCGTAAAAATATGATTTTTAGAAATATTTCTGACTTTTCATCTGAATTTCCGGGTTTAAGAGAGGTTGAAATATCATTTTGACAAAGTGTATAAATAGAGTAATAGTAGTATTATTGTGATTTTGCAAAATATCAAGCGGTGTGAGCCAAAGTCTTAACAATTTATTCTTAACTTTGTGTAGTCTAACTAATTACTAATACATAAGAAGTCTAAAACATAAAATAGCTATGACAAAAGGTCTTATAGGTGGAATGACTGATTATGATCATCAGTCTTTTGAGGATATTTTAAAGGATTTAAATGATGAGATAAAACGAACTGCTTCATTTAAAAATGAAATTATTAAAAATATAAATGTTCTAAAAGCAAATTCATATTGGGAAACTAATGTTCCATTCAATTTTAAGAGTGAAGTTGAATATGCTGTTAAGCATTATAATACAACTATATCTGAAATTACAGATATTCTAAAAGATATACAATACGAGGTAAAAGAACATCATATTAAACGCTTGCAGAAAATCAGCAAAATAGCACGAGATATTAATTTTGGAATTGGAAAAATTTGGCATCAAGAATATGAAGATAAAGACTATGGCAACCCTAATTTCATAATAGTAGAACATATTTATTGTGATACTAGAGATATGGCTGTGAATCTTCTTGATATTTCTAACATTGCAGAAAGGTTAAATGATTATATAGGAAAATCAAATATTAATAATATGAAGAAAAATAATCCTTGGATCTCAGGATCTTTTTATTTAGTTTTAACACTTGTAGTTATTTCAGCACTTGGAGTTTTATCTAACTCTGTTCATTGGATGTCTCTCCCTATAATAATAATTGGCGGTGTCTTACTTATAGGATTAATAGGTTTTTTACAATTAAAGAATGATGATAAAATAACAGATAAATCCTTTGTATCGATAATTAAAGAAATATATAAAAGATTACCAATAACAAATAAGGATAAACAAGATGAGTAAAATATCATATCATACCGAGAAACTATAGTATAACGTGAATCTTATTTTAAGTTCAAAATAATAATCATAATTATGAAATGTGTTTATATTAAAGGAAATCTTTTAATTAAAGAACAAAGTCTTTTTTATTCAAAAAATCTGGTAATGAATGCTACTACTATTCCGTCAGGTGCTAAAATAATAGAACCTGAAGATGGTGATATTTTTGTTGTGGATACAGGTGATGTTTTTGGCTCTCCATTTTATGAACACTATGTTTCTGGAGATGTTACATTTTATGGAAACTCAGAAATACGAGTTGATAAATTTTTGATGCCAGAGATTTTTAAAGAAAAGATGAACCTTATTTTAACTTTATTGTCAATGGATAATAATATGCAAGTTGATGTTAAACAATTATTCTTGCAAGAACAATATATGGCAGTATACTCTTTGATTGAATATTATCTTTTATCTCTAGTACTTTGGGGAATACAAGATGAAGATAGATTTCAACATTTATTAGATTATGATTATGATTCCATAGATATGGCTCGATACAAGGAAATGGGTAAATATCGTAAGTTGGTACAAGATACGAGTATAAGTAATGATGTTAAATATGCCGAAATTGTTTTGAGACTAAAAAAAGTTGTATATCATAGAATAGATACTGTAGAGATGTTATACAAAATTATTTTTGGTATTGATTGTAAGGAAGACTTATCAATTTTAGATGGAACGTTTATTGATAGACGGAATGACCTTACACATCGAATAGGTTGTAATACAGATCTATTGCCTGTTTCAATAACTAAAGAGGAAGTAGAAACATTGGCTTCCAAAGCAATAACAATGTGCGATAATATTCATGCAAAAATAGCTCCTATTATGAATATCTAGAGGATTCCCTTGCCTGTATTTTTTTATTGTCATGCAAAAGGCATTATTCTTATTCAAGTTTATTGAAACTTAAATGTTTATATTTAATTTTCCCCCATTTTCCCCATTTTTCCCTCACTTGCACTATCCGCATAAGTAAGCTATATATTTGGTGTTCAAACCCATTAAATTTAGAATTATGGATACGAACACCAATGACTACATCCTTGTACTGGAGGATAAGGAATCGAAAAAGTTATCAGTAGTTTCATCAATTGATGCAGAAGGTAAGGTACAGACTGTCGAGCCACTTGATGCACATTCAGGACAGTTCATGAAATTCAGTGAAAATGACAGTATTTTCAAGGACTTCATGGAGAACTTTACCAGACAGTTTAATGATCCTTCAAGAACCGGATTGTATAGGCTGGTTGCAGACAAAGTGGAAAGTTCTGTAATGATTCTCCAGGAAATGCTTCAACAACCACAAGAGAATGAAGAACAGCTGAAACTGATGCGTGTGAACCTGGAGGACTATGCTCCAAAAGAACAGCTTGGACGTGTAAACGAAGAACGTATTGACTGGAATGAGCTAACGGCAATTGGCATCACTCGTGAGCAGTTGAAGGCTTCGGGTAATCTTGAAAAGATGCTTGGATGGGGAAAAAGTAATCTGATGCCTATTGCAGTTCCTTTTGGCGATAAGACTATCTATACGGAAGCCAGACTTGCTTTTCGTGAAGATACTGACGGTAATCTTGCACTGGCTATTCATACAATCAGAAAAGAGCCGCGGTTGGATTTTCCTTTCATGGGCGTTGAGTTTTCAGAGGAAGACAAGAAGATGCTCCGTGAAACGGGTAATCTTGGAAGATTGGCTGACGTTACTCCTAAAAACGGAGAGCCGTTCAAGGCTTTCATATCCGTTGACCAGCAAACAAATGAACTGATTGCTTTGAGAGCTGACCGTGTGCGTGTCCCTGATGAAATTAAGGGTGTTAAGCTTTCCGAACAACAGAAGACAGATCTTGCTATGGGTAAGGCTGTTGCTGTGGAGAATATGATTTCCAAAGCCGGTAAGCCTTTCAATGCTCAGATTCAGATTAATGCCGATAAGAAGGGTATCGAATTCAAGTTTGACAATACTCCAAGGCAGAGTGTGACTCAGCATGTAAATCAGGAACAGCAGAAAGGTGTTTCAAGGAAAATTTGCGGAGTGGAACTTACAGAAAAACAGCAGGCTGCACTTAATGAAGGACGTACACTCTACATCAAGAATATGGTTGATAGAGCCGGACAGCCTTTCAATGCATACGTTAAGTTTGACAAGGAAGAAAACCGACCGAGGTTTTACAGATGGAATCCGGACAGGAAACAGGAACAGGGTGAAGCAAAGGTTGTTGCTGTAGCTGAAGGAAACAAGACTCAGGTTGCCGTGAACAATGAAGGCAAGACCAATGAGGCAACTAAACATGTAAAAGAGCCTCTGAAAAAGGAGCAGACAGAGCCGACTGAAAAACAGAAGAAAGAGGTTCAGAAGAAAAAAGGTCGTAAAATCTAATCTGCAGTACTATGGGTATGACTTGTATTATTGCAGAAAAGCCGTCAGTTGCCAGAGAACTGGCGGCTATTGTTGGTGCAAATAGCCGTGAGAACGGATATATGGAAGGAAACAATTATATTGTTACCTGGGCTATAGGTCACCTCGTTACTCTTGCTATGCCACAACAGTATGGTGTGGAGGGATTCAGAAAAGAGGATCTTCCGTTGCTTCCTGAACCGTTCCGTCTTATTGTCCGTCAAATAAGAAAGGACGGAGAGTATATCAATGATCCGGCTGCAGTCAAGCAGCTTGGGATTATCAAGAATTGTTTCAATCGTTCTGAAAAGATTATCGTGGCTACTGATGCCGGTCGCGAGGGTGAACTCATTTTCAGATATATTTATTCCTATCTTAATTCTGACAAGCCTTATGTAAGATTATGGATAAGCAGTCTTACAGATAAGGCTATAAGGGAAGGGCTTTCAAAGCTTCGCCCGGGCAATGAATTTGACAATCTTTATAGTGCAGGCAAGGCACGCAGTGAAGCTGATTGGTTGGTTGGCATAAATGCCAGCCGTGCCTTGTCTATCTCTGCAGGTAAAAACGGATTCTCACTTGGAAGGGTTCAGACTCCTACACTTTCTATTATATGCAGAAGGTATATCGAGAACAAAGAGTTTAAGAGTGTTCCTTATTGGAAACTTGAAGCAATGCTGGATAAAGATGGTATTCTATGGAAAGCTGTATCAGAGACTACTTTCGAGAGAAGGGAAACAACCCAGTCCGCAGTGAAAGCTATCCTTGCGGATAACATCACCACTGACGGACACGGCTGTCTTTCCGTGTTGAAAGTCGAAAGAAAGGCAGTCCGTACCGAACCACCTCTCTTATACGACCTTACCACCTTGCAGAAAGATGCAAACAGAAAATACAGCTTTTCAGCGGATACAACGCTGTCACTTGCTCAAAGTCTGTATGAGAAGAAGCTTATAACTTACCCGAGGACGGGAAGCAGATATATCGGTGATGATGTGTTTGATGAAATCAGTGGACTGATAGAGTTCTCAAAGGATAGTTTCGGTTTTGAAAATGTTGTTCCTGAGATCCTAAGACATGAACTGAACAGACGTTCTGTAGATGCTTCAAAAGTAACTGACCATCATGCGCTATTGATTACAGGCAATAAGCCCGAACTGTTGAGTGCCAATGAGGATAAGATTTACAGTATGATAATGGCGAGAATGCTCGAAGCATTTTCTGAAACTTCACAAAAGGATGTATTGACTGTTACATTACATGGTGCTGATGTGGATTTTGTTCTGAAAGCAGAAAAGGTAACTTATCCAGGGTGGAAAGCTGTGCTTAATGAAAAAGAAGAGGATGAAGATAAGGAAGTTGAATTTTTGCCTGATTTTAAAGAGGGTGAAAACATTAGAATATCTTCATTGAAGGAGACGGAACATAAGACGAAACCAAAACCTTTGTTTACTGAAGCGACTCTTCTTTCTGCGATGGAGAATGCAGGAAGAGAAATCGAGGATGGCGAGGTAAGAAAGGCTATGGACGGTTGTGGTATTGGAACTCCGGCTACAAGAGCCAATATTATAGAAACTCTGCTTCTGAGAGAATATATCAGACGTGAGAAGAAAACACTGTAACCATTCTATTCTCCGCCTTGACACACATTGCAGCCTAACCTATCTTTGCTC
>ERZ857750.1220-NODE-1220-length-29054-cov-5.477948_pt1 | contig 29054 bp, 24 predicted proteins | sample MGYA00519915_ERZ857750 | MGnify/ENA primary metagenome ERZ857750 (study PRJEB31778, sample SAMEA3449358) | human gut metagenome | biome: human gut; feature: human-associated habitat; material: faeces | place: United Kingdom | collected 2010/2012 ...
GTCCTCTTTTAGTTTTAATAAAATCCTTTAATCCTATTTCTTCAATTTTATTTCTTATTCTTGTTATATTTACTGTAAGAGTATTATCATTTACAAACATAGAACTATCCCATAAGTATTCCATAATCGCTGCTCTAGATACTATCTTTCCTTTATTTATTAATAAGTAGTACAATATTTTCATTTCATTTTTTGTAAGTTCTTCACTATTGCCATTATACTCAATAGTACTTGATAAAATATTTAACTTAAAACCATTATGTTCAATTACGTCTAAGTTGGAATTATTAGGATAAGCTCTTTTAATAAGTGCATTAATTCTAGCTAAAAGAATTTGAGTATTATAAGGTTTTGTTATAAAGTCGTCTCCGCCTAAGGTTATTGCCATAAGCTCATCTATATTTGTATTTCTACTTGTTATAAAAATTATAGGTATCTTTGAAAAGCTACGTATCTCTGTACATATTTTAAATCCATCATCATTTGGAAGATTTATATCTAATAATATTAAATCCGGGTTGTCTTCTTTTACTATTTTAGGTATATTATTAAAATCTTTTGGTTTTAAAACTCCATAACCATTTACGATTAATAAATTTCCAATTTCATTTTGAAGTTGCACATTATCGTCTATTATCATTATTGTAAACATACTACTATCTCCAATTATAATTTAAAAAGGTATCTTTATAAAGATACCTTTTTTATTAATAATTACTTCTTACTTTTTTAAGCTCTGGTATTAATTTGTCATTAAGAATTTTTATATGAGTCCCTTTCATACCTAGAGATCTTGATTCTATTACTCCTGCACTTTCAAATTTTCTAAGAGCATTAACTATTACCGACCTCGTAATACCTACTCTATCAGCTATTCTACTTGCCACAAGTAATCCTTCATTACCTTCTAATTCTTTAAATATATGTTCTACAGCTTCAAGTTCTGAGTAAGATAGAGTTCCTATTGCCATTTGAACAACAGCAGTTTTTCTCATTTCCACTTCCATCTCTTCACTTAAACCTCTTAAAATTTCCATACCTATAACTGTAGCACTGTACTCAGATATTACTAAATCATCATCTGTAAATTTATCATTATATCTTGATACTACTAGTGTTCCAAGTCTTTGTCCGCTTCCTAAGATGGGAACAATAGTCGTATATTTTTCTAGTCTTCCTTGCTCATATGGAAATACTTCTAATACTTTTTCTCCAGTTAAATTTTCTAATGTTTCATTTATTTTTAAGACACTTTGTGTATATGCTTGTGGGAAAACTTGTAACTTAGTTTCTTCATCTTCTATAACAGAACTATCTTGTACATCTGTTAAGTAAAGACCTAATACTTTTCCTTTTGCACTAATTACATATATATTAGCTCCTAGTACTTCTCCTAGAGTTTCTGCTAATAAATTAAATGATACACTACTACCTCCGCTTGTTTGAAGAGTCTTATTAATCTTTCTTGTCTTTTGTAATACTTCACTTGCCATTTAATCATCTCCTTAACAAAGTTTAAGGTTTCAAGAATTTTATATTCTCTAATTTCTTAGTTATTTGCTTACGTTTTCCTAATTTATTCTAACATAAATTAGCATACATAACAATAAATTGTTGTTATTTTTCTAAATATTCTGTAATTTCCAAAATCTTACTCTAAAATTCTACCTTCCGCTTTGCATTCCTTGTTAGAGCATACTTCTTTTGCTTCACTTTTAGTACGTTTTTCTACCATATAAGATCCACATTCTTTGCATACTTCTCCCGTTGGTTTATTCCAGCTTATAAAGTCACATTCTGGATAATTTGAACATCCATAAAAGGCCTTACCTTTTTTAGATTTTCTTAAAATAATTTCTCCATCTTTACATTTTGGACATTTAACACCAATTTTATTGACTAACGGTTTAGTATTTTTACACTCTGGATAATTTTTGCAGGCCATAAATTTACCAAATCTGCCATATTTTATAACCATATTAGATCCACATTCTTCACAAATTTCATCAGTTTCTTCGTCCATATTTATCTTTTCGATTTTTTCATTTGCTTCTTTTATTGCTTCTCTAAGTGGTTCGTAAAACTCACCAACAACATCTTTCCATTGAATATCGCCTTCTTCAATTTCATCTAGTTTACTTTCCATTTGAACAGTAAAGTCCACATCAATAAATTTTTGGAAGTTTATATCTAAAATATCAGTAACAATCATACCAAGCTCTGTTGGATGTAGGCTTGTACCTTCTTTTTCCACATAACCTCTATTTAAAATAGTTGTTATAGTTGGCGCATACGTACTAGGTCTACCTATCCCAAGTTCTTCTAGTGTTTTTACTAAACTAGCCTCTGTATATCTTGCAGGTGGCTGAGTAAAATGTTGATTTGGTAAAAACTTATTTACTTCTAATTCATCATTTTCGGCTATTGGAGGAAGTATTTTGTCTTCTCTTTCCGTGAAATTATATACTTTAGTATAACCATCAAATTTCATAACAGATCCACTAGCTCTAAACAGAGCATTTCCTATTTTGCAATCTACAGTTAAGACATCAAATAGTGAATCTTCCATTTGACTTGCTACAAATCTTCTCCATATTAAGTTATAAAGTTTAAATTGATCTCTACTTAGAGAACTTTTTATACTATCTGGTGTTCTAAATACAGAAGTTGGTCTAATGGCCTCATGGGCATCTTGAACTTTTTTCTTTTCTTTATTGTCTTTCTTTTCTTTATGTTCTTTGTAGTATTTTTCACCTAACTCATCTATTATGTATGTTTTAGCTTTTTCTTTAGCTTCATCAGATATTCTCTTTGAATCAGTTCTTATATAAGATATAAGACCTACAGTTCCTTCACCTTCAATATCAACACCTTCATATAATTCTTGAGCTACCATCATTGTCTTTTTAGTTGTAAAAGATAATTTATTGGCTGCTTCTTGTTGAAGCATACTAGTTGTAAATGGCTTTGGTGCTGATTTTCTTCTTGTTTTTGATTCTATTTTTTCAACTACAAGTTTTTCTTTTTTTATATTTTCTAAAATATGATTAACTTCTTCTTCATTATTTAATTCTATTTTCTCATTATTATAAGAAATAAATTTAAAAGTTATATTTTCATTATCTTTAGTTTTGCCTTCTATTTCTAGACTCCAATATTCCTTTGGTACAAAATCATTAATTTCTCTTTCTCTTTCGCATATTAGCTTAGTTGTAACTGATTGTACCCTACCAGCGCTAAGTCCTTTTCTAACTTTTGCCCAAAGTATTGGACTTATTTGATAACCAAGTAATCTATCAAGTACTCTTCTTGCTTGTTGAGCATCTACTAATTTTAAATCTATATTTCTTGGATTTTTTATAGCTTTTTTGATAGCATCTTTTGTTATTTCATTAAATTCAATTCTGCATTCGTCATTTTCATCTATACCTAAAATATAAGCTAAATGCCAAGATATAGCTTCCCCTTCTCTATCGGGGTCCGTTGCTAGATATACCCTTTTGGCCTTTTTAGCTTCTTTCTTTAGTTCTTTTATTAAGTCACCTTTACCTCTTATGTTAATATATCTTGGTTCAAAATTATTATCTATATCAACACCTAAAGTACTTTTAGGTAAATCTCTCACATGACCTACTGATGCTTTTACAGTATAATGGCTCTTTCCTAAGAATTTTTCAATTGTTTTAGCTTTTGCAGGCGATTCCACAATTACTAATGTTTTTGCCATTGTTACACCCCCACCCTTATTTTTATTTAATTTATACTATACATTTTATTATTCATTTCAACAACTAAGTCTTTTAATAATAATTCATTTATTATGGAATTTACAATTTTTATGTCCATATCAGTATTATCACAAATTTCATCAATTTGCAAGATACCTTGTCTTTTTATAGCTTCCATTATTTTTTTGGATTCATCACTTAGACCTTTAATATCATATTCTATACTAATTTCATTATTATTAAAAGCACTATTATTATATTCTTCTAAAATATCTTCAATATTTTCTACTAATTTGGCTCCTTCTTTTATTATTTTATGACAACCTCTACTCATATCAGAATAAATATTTCCAGGTATTGCAAAAATATTTTTTCCTTGCTCCATACCTAAATCTGCTGTAATTAAAGCTCCACTTTTTTGTGCAGCTTCAACAACAATTATGCCATCACTTATACCACTTAATATTCTATTTCTAGATGGAAAGCATCCACGAGTTACTATATGCCCCACATTATATTCTGATATAAGTAACCCTCCATCTTCTAATATTTCATTAGCTAGCTTTTCATTGCTCCTTGGTGTTATATTTTCTAGAGAAGATGCTAAAACTGCAATAGTTTTTCCATTTCCCTTCATACATCCTCTGTGAGAACATGAATCTATACCAAAGGCCAACCCACTAATTATGTTAATATTTCTTTGTGATAATTCATAGCTTATTTTCTGTGCACAATCAATTCCGTAAGGTGTAGGTTTTCTAGAGCCAACCATTGCTATGTTTAAATTATTATTTATTATGGATAAATCTCCTTTATAAAATAATATTAAAGGAGGATTATAAATATTTCTAAGTTTATTTGGATATTCTTCATCTTCTATACAAATATACTCAATAGAGTTTTTATATAATTTTTCCTTAATTTCATTTAAATTGAAATGACTAATATATTTTACTAAATTTTCTTTAATATTTAAACTTATATTTTTTAAATTATATATATCTTTTTCCTTAAGATTTATAATGTCCTCCACAGTGCCTACTTCATCTATTATTTTACCAAGAGTTATGCTACTTATTCCTTTTATTGAATCAATCCCTAAATAAATATCCTTTTTCTCCATTTTTTTCTCCTATCTAAAATAATCATAATAAGCTTTTCTAAATGAAAAAGCTTCCATTATATTATTTGAATTTATTTTTTCTTCACCTTCCAAATCAGCTATGGTTCTCGATATTTTTATTAATTTTGTATAACTTCTATTGCTTAATTTATATTTATCAAAAATTTTATTAGTAATTTCTCTGCTCTTATCATCTAAGACACAATATTTATCTATATCTTTTGATGTCATTTCATTATTTGTGTATATATTTTTATTTTCAAATCTTGATTTTTGTATTTTTCTGGCTTTTTCTACTCTTTTTCTTATGTCTTGTGATTTTTCACCTTGGCACTTTTTGTTGAGTTCACTATAAGAAATTTCTCCCACTTCCACAAATAAATCAAATCTATCTAAAAGAGGTCCTGATAATTTATTTTTATATCTATTTATATCGTAAGTTCTGCATCGACATTCTTTATTTGACATATAATATCCACATGGACAAGGATTCATGGCACCTATAACTAACATATTGCAAGGATATTTTACACTGTATTTTAAACGACTTATATTGACATATCTGTCTTCCATAGGCTGTCTTAGACTTTCTAAAGTATTTCTATGAAATTCTCCTATTTCATCTAAAAACAAAACTCCCCTGTGAGCTAAAACTATTTCTCCCGGCTTAGAATTATATCCTCCCCCTACTAAAGATTGTATAGTTGTACTGTGGTGAGGTGATCTGAATGGTCTTTGATTTACAATTCCAAATTTTTCATCTAACATACCTGCTATGCTATAAATTTTACTTATTTCTATAACTTCTTCTTTACTTAATTTAGGAAGTATGGTTCTAATACGCTTTGCTATCATTGTTTTACCTGAGCCTGGAGGTCCTACCATCATAAGATTATGATTTCCTGCAGCAGCTATTTCACTTGCTCTTTTTACAAAATAATTCCCCTTTACATCCTGAAAATCTTCATTATAATCCATTGTCATATTATTTATTTCTAATTCCTTATAATTATTATTTATTTCTTCTTTGCCATTTAAATAATTAATACATTCATTTAAATTTTTTATAGGAATTATATCTATTCCATCAATAAAATTACTTTCATTAAAGTTATCATAAGGAATAAATATTCTTTTGAACTTTTCTTTTTTTGCACCAATAACTAAAGGTAAAATGCCTTTAACCTTCCTCAAATGACCATCTAAAGATAGTTCACCTACAAATATACTTTCATCTAAATAAGAGTCTTTTTTGTTTATGTATTTTCTAAGAATTCCCACACTCATGGGTAAATCTAAAAAAGAACCTTCTTTTCTCATATCTGCTGGAGATAAATTGACAACTATTCGTGAGTTTGGAAAATCATAACCTGCATTAATTACAGCTGACTTTACTCTCTCCCTAGCTTCTCTTACCTCTGTACTAGGTAGTCCTACAATATTAAATGCAGGTATTCCTCTACTTATGTCTATTTCCACCTTAACTAAAAAACTTTCTATACCTATTAAATTGTTTGAATTAATTATACTTAACATTTTCTTCCTTTCTAAAAAGCATTGACTATATGATTTATTTTTTTACTTTTTAAATAAACTTCAATAACATCAAATCTTATGGATATATTGTCTAGACAATTATTTAAAATATAATACTTGGCTACATTAGTTATTTTTTGTTTTTTCTTATAATTTACTGCTTCTGAAGGATATCCATAATTTATATTACTTCTACTTTTTACTTCCACAAAAACAAGTTCTCCATTTATTAAAACAATTAAATCCACTTCGCCAATTTTTATTTTGTAATTTCGTTCAATTATCTTTCCACCTTTAGAAACAATATACTTTGCTGCTATTTCTTCTCCTAATTTACCTTTTTCAATATTATTCATCTTTTCACCTATTTATTTTTATTATGAAATTATGGTCAAGGTATTTCCCTTATATACAAATATTTTTTTAGAATTGATAATTTACTTCAATATATATACGATATATATATGGTAAAATATGGAAATTTTTAAAAAGGGGAGAAATTTTATGTCAAAAACAAAAAATTCAAAAAAAAGGAGATTAAACTACAATAAAGTAGCGCTACTTTGTCTTGTTGTTGTTCTTATATTTGGGGGAGTTTTTGCTTTTAAGAACAATAATAAGACAAATAATGAAGATCCAAATGAGAATAAAAATATTGTTTCTACTTTTAATGAACAGAATGAGAAAGTTGAAACTTATACTGCTTCAATTCTTGCCGCAGGAGATATTATGGTTCATACACCTCAACTAAAAGCCCAATACAATGCTTCTACAAAAACTTATAATTTCGATAATAATTTTAAATATGTAAAAAAATATATTGAAAAAGCTGATTATAGCTTGGCAAACTTAGAAACGACTTTAGCAGGTAATGAGGTTTACAAATACAGTTCTTATCCCATGTTTAATTCACCTGATGAATTGGCTGATGCTCTAAAAAATGCTGGTTTTGATTTATTATCAACAATTAATAATCACAGCTATGACAAAGGTGGTTTAGGTGTTTCTAGAACGCTGGAAGTTTTAAAGAAAAAAGGATTTGACACTGTTGGAACTAGAGAAAAAGAAAGTGATAATGATTATTTAATTAAAGATATTAATAATATTAAAGTTGGATTTACTTCTTATTCTTATGGAGATATAAAAGACGGTATAAAATATTTAAACGGTATTAAGGTATCTAAAGAAAGTGGCGATAAAATGAACGTTTTCGATTCTTCTAATGTGGATAATGCTTATAAAACAATTTCTGCCACTTTAGATAAAATGAAAGATACAGATATTCAAATAGTAATTTTACACTGGGGTATAGAATACACTAGAAGCGAAATAGATTTTCAAAATAAACTGGCACAAAAACTTTGTGATGCTGGCGTAGATATAATAATTGGTTCTCACCCTCATGTTGTTGAGCCTGTTGAAACTATAACATCAACTGATGGTAAAAATGAATGTGTAGTTGTTTATTCTCTTGGAAATTACATATCAAATCAAAGAAGAGAAAGTGTGGGTGCTTACAGTGAAGATGGCTTAATGGTTGACTTTGAAATAAGTAAAAAAAGCAATGAAGATGAGGCTAAGGTAGAAAAAGTAACTTGTATACCTACTTGGGTGAATAAATACAACAACGGCTCTAAAGATGTTTACGAAATTATTCCAATAGAAGATAAAAAAGATTTAGATTCCATAAGCAATTTAAATGAAGCTAATGTATCTCAATCTTATAATAATACGTCTTCTTTAATAGATACTTCAGATCTTATAAAAGTTGTTGATAATCCATTTAAATAAACTTTGCATATTATAAAAAAAGACCTATGAAATTTTAGGTCTTTTTTTATTTGAGGTTTAATTTATATTATTGTATTTTATTTAAATTTAATTATTTCCCAAAACACCCTTAAATATACAAATTAAAACTTTTAATTAAATTTTTCTATTTTATGACTAACATAAAATTATATGGTTATTTTATAAAAAAGGAGTGTGAAAAATGTTTTATAATAATAAAAATAAAAGTAGAAAAAATTTTTTTATTTGTTTTATTTTAAGTATATTTATAATGGGATCTTTCTCTTATGTTAATATAAATAAAACAAATCTATTTTCTAAAGATAAAGTTCAAGAAGCAGCAAAATTTTCTTCCAAAATTGAAATTAAAAATAAAAAAAATCCAAATAAAAAAGTTAGCAAAGCTTCTATTTTAGCTGTGGGGGATATTATGATATATAATTCACAGTTAAATGCCCAATACAACGCTTCTACAAAATCTTATGATTTTAAAAATAATTTTAAATATGTGAAAAAATACATAGAAAAAGCCGATTATTCCATGGCAAATTTGGAGACTACATTAACAGGAAATGACATATATAAATACAGTTCTTATCCAAAATTTAATTCTCCTGATGAGTTGGCTGATGCTCTAAAGTATGCTGGTTTTGATTTAATATCAACAGCAAATAATCATGCTTATGATAAAGGTGATTTAAGTATAAAAAATACACTTTATACTTTAAAAAAGAACAATTTAGATGTAATTGGCACAAGACAAAATTATAAGGATAAGAAATTTATAATAAAAAAAATAAACAACATAAACATAGGCATAACATCTTTTACCTTTGGAGAAATAAAAAATGATAACTTATATTTAAATAACTCTCAAGTTTCTAACAATTATAAAAATAAAATAAATGTTTTTAATGATAACAATGTGGATAGCGCCTTTGAAAGTATAAATTCCACTTTGAATAAAATGTCAGATGCAGATTTAAAAGTAGTTTATTTACACTGGGGAAATAAATATCATTTAAATGAAAATGACTTCCAACAACAACTTTCTCAAAAACTTTGCAATGCTGGTGTAGATATTATTATAGGATCTCATCCCCATGTTATACAACCTGTAACTACTATAAAATCCAGTGATAACAATCATGAGACTATTGTTGCTTACTCCCTTGGAAACTTTTTATCAAATCAAAGAAGAGAAGATTTTAGTATGTATGATGAAGATGGCTTAATTATAAATATAGATATTAGCAAAAATCATAAAGATAATAAAACAACAATTACTAAAGTATGCTGTATTCCCACTTGGTTAAATAAATATTACAACAATCAAACTTCTAAATACATATTTGAGATTATACCTTTAGATAAGACCTTTGATTTAAATAAAGCAAGTCATTTAGATAAAAATAAAGCAAAAAAATCTTATGAACATACATCTTCTCAAATTAAAACATCTGATTTAATTAGTATTTCAAAAAATCCTTTTAAATAACAAAAAAGAAAGCTAAAATTTAGCTTTCTTTTTTGTTATTTAAATACTTTCTTGTCTAATGTTTTCTATAATATTTTCTTTGTTTAATTTTTTTATTGGAATATATGATGCTATGAAAGTTATTAAAAATACTCCTACTATACATATGATGATAGCATTATATGGAATTATCATTCCAACATCAATAACTTCTCCCAAAATCTTGCTCATCACATATATAAGTCCCACACCTATAGGAATACCGTATAACAGTGCTAGCGCTCCATATAAAAAGCTTTCTAAATAAATCATTTTGTTAAATCCTTTAGGTGTTACTCCTATGGATTTAATTATTGCCAATTCTCTTTTTCTTAAGTTTATATTTGTACTTATGGTATTTATTATATTTGTCATGCTTACTAAGGAAATTACTGTAACAAATCCATAAACAAATATTTGCATTACCATAAGTGTATCTTCCATTGATTTTATTTCTTCCATTTTATCTGTTACATCATAACCATATTGATTTGCAATATCTTTTACTAAGTTTCTTGCATCTTCATCTCCATTTGTATTAATATAAAGACCCGTAGTGCTTGCATCTAATCCAAACTTTTTCCCTACTTCATCATAAGTTATAAAATCTAATCCCATAGAATTATACTGATCATTACCTATTGGCATATCATCCGTTATACCCATAATTCTAAGGTCAATTTCTTTTTTTAATTCTTTTTCTCCATCATATTCTATAGTATAAGCTTTAACTGTATCTCCAACTTTATAATTGGTTAATTCAAGTTCATACTTTTTACCTGGTTCTTCATAGTAACTTTTTCTTACAAGTATTACTCCATTTTCTTTTATAGCATCTTTTTTATCAAAGCTACCTTCTTTAAGATTTATTTTATTTATATCAAAATCTCCTGGCAATTTTGTTGAACAATTTACTATATCATATACAGTTTTGTTGTCTACTGTCTCTATTGAAAAATAGCCACTATCATTAATTAAATCTTCATTTTCTTTGTTTATTTTATTTTCTGGTACATAAATTCCCATTCCATAATCATTTGTTGCAACCACTCTGTCTACACCATCAATATTTTTTAATTCTTCCAATGACTTTTCATCCATTTCACTACTTGAAGATAAATTTAAATCGTAATTTTGTTGTCCATAGTTTACTTTTTGAGCATTAATAAATAAATTCATAAATCCACTGAAAGATATGAATATAACCACACTTATAATAAGAGAAAATAAAGTTATTCTAAATTTCTTTTTATTTCTTCTTAAATTTTTATATGCAAGAACACCTTCCGCTTTAAATAAAGCTCTTACTATTTTTGAACCTTTTACTTTTCCTATTTTTAAATTAGAACTATTTTTTATAGCTTCTAAAGGCGATATTTTAGTTGCTTGTATAGCTGGAAGTATGGCTGAAATTAATATGGTTATTATTACAATTATTGCACTTAATATAATAATTGTTGGACTATATACTACTCTTAATCCCAGCTCTCCTATTATTGAACTTTTATAAAAACTTCCTATTATTTTAAACACCACATCTATGGCAAAAGTTCCAGCAATCAGTCCCATTGGTATACCTATAACACTTACTATAAAAGCTTCCATTAATACTAGTTTTGTAGTCTGAGCTTTTGTTGCTCCTATGGAGTTTAAAATCCCAAATTGTTTTTTACGTTCACTAATAGATATGGAAAAAGCATTATATACTGTAGCTATGGTACAAATAATTACTAAAGAAGTAACAAGTATTATGATTTTATCAATACCTTCATTGATATTGTCGTAAGCACTAGCACTTTGCAATCTTAATAAATGTTCATTAAAATGTAAGTTTTTATGATATATATTATTATAATAAGAAGAACCTTCATCTCCATATAATTTTTCAGTTTTCCACCCTAAATTTTTAGCAATAACTGCTGCTATATCATAAATTTCCTTCGGTTTATTTGATTTTATAGATACATTAATACTGTCCTTATCTTTCATAGTGTTTATGTCTAAATAAGTTATAGCTGTTGTAACTTGCTTTCCAAGTTCAAATCCCGGTTTATTTATTATACCCACGATTTTATATTCTTCTTTATGAGTATCTATAAGTTTTTCATCATCACTTATCCAAGAACCTGTTAATGAATCGCCTTCACCAGTTACTCTTTTGCCCACATTAAGACTAATTGTATCTCCTATTTTTTTATTTCTAAGTATAAAAGAGTCTTCACTAAGTACGATTTCTTTATTATTTGTGGGAAGTTTTCCTTCTTTTAAAGAAATTTGATATCCATCAAAAGCCTCTTTGTCGTAAGATTTTATATCTAATAAAGATTTTTCATTATTATACTTTCCAAAATCTAAGTTTTCACTATATGCATATTTTGATATTCCTGCAACCTTAGTTACTTTACTTAAATCTTTCTTTTGTACATCATAAAATGTGGCATGAAAATCCCCATTACTTTTTATAGTTTGTCTAATTTGATAGTCCATTAAACTATTGTAAATATTTCCTATACCACAAATTAAGGCAGTAGATAATATAATTCCTATAATTGTAACTATTGTTCTTTTTTTATTTTCTTTTAAATATCTAATTGTAAGAGCTGTATATAAATTCATTTATATCACCTCATCACTTTTTATAATTCCATCTTCTATTGTTATAACTCTGTCCGCTTGCAGAGCTATATTTATATCGTGAGTTATCATAATCAATGTTTGTTTGTATTTTTTAACTGATAATTTTAGTAATTCTATAACTTCCTTTGAGTTTTTACTATCTAAATTTCCCGTTGGTTCATCGGCTAAAACTATGGCTGGTCTGTTTATTAAAGCTCTTCCTATGGAAGTTCTTTGCTGTTGTCCTCCACTTAGCTCATTTGGCAGATGATTTTCCCTTTCTTTAAGTCCTAAAGTATTTAACAAGTCATCTAAATATTCCTTATCTATTTTTCTATTATCAAGTTCAGCTGGCAACAAAATATTTTCCTTTGCACTTAAGACGGGGATTAAGTTGTAAAATTGATATATAAGTCCCACATTTCTTCTTCTAAATATAGATAAATCTTTTTCTTTTAAATTATAAATATCCACATCATTTATAAAAACTTTTCCTGAAGTTGGCTTGTCAACTCCTCCAATTAAATGTAGCAATGTACTTTTACCGCTACCACTTGGACCTACTATGACAACAAACTCCCCCTTATTTATTGATAAATTTACATTTTTTAAAGCTTCTACTTTGGCTTCACCTTTTCCATAACTTTTATTTAAGTTTTCAACTCTTAAAATTTCCATTTCTGCCTCCCTACTTTTCTATAAACTTTTATTTGTGCTTTAAATTATTTTATATTTATAGTTTAAATATTCACCCTTACACTAAAGTGAATCTTTTTGTGACAAATTAGTCACCATAGGTTTTATGGAAAATTATATGAAACTCGCTGCCTTTGTTTTTTTCACTTTTTACATAAATATCTCCATTTTGGCTTTCTATTATGGATTTTGCCATGGCAAGTCCAATTCCCACGCTGTCTTCTTTTGAGCTTTTGCCTTTGTAAAATCTTTTAAATATGTTCGGCAAATCTTTATCGTCTATACCTTCTCCATTATCTTTTATGACAATTTCACTGTATAGAGGATTTTCTTCGTAACTAATTTCTATTTTTCCACCCTGAGGAGTGTGTTCCACGCAGTTTTTTATTATATTTAAAATGGCTTCACTAGACCAATTCATATCTCCTTTATAAACGGCATTTTCATTGCCCTTTATTTTTAATTCTATATTTTTAATTTCCATTGGTATTAAGCTTGGCGATATGGCTCTTTTTATAAGTTCATTTATTTTTACTTCCCTTTTCTCAAAATTTATAACTTTCGCCTCCACTTTTGAAAGTTTCAACATGCTTTTTACAAGCCATTCCATACGATTTAGCTGAGATTTTATTTTATCTAAAAACTCTATTTTTGTTTCCTTTGGCAAATCTTCATACATTAAATCATTTAAAATTATTAAAGATGTCATAGGTGTTTTCAGTTGATGAGATATATCTGATATAGCTTCATTTAAAAATATTTTTTCTTTGTTTAAAAGTTCCACCTTTTCCTTTAATATATTTGTCATTTTTATAAGCTCTGTTTTTAAAAGACCTATTTGACCTTCTTGGTTTCTATTTTTCATATTGTAAAAATGTCCCTCGGAGCTGTTGTAAACATAATCTGTCATATCCTTAATATCTTTATAAATTTTTCTAAAATAAATTAAAGACAATAAAAGAGAAAATATAAGCAATATGCTTATGACAATAATATTTATAATTAAAATTTCTTTTAAACTTTTATTTATAATGACTTCATTTTCAAAACTTATATTGTCTTTATAATTGTATTTTGCTAAAATTTCCTTCCCCAAATCCATATTTTCTTTTGAATTTCCTTGAGTGATAATATCAATAATTTCATCTTCCATTTCAGGTTTTTTGGATAAAATATTTCCCACAATAGCTTGATTATTTTCTACTACTTTGCTTTTTATAATCTTTAAATTTACAAAAGTTGTTGCTACACCAAAAACAATAGCAATAAAAAATAAGGCAATAAAACGCCTTATAAAACTTTTCATCTCCACATTATACCTAATCATCCTCTTCACATCCTTTCCACTTATAGCCCATTCCTCTCACTGTTATAATATGTTTTGGAGTGCTTGAATCATCTTCTATTTTTTCTCTCAGACGTTTTATATAAACTGTAAGTGTATTATCATTTATAAAATCATAAGTTACATCCCAAAGTTTTTCTAAAATTTGATTTCTGCTTAAAACTATATTTTCATTTTGAATTAAAATTAATAAAAGTTTGTATTCAGCAGAAGTTAAAAATACTTCTTCATTATTTTTATAAACTCTAGCTTCCAAAGTATGTATACTTAAATCACCGTATTTTAAAACTTTTTGAGGTGCTTCTTCTTTTTTATTTCTTCTAAGAACTGCTTTTATTCTAGATATTAATTCCCTAACTCTAAAAGGCTTTGTTATATAATCATCCCCACCTAAATCAAGGCCCATAACTATATTTACCTCATCGTCACATGCTGTTAAAAATATTATGGGTGTGTTATTTGTTTTTCTTATTTCTTTGCAAAAATCATAGCCATTTCCATCAGGCAGTGTCACATCTAGCAAAATAATATCATAGTTTTTTTCATGTATGCTTTTTCTGCTACTTTCTAAATCTTTGCATATTTCCAAACTAAATCCCTCTTGTTCAAGGGCATATTTTACTCCAAAGGCAATTGTAGAATCATCTTCCACCATAAGAATATTTATCATTTTTTCCTCCCAAATTTTCCATAATTATATTATTATTATACAATAAGTTAGATAATATAATAAGGCTACTTAATATTACATTCTAGTCACAAAATTTTTCCCTTAACTTTATGATTTATTGAAGTTATGCAATTTATCATCTATCATAAAATTATAAGGGGGAGGTATTTTATGAATAAATACAAAAAAATCTTATATCTATTAGCAGTGTTTTTATGTTTTTTTAGTTTTAACTTTTATACAGCTTTTGCAGATGATGATGGTTATTACATAAAAAATATGGACGTTAAAGTTGATGCCAATGATAAAAGAGAGTTTAAAATTAAAGAAACCATAGATGTTTATTTTAATGAAGAAAGACATGGAATAATAAGAACTATTCCTAAAGAAGGCTCCTTAGAAGATTATAATATCACTGATGTAAATGTTGAGGGAGCTCCATTTGAAAAAGATGATTCAGCAAATTTAGAACTTAAAATTGGTGATAAAGACGAAACGATAGAAGGTGACAAAACTTATGTAATCACTTATACTCTAAAAATTTTATAATGAATAAAATAAACATATCATCTAAATCAACTATTCCAGCAAATTGTGCCGTGACAATAAATACAAAATTAAATGAAGGTGCTTTTAAAAATGCTCCTATGAAAAAATATCCTTATACTATAAAAAGTGATATTGTAAATGCTAAAATTACCGATGAGAAAAATTATATTATAAATAGAGATTATATTGTAGAAATAAATGAACAAAGAGACGAAAACAATTTAATTAATCTTTATCTTTGGGAGAATTACTCCAATGATTATATTAAAAATGTAAATATTGATAATCAAAATATAAGTTTTAATTCTTCAGATAATGCTTTAGTTTTGCCTAAAGAAAAAGGAATTTATAAGTTTAAAGTAACTTATGAAGTAGAGCCTGTTTTAGCAGGAGATGTTAATTTTTATATAAATACTCCTTATGATGAGGGAAAAACTGAAAAGCTTAAGGTAAATATTACTTCACCTTTTAATATAGATGATTATTATGTGAATTTTATGGAAAAAGGTGTGAATTTAGGTACAAAAAGATATACATCAGATATAAATAATAAGACTTTAACTTTTACTAATTTAAACAATGTAAATGCTGGGGAATATATAAATTTCACTTTACAAGTTGATAATAATTTATTTAAAAGACCTACTCCATTTGTTTATTACGTATTCTTAGTTTTATCTTTATTAACTTTGCCTTTATCTATATTTTCATATATAAAAAATAAAGATAAAGAACCTTTTATAAGTGCCATTGAATTTTATCCTCCTCAAAACTTAAATAGTGCAGATGTTGCCTATGCTTATAATCAAAAAGTTAGCACTAGAGATATGGTTTCTTTAATATTTTATTGGGCCAGCCATAATCATATTAAAATTACTATAAATAAAGATAAAAGCTTTATGTTGGAAAAAATTAATAAGCTTGATGATAAACATAAAAAATATGAAAAAACAATATTTAAAGATTTATTTAAAGCTGGAGACGATAAAAGTGTTACAGATGAACAACTTGAAGACGCTACCATAGAAAGCATTAATTCTTCTAGAAAAGACGTAAAAGATTATTTTAAAAATGAAAAAGACTTGATTAATAGACATTCCATAAAAAAAGCTAGATTGATAAGTTTGTTGCCTATTATTATTATACTTTTAAATTTCATATATAACGGCATATTATCTCATAATTTAACTTCATCCTTATTTATGTCGCTTATTTTAATAGTATCATTTTTAATTTTTAGTAATTTATTTATCAGTATATCTAAAAATAATAGCAAAAATAAATATATAAGTGAAAATAAATTTAAATCAATTTTGTTGAAATCACTTTTATTATTAATATATATAATTATTAATATTTTCATTTCATTGTACAATCAATTATCTGTAAGTAGTACTATTATAACTTTATTAATATCAATAATTGATATAGTTTTATGTGGATTAATTGTATCTAGAAGTGATTATGGTAAAGACATTCTAGCAAAAATAGAAGGCTTTAAAAATTTTATTGAGGTTGCAGAAAAGGAAAGATTAGAAGCTTTACTAGAAGATGATCCTTATTATTTTTACAATACACTTCCTTTTGCACAGGTGCTAGGTGTAACTAAAAAATGGATAGATAAATTTGATAAGATATCAATGCAACAACCACCTTTCTACAATACTTATTATCCAATGAATGATATCTATGCCATAAGTATGTTAAATAGCAGTTTAAATAATATTACTTCTACCGTAAGTAGCTCAGCTTACGCTCCATCATCTTCTTCTGATGGATTTGGTGGCGGAGGATTTTTAGGTGGTGGCGGTGGAGGTGGTGGCGGCTCCAGTTGGTAATTATAAATAAAAGGAGGTTAATTTATGATTAAATATATAATTATTGCTTTAGTTGTTATAATTTTAATTTGGGCAGTAACAACTTATAATAAATTGATAAGTTTAAGAATGAAGGTAAAAGAAGGTCTTTCTACTATAGATGTATTTTTGAAAAAAAGATATGACTTAATTCCAAACTTAGTAGAAACTGTAAAAGGATATGCTTCTCATGAAAAAACTACCTTAAATCAAGTTATTGAAGCAAGAAATAAAGCAATTCCTGCTCCCATAGAAGATAAATCTAAATATGAAGGTGAGTTGTCAAATGCTTTAAGTAAATTATTAATGTTATCAGAAAATTATCCCAACTTAAAAGCAGACAACCAATTTTTAAATTTACAAGAACAATTGCAAACTATCGAATCAGAAATAGAAAAATCAAGAAGATATTATAATGGTGCAGTTAGAATTTTAAATACATCTATTCAAAAAGTTCCCACTTGCATCATAGCTTCTCTTTTTAAATTTAGTAAAGAGCCTTTCTTTGAAATAGAAAATGACAATGAAAGAGAAAATATAAAAGTACAATTTTAGTATAAAGTCTATGATAAAATAAATTTATATATTTGATGTATATTTAATAAATCTCAACTAATTTTATAATTAGTTGGGATTTTTAGTTTGTAAGTAAATAAATACTGTTATATAATATTTATCTAATCAACATTAAACATTAAACATTAAAGGAGGCTTTTAATTGAATTTATTAAACATATATAGCCAAGACATCCCTCAATTTGTGGAGGAAATAATAAATACAACTGAATTTAAAAGACTTAAAAATGTGGGTATGAATTGTGGATGTGAGTACACTAGTTTTCCTATTTTCGCTAAGGGAAAAAATTACACTAGATACGACCACAGCATTGGTGTTGCCCTTATTATTTGGCATTTTACAAAGGATATAAAACAATCCATAGCAGGACTTTTACACGATATAAGTTCTCCAGCATTTGCCCATGTTATTGATTTTTTAAATGGAGATCATGAAAATCAAGAATCTACAGAAGAAAAAACAGAGGAAATTATAGAAAACTCTGCTGAAATACAAAAAATATTAAAAAAATACAACTTAACTACTAAAGATGTTTACGATTATCATATGTATCCCATAGCAGATAATGATTCTCCTCTACTTTCTGCTGACAGACTAGAATACACTATTGGAAATGCCTTTTATTATGGATTTAGATCTTTAGAAGAGTTAAAAGAAATATACGATGATTTAAGTGTTAGCAAAAATGAACTGGGAGAAGATGAAATTTCCTTTAATTCTCTAGACAAAGCTGTTAATTTTACTCATGCAGCTTTACTTAATTCAAAAGTATACGCTTCAGATATTGATAGATTTTCTATGCAGTATCTAGCAGATTTACTAAAATTAGCAGTAGACAAAAAAGTTATAAATATAAATGACTTATATTCCATAGAAAGTGAAGTTATAATAAAATTAGAAAAAGATTCACAGTTAAAAGCAATGTGGGATGAATTTAGAAGTTTTTCTCAAGTTTTAACTAACAAAACAAAACCTGATAAAGGCTACTGGGTTAATATTCCTGCCAAAAGAAGATACATAAATCCTTATGTAATTTCTCAAGGTAGAGTTGCTACTTTAAGCAGTAAATGTGCAAAAGATATTGAAGAATTTTTAAATGTGGACTTTAATATTTGGTTAAGTGGAAAATAAATTTATATATAAAGGGGTTAACTTATGAAAATAACGTATATTCACCATAGCAGTTTTGCTGTGGAAATGGACAAATGCATATTGCTTTTTGATTATTACAAAGGAAATCTTCCTAAATTTGATGAAAACAAAAAACTATATGTATTTTCAAGTCATTCTCACTACGATCATTTTGACAAAGCTATTTTTGATTTAGAAAAAACACATCCTAATGTGACTTATATTTTGTCAAATGATATACAAGTTCCTAAAAAAGAGAATATAAAATTTATGGCACCTAATGAAAGACTTTTAGTTGATGACTTAGAAATAAAAACCCTTGAATCCAGCGATTTGGGTGTGGCATTTATTGTAAAAGTTGAAAACAAGACTATTTATCATGCTGGTGACTTAAACTGGTGGCACTGGGAAGGAGAAAACACTCCTGAAGACAATAAATATGCTGAAAACTTATTTAAAAAATCCATAGATAAAATAAAAGAAAAATCTATAGATGTGGCTTTCCTTCCTCTAGATTCTAGACAAGGAAACTTCTACTACTTAGGTTTTGACTATTTCATGAGAAATACTAATACTAACTTAGCTTTTCCAATGCATTTTTGGAGAACATACTCTTTATCACAAAAACTAAAAAATTCACCTTACGCTACTTCTTATAAAGATAAAATTATAGATATAAATAGTGAAGGTGAAACATTTAATATATAGCAAATAAAAATAGCTTTAAACAGTTTTGTTTAAAGTTATTTTTATATAAATTACTCTGAAATATATAAAGTTCCATCACTTCTAACTTCTGCATAAAAAACATCTTTTACAGACTCAATATTATTTTTTCTTAATTCATTTTTTAACCATTCTTCATCTTTATTTAATTCTTTGAGATTTACTTTCATAATCTTACCATCAGAAATAACTTCCCTTGGTAAGTTTTTTATCTTTTCTGCTTTTATATCTAAATCCGATTTAATAATAGGTTGAGCTTGTTGTCTTTTCATTACACTTAAACTGCCATTAGTCTCCAATATGGCATACTCCACTTCTTCCACAGAAAATGTATTTGATTGTCTAAGTAACATTAATAAAATATTCACACTCATTCTACATGATTTCAATGCTGGCTTAATTATCTTACCTTTTTTGATTAAGATTATATCATCTCCATCCATAACTTTTCTGTAAGATGTAGATTTTAATGCTATGAAAGAATTTAACTCTGTTAAGATACAAATGGCAATTAAAGATGCCAGGGCATCTACCACGGGCATATTAACTTCACTTATAAAGTCCCCTGCCACAGACCCCATAGTAACACCGGTTATGTAGTTAAAATAAGTCAATTGACTCATTTGTTTTTTCCCAAGTAGTCTAGTTAATATTAAAAGCACTACCACTATCAAAGTACTTCTCATGGATATATTTAATATTTTCGTAAACATTATCTTCTCCTATTGCTAAATTTTATCATAAATTAGTTTGCTTAATTTAATGAACTTTATTCAACATATAGGAATATAGAATATGATTATGAAATAGATTTTAATACAGGAAATATATTATCATATAGTCAAGATTAAAAATCTAAATTATACCATATAAAGAAGCTGGCATATATTTAGCTTCCTTTTTGTATTAGTCTACCTTTAATATTTATTCAAATATATAATATTATTTTCATATATGTATTTTTCTATTATTTCTCTACTTAAATTAAAATAACTAATGCACTTATCAATAATCACTGCATCGCTACTAACCACATTATCTAGTTTTTCCAAAATTACATCTGCATTAATTAATTCTATAGCTTGTTTTGTTTTATCAATTATCTTATTAATTCTTTTGGTGAAAAAGATCTTTTGTCATTTTCTTCATATCCTCGCCTTGATATCTTCATCATATTCTACTTCACAACCTTATAGTACCTAATACTGTCATATGAACTTTGTTTGTAAAGTCTCCTACTCCTTCCTTCTATCATGTTCTATTCATAAATATTTTACTTATCCAGTGATATTTTATACATTTGCAATTTTTTAGAACATTTTGATTTAACGTGAATTTATTTAAATTTAGTAAAATGACTATTTATCCTTTTGCTTATAAAAGTGTTTTTTAATTTCGGATAGTTGTCCAAAACTTTTAACCGGTATTTTTAATTTAATTGTAATTGAATTTTTCAAAAAGTCTAGTGATTTTTATAAATTTTCCCGCCTACATGCCAAGTGACCAACTTTCTTTATCTTAAGGGTCTATATCTGGCTCTATCTCTTGCTCTATATCTATATCTTTCTCTAACTCTTTCTCTAGCGTTACATTTTTGTTACAAAAAATTTAATAGGCGTTACATGTGCGTTACATAAAAAAATGCCCCCATCTTATGATAGAAATTGTTATTAATCTAACATAAAATGGAGTATTTATTTATTATATTATTAAAAATTAATAACAGACGGCTCTTCTGTAAATGAAGAAAATGTAGCTGTTGCATCTTCAAAATAAAGAACTTCTATATTATCATCTTCTGGCGAATATAAAGCTTTCCTTCAAATATATCAACAGTTCCAAAGGGACGAACACGAGGTTGATCTCCTTCTACTGTAGCCAAATAATAAGTCTCACAATTTTTTAAAAATTCATATACCCTTTCCATTTCATTCCACCCCAATTTTTAAAAAAATTATGTATATAATAATAGTATAAAATTATGATTTTCACAAGTAAATGCTTTATTTACTAAATTTTCAAGTATATATATTATATATTGTCGGTAAAAATAAATATAAATAATTTTACATAATTGGAGGATAAATATGAAAAAAATAGTACTATTAACAATCTTCTGTATGTTTTGTTTATCACTTATAGGATGTAGCAATTCGCCATCAAAGACTAACCAAACGCAAGACAATCAGACACAAAATAATCAAGTACAAAACAATCAATCACAAAACAAAATAAGCTTAGAACAAGCAAGAGAAATTGCCTTAAAACATGCTAATTTAAAAGAAAATCAAGTTAACTTCCTCAAAGAAAATTTAGAAGTTGATGATGGTGTTGAAATATATAATATAGAATTTTCTTTTGAAAACAAAGAATTTGATTATGATATCAATGCAATAACTGGAGAAATCATAGAATTTGATGAAGATACCAAAAATTACGATATAAATACGAATTATAAAATAACTCAGTCTCAAGCACAAGAAATTGCTTTAAAAGATGCCAATCTAAAAGCAGATCAAGTTTTCTTTGATAAAATAGATATAGATATTAAAAATAATACTCCAGCTTATGAAATAGAATTTAAACATAACAACAAAGAATATGATTATAAAATTGACGCAAACACAGGAGAGATAATTTCTAAAAGCCAAGATAAATACTAAATTACAACAAAAATCCATGTATATAAATTATAATACATGGATTTTTGTCTTTAAATTATCTACTATATAAAATATGAGTTTGATTTTTTGAATCCTTTATTATCTCCACATCTATTTCGTAGATTTCTTTTATTAATTCTTTTGTTAATATATCTTGTGGTGTTCCACTTGCCACAATTTGTCCATCTTTCATAACAAATAATCTATCACAATACATTGATGCAATATTTAAATCATGTATAGCCGATATTACGGTTAAATCCAAGCTTTTTACTATATTTAAAAGGGATAATTGATACTTAATATCCAAATGATTTGTAGGTTCATCTAAAATCAAGCATGGAGTCTTTTGAGCCAAAGCTCTAGCTAAAATTACCCTTTGTTGTTCTCCTCCAGATAATGTGGAAAAACTTCTATTGCTAAATTCACTCATTCCCACTTTTTGTAGTGATTCTTTTACTATTTCAAAATCTTCAATATTATCACGCTCTAAGTTCTTTTTATGAGGTGACCTTCCCATAGAAACAACTTCTTTCACTGTAAAATCAAAATTATAATAATTATGTTGAGAAACTACAGCCATTTTTTTAGCAGATTCTTTGATGCTCATTTTGGAAATATCCATATCACCCAATTTAATACATCCATCATTTGGCTTTAATATTCTATATATGGATTTTAACAAAGTAGATTTTCCACTTCCATTTGGGCCTATGATTCCCACAAATTCTCTGTTTTTTGAATCTATAGAGACACCTTTTAATATTTCATTGTCTCCTATTTTCATTTTTATATTTTCTGCAGTTATATTCATTAATTGGCACCTCCAAATCCATAAGACCTTTTCACCATTAAGTAAATAAATACTGGCGCACCTATCATGGATATTAAAATTCCTATAGGCATTTCTGCATTTGGAATTATTATTCTTGCTAAAATATCAGCCAACACCATAAATATAGCTCCAACTAAAACAGATATGGGAATTAATTTCTTATGATCTGTTCCCACAATCATTCTAACAGCATGAGGTATTATAAGTCCTACAAACCCAATAACACCTGCACAATAAACAGAAATTCCTATAATCATTGATGTAATTATCAAATAAATATGTCTTGGCTTGTGCAAATTTGTTCCCAAAGTAATAGATACTTCATCTCCAAGCAACATTAAGTTTAGTGTTCTATATCTACTCCAGAAAAATAAACAAGCCACAATTACTAGGGGTAAAATTATTATATTTGTCTCCCACTTAGCTCCTGCAAGACTTCCCAGCAACCAATAAGAAACACTTTGCATTCCCGTTTTATCATTTGCTATATATATTATAAAATTTGAAAATGAGGAACATACTGCACTAAGAGCCATTCCCGATAAAATTAATTTTGATGAATTGGCACTTCCTTTAATATTTGCCAAAATTAAAACACCAAAAGAAACTAACATAGCCCCTATAAATGCCATCACTCCCACAAAATTTCCTCCAAATACAGCTCCAAATCCAAGCATTATGGCAAATGTAGCTCCCAGAGATGCTCCCGATGAAATCCCTAGAATATAAGGGTCTGCCAGTGGATTTTTAACTATTGCCTGCATAATTACACCACTTACAGTAAGACCCATTCCTATGGCAATTGCTAAAACTACCCTTGGAAATCTAATCAGCCATATAACATCATGTATTGGCCCACTAGCATAATCGCTAAATTTTTTAATTTTAAAAAGTTCATATCCTATAACTTTATAAACATCTGTAACAGAAATTTGGGCACTTCCCATAGTAACTGCTACCATCACTGACCCTATAAGTAATACTAATAATATTACACTTATGCCTAAATAAAAAGGCCTACTTTTATAACTAGATTCTTGATTTTTCATTATTTATTTAAAGATGGATATAATCCTTGTGATATTGTTTCTATTCCATTAGCTGTTCTTACTCCTGAAGCATACATATCTCCAAGCATTAATGGCACAACTCTTCCATTTTTAACAGCATCTAAGCTTTTAAATGATTCATCTTTTAATAATTTATCTAAGTTTTCTTGTTTTACTTTTTGAGGGTCATCACCTGAATAAGGCATATAAACTACATATATTACATCTGGATTTAAAGATACTATATCTTCTTTACCTAATTTACTTTGAGATTTAGCCACTAAGTTTCCACCTAAAGATTTAACCATATCTCCAGCTAAACTATTTTCTCCATAGTTTGTTATATCATCACCTAAAAATTCTAGTACTAATGCATTTTGTGATTCTTGGTTTTTAGATGCTTTTAATGCTTCATCTATTTTTGATTGCATGTTATCAACTATTTTTTGAGCTTTATCTTCAACATTAAATATTTTTCCCAAATTTAATATATCGTTCATCTCATTTTCTATAGTTCTTTTTTCACCTTCTTTTATTCTTGTATTAGTGTTTATGTATGTATTACAACCTTTTTCTATCCATGTATTTACATCACCTAATTTTTCATCTGAGAATATAGAACCCCAGCTAAGTATCATATCTGGATTTAACATTGTTACAGTTTCTTTAGATGGTGTAAACTCTGTTAAGTACTCTACTTTATCAAAAGCTTCTTTGTATTTTTCATCAAGTTCATTATCAAGACCTGCTGCAGCAATTAATTTATCTTCTAGTCCTAATTCTAACATAGTTTCTATAGAACCTTGATATACTGCTAAAACCTTTTGTGGAGCTTTATCATAAGTTGTTTTTATTTCATCTCCATTGTAATTATAAGTTGTTAACTCTACTGGATAACCTTTTGTAACTGTTTGATTTGTATCTGATTTATAAGATGAAGCATCTGTTGAAGCGCATCCAACTAAACCTACACATATAATAGCTACTAATCCTAATGATTTTAATTTTTTTGAAATTTTCACACTTTCTCTCCTTCAGTTATTTTTTACTTTGTTCATATTAATAACCTATATCTATTGAAAATAATTCTACATTAACCAACTTTGTTATTAGTTTTAAAAAATTAGTTTTTCTAAAGTATAGGAATGTTCAAAACTTTTCTACCTATGGTACTATATCATACTTTTCTAATGTTTTTGCAAAAAAAACTTATTTATCTATACCAATATGTTATATTTTTTGTATTAATTTTTCATATTAATTCATATATAGATAATCTATTTTGTCGAATTTTATCAATTTCATTCTCTTATAAAATAAATATTTTTATTAATATCTAGCCTTTTTATTGCAAACCTTATTACTATCATAAATTTCAGAAATATTATCAAATCATTTTTTCTATAAAATTAAAAAAAATACTTTAACCCTATATTCCAAAGTGGCATTATTAATAACAAAAACTTATGTAAAATTAATTCCTTTTTAATAAGACCACTCTATACTAAAAAAACACGTATAGTGGTTCTATAAAAAAATAGGTCATCATGGTAAAATTAGTTGAATTTTGAAAATTAAAGAAAAGAAAGTTATATGCATCCATTAATTAGTAGTGATAATACATGGGTTTTATGGACTTTTTTAGTAGTTTGGTCTTATGTGGTTCCTGTTCGATACCACTATTACTTTTAAAAGCCGACATCAAAAAAGTTAAAAATGAAAGTGGAAAAATGTTAGGAGCATTTATACTAGTGTTCTGTTTACTTGCAGTATTTATACATTTATTTATAACTTTAATAATAGATAAAATGTTTAAATTTAAATTAGATAAATTATTACTTGCATCAAATGTCTGCATAGGTGAACCTACTACTGCTATTGCCATGTCCATAGCTTAAGGTTGGAATAGCTTAATTGTTCCTACTATGATAGCTGGTGTATGGGGATATGTTTTAGGAAATTACGCTGGAATAATAGTTGAAAATATACTTCAAGTTATATTATAAACTACAAAATAAAAGGATGAACTCACGCTGAGCTCATCCTTTTTATTATTTATCATTTTTAAAATTTATTACTAATGTTGTTGCAAGTCCTCCCCAAAGTATACTTGCTCCAATTATCATAAATATTATGGATTGAGTTGTCATCTATACAACCTCCTTATCTTTAGCATCTAAAGTCTTATGCCATGGTCTTTTTGACATAATAATTGAACCTATTATAGCAATTGCTACAACTAACCATCCATATAGAGTTACAGAAGTTAAATCATAACCTCCATAAGTTTCATTAATCTCTTTTATTAAACTTTGAACTAAAGCTACTGTTAATAATGTTGGTGCTACGAATTTTATTATAAAGTCCCACCATTTTCCTATTTTGAAGTAAGATATAGCATTTGTATGCTCTCTTATTACTTTTGGTTTTATTATCCAACCAATTAATAATGTTTCTAATAGTCCAACTACAACTATTCCATAATTATTTATAAAGTTATCCATTATATCTAATATATATAACCCTGCATTAGTAGCAAACATAACACTTAATGCAAATCCTGCTATGGAAATCATTGTTACAATTCTTTTACGCTCCCAACCAGTTTTATCTATTACAGCTGCACTTATTGCTTCAAGTAATGATACTGCTGAAGTTATCCCTGCAAATACTAAACATAAGAAGAATAATACTCCTAGTATATTTCCCCATATCCCCATTATGCTAAATACATTCGGGAAAACTATAAATGCCAATCCTATACCACTTGTTACAACTTCATCTACACTTACTCCTTGAGCTGATGCCATTACACCTAATATGGCAAATACACCTATTGCACATAAAAACTCAAATCCACAATTGGCAAAAGCAGTCATAAATCCACTGTTGTTTATATCTGTTTTTTCAGGAAGATAACTTGAATAAGTAATCATTATTCCCAGTGCTATACTAAGAGAGAAAAATACTTGACCATAAGCTGATACCCACACTGTAGGGTCTTTTATACTATCCCAGTTTGGTGTAAATAATCTATTTAATCCTAAAGAAGCACCTTCTAATGTAACTGCTCTTAAAACAATTATAACCATTATAGCAAGTAAGCATGGTAATAATATTTTACTGTATTTTTCTATACCTGCTTTTATTCCTTTGTAACATATGTACCAGTTTGCAAGCCAAACTAAAGCTATTCCTATTAATATAGGCCATACTATTGCACCTAAACTAAGAGGTGATGCTGATAATTGCAAAAAGTCATTGTAGAAAAATCCGTTGGCATCACTTCCCCAACCTTTACTAAAACTTAAAATTAAATATTTAAGCGCCATGCTTAATATCATAGTATAATAACATAATATAAGTGCTGAATTTATTACTGGCCACCAACCTATCCATTCATATTTTTTACTAGCTCTCGCTATTGCTAAAGGTGCAGAACCTCTGTATTTATGCCCCATTCCGTATTCTAATATTAATAAAGGTATACCTGCTGTAAATATTGCAAAGAAGTAAGGTATTAAGAATGCTCCTCCTCCACTTGAATATACTACATATGGAAACCTCCATATATTTCCTAAGCCTACAGCAGAACCTACTGCTGCAAGTATAAAGCCTACCTTTGAGCCCCACTGCTCTCTGTTTTCTTCCATTTTAATTCCCCCCAATACTTAAGATTTGTAAAAATAATATAAATTAAAATAATTCCGTCTGACTTTTTAAAATTTTCAGACTTTTTGCAGCTTATAACCTTATAATAACACCTGATTTTTATAAAGTCAACAAAATTTTCAGACTTTTCCCAATATTCGTTATGTAATATAAACATTTACTCATAACAATTAAAAGTTGTAATCACAAATAAATCTTTGTAATTACAACTTTCTTAGTTTGGTAAAAATTTAGTAATAATACTACTATTATTTAAAATAGAAGTATTATACATAAATAATACATCACTATTTTCTTTTACTTGAATAAACTTTTGAAAATAAACAGAATTTATATATCTTAAATCAACTAAAGTTATTTTTGAATATTCATTTACTAAAAGTGGTGCTAAAGAACTTCCAAAAGAATCTCTAAAAATATAAAGTTCATTATCACTTTTATTTGATGGATTTTCTATAGTTAAAAGAGGCTTTGCTCCTCCTAAGTAAACATCATAAGAATCTATATTTTTAAAATCCTTATCATTATATATTTTTATATAATCTCCTTTTTGATAATCATATACTCTGCATTTTTTTAAAATCTCATTGTTTAAATAAACAAGTTTGTCAGGTTTTATATTTGTAGCAGCTTGTCCATAATATGAACCATAAAATAATTCAAATTCTTTTTTATCATAAGTTAAATTTGAACTTTTATTATTCATAGACTTAAGTATCTTATCTGCAATTTTTTCTATTTTATCTTGTCTCCAATGAAGATCTGTTCTATAGTAATCATTTATTTGTAAAGCATCTACAATATTTATATAATTCATATCAAAAGTATTTTTATTCATTATATCAATAAGTTTTTTGTAATCTAAATGTAGATAATTTTCTTTTTCAGCTACAAAATAATTTTTATCAGGAATTATAGTATAATAAGCATTACAATTTTTAAAATAAGTATTTTTTATTTTATTATATAAATTAG
>ERZ857750.1246-NODE-1246-length-28712-cov-15.620895_pt1 | contig 28712 bp, 27 predicted proteins | sample MGYA00519915_ERZ857750 | MGnify/ENA primary metagenome ERZ857750 (study PRJEB31778, sample SAMEA3449358) | human gut metagenome | biome: human gut; feature: human-associated habitat; material: faeces | place: United Kingdom | collected 2010/2012 ...
ATAAATATTAACCAATAACAGTTAATATATACGTGATTTAAAACGAAAGGAAAAAACTTCTATATTAGTTGTTTGAGAATATATACTATAAAATGATTATGAATTCAAAATGACATTGTGAATTAGCTTTATAGAAATTATATTTTTCCAAATATAAAAAAATAACATTAATAATAGTATTTTATCATAAATTTATAAATATAGTGTATTATACAAAGTTAAAATTATGACTTTTAATCACACATAAGAAAGTATATTCATTTTATAAATTAAAATAACTACGATTTATATTGATATATAAGATATGAATGAACAGAAAATATAAGCAAATAAAAATATTTTAAATCTATTTAGAAGAAGTATTTCTTTATATAAGTATTGGGAGGTAAAAAATGTATAGATATTATACAAGTGGTGTATGTGCAAAATCTATCTTATTAGATATAGAAGGTGATACTATATGTGATGTTGTATTTGAAGGGGGATGCGAAGGTGCATTAATAGCTATTAAAAATTTAGTTAGGGGTAAAAATATAGATTATGTTATCGATATGTTGGAACAAGTCCCATGCAAGATGAGAGGGACATCATGTCCAGACCAATTAGCAAATGCACTAAAAATATATAAAGAATTTGTATACAATAATAATAGATATGAAAATAATAGATATGAAGAAGATAATGAATATTATGAAGAAGATGATGAATATTAGATAATAAAAATAAGCAGCCGTCGACTGCTTATTTTTATTATAATAAACTACAATTATTATCTAGTAACTAATATTGCAATTTGATATTTAGAGTTGTAACTTATTTGTACTAATTGATTTTTCTTTACATTTTGTAAATCTTCAGCGCCATAAGCTATTTTTAATTTAATAGGTTTTTTACCTTGCTTTAAGATAGCAACGTATTCTTTTTTCCCTTTTTGTTCTAAACTTATTAAGTTACCTACATAAGGTGTAAAGTTTTGGAATTCTTGAGCTTGTTTTCTTATATAGAAGAAAGTAGCAACACATATACCTAAGTTTATTGCAAGGATTATCCATCCGTTAATATGTTGCATAGCACCAACTATGATTAAGATAATCATAGCTACTATAGGTATGATTGCTTTTTTCATTAATAATTTACCCATGATTTCATTTGCTCTTTTTTCAGGTCCACTCATAGTTTTTGACTTAGCATATGATTCGGCAAATCTTTCTTTTAAACCCATATTAATCCTCCTAATTTCAATAGATATTTAGTTTTTATTATTTTAGCCTATGTAATATATATTAAAAGTATAAACCAAATTTAGATTTCAAAGGCAAAATAAAACATATTACTTATTTTATCACAAAATACATAAAAAGAAAATAAATCTATATATTAAATTTTGGCATTATAAAAACGAAATATAAATATAAAAATAAAAACAAAATAAATATAAGAAGTATAATAAGTAATAATATAAAAAAAGTAGTATAATATAAATTAGTGTAAAAAAATTAATAGGTGGTATATGTATGAGCGAGAAAATTTGTATAAGTATAAATAATAAAAAGTTCAATAAAGAAAATGAAAAGACAAAAGAAGCTATAAATAAAGCGTTAAATAAATTATGTGAGACTATTCTTCAGTTTGAGGAAAATGGACAGCCATTTGAAAGAATCTTTAATAATGAATCTATAAAATACGATGTGTTTGAAAATAACTTTTACACTTACAAATTTAGGTATGCCGACAATACCCAACTTAGACTTTTATACCATTTTGTAAGAGATAAAGATAAAATTATCATCGAACTCCATCAATATGCAGTTAAAAGAAGAAATAATAAAAACTATATAGAAGCTTTTGAAAAATACGCTAAAAACTATAAAAAATAAAAGAGATAAATTTATAAAGGGGATAATATTATGAAATATAAACAATCTAGTATATTTTCAAATAATGAAAAAATAGACTGTAGAAATCTATGTCTTTATTTTAATTTTAAGGATGAAAAAACAGAAGATATAATAAAATTAATAAATTTAATAGATATAAATTTAATTCAAAAATTTGAAGATGACTTTGTATTTGATATACAGTTTAATGAAGAAGATATAACATGTAAAGCACTTCACAAAAAAATTAAAACAGTAGGAGAGGTCTTAAGCAAAAATATAAGCTTGATTTACGATGCTATATTAAAAACAGATAAAATTTCTACTAGATCGGAGTATAGAGAATTTGTAACAAGTAAAGTATTTATGCAAAATTGGGGTTTAGGAGAATTAGAACTAAAATATGACTTAAATAATATAGACAGTATAAGAAATTACATAGAAAGCAACATAAATAATGAAGATATAAATTATATGTCAATGCCTACACCTCAAGATATAGGTCTTAATTTTAATTGTGAATATGTAAAACAAACAGACGAAAATTCAGATTTTGGATACTATGGCTCTCTTAGCTTCAATATAAGCGGACATATTCTCGATTATAAATTTGATGATTTTATAAATTACTTAAATCAATTTATAAAAGAATCTAGCAAAATATTAAAATCACTGTGTGCAAATATATTTATATCTGAAAAAAATCTTAAGCCTGACTACTATAATTTACTTGAAATGGAAAATATAAATGATATAAGTCAGTATGAAAACTCTGATGATTATATAAATAACAAGTTATACGGCTACTTAAACGGGGTAGAAGGTATCAATTTTATACCAAAAGCTTTATTTTCAAAAATAGATAAAAATTTATTAAAAGACGATATTTTTGAAATTAAAGAAGAGGTAAATGGAGTTTTCATAAATATAAATAAAGACTTAGATAAGGTAAATATACATGATAAGTATAAAGTGAGGGATATATTAAATTCAATTTTGATAAAGGGATATTCTGAACACGACTTAGTTCATTTTATGCAGTTTTTAGGTAGAGTACCTGTATATATGGATGAAATTATTTTAGTAGAATCATTAGAGGAAAAAATAAGACAAGATATTTACAATAAATACTTTGTTATAACTAAAAATCAAGAAATAGAAGATTTAAAATTAGATTCTGAAAAATTTAGATTACATAAATTTAACTGCGCTTAAATTTAAAAAATAAAAGCAATTTTATATATCAAAAGTAATATAAAACTTAAAGATATATAAATTGCTTTTTTAATTCTAATTAATTATATATTATCTAATTTATGTATAATATATAATTTGGAAATATATTACGATTACTCTACTATAGTTATCTCTTCTTCATTAAATTCTATTAATTTTTGGACATAGACTTTATTTGCAAAAGCGCGAGTTGCTGCAACTAATATTTTATTATGTATATTGTCATCTATTAATTTAGTTTGTTCATCTTCACTTTCATTTAAGAATGTACTTTTTAAAGAGTATTCTAATTCATTACAAAAAATATTGTAAAATTCTTCTACTTCATAGTCTTGATTATTTATTATTTTAGATATTTCAGATATACTAAGGACTTTTTTTAATATAGAAATAATAATTAAATAAGCTACATGAAATTTTTTATATCTCTTTTTAAATGGTTTTTCTATAACATTTTGTTTTACATAGTTATTTATCATAGATTTTGTAATTATATTTTCGTCATTTTCAGATGAAAATATAATCAATGAATTTTCTATAATATTTAAAACTTGATCCATATATAAATCTATATCTGGAAGTTCATTGAATCTAGGAAGATGAAATTCTAAAATTTCTTTTATGTAGTGAGAATCTTTAAAATCCAAATTTATCAGCTCCTTTTGTCATATATATTAATAACACTTCCAAATAGCGAAGTATTTATCTTAAAAGTTTATCACGTAGTATAAAAATAATCAATAATAACAAATAATAGATTATGTGATATTGAATACTATGTTAAATAATATCTATTATAAAAAACACTTGACTTGGTAAAGATAAAGATATAATATAGTATTAAATACTACATAATAAAATATATATAAATATATGATATGAAAATTAAAATAAATTTATGAAAGAAAGGTATGATAGATATGAAGAAAATAACTATTTGGGGGGATTCTGTACTTAAAGGAGTAGTATTAGAAGAAGGTAGAGATAGATATTTTTTATTAAAAGATAGTAGTATAGAACTTACTAAAAAAGAATTAGGACTTACAATAAAAAATAATTCTAAATTTGGGCTTACAGTTACAAAAGCTATGAGACTTATGGATAAAAGTTTATCTAAAGGCGATTTACCTAATTATGCATTAGTAGAATTAGGTGGAAATGACTGTGATTATAATTGGAAAGAAATATCTGAAAATCCAGATGGAGAATATCTGCCAAATACACCATTACCTAAATTTATAGAAAGTATCAATACTATTATAGAAAAATTTAGAGCTAATGGAATAGAACCCATACTTACAAATTTACCGCCACTTTCTTCACAAAAATATTTTGATTGGTTTGCCAAAAATGGTTTAAATACAGATAATATAAAGAAGTGGATGGGAAATATAGATAGAATATACAAACACCAAGAAACTTATTCCCTTGCGCTTATGGATATTGCAAATAAGCAAAAATGCGATCTAATAGATATACGTACACCGATAATATTAGAACAAAATGTAGATGATTATATTTGTGAAGATGGTATACATCCAAACGAAAAAGCACATAAGCTAATGGCAAATACATTTATAAATTATATAAATAAAAAGATGGCATATCCATCTTAATTATATAAAATTGTAAAAGAAGAAATAAAAATATCCAACTTAAAATAAATTAAAATTTAATAAATCTTAATAAATAAAAGAGTATAACAGTAGGTAAAATCTGTTATACTCTTTTGTATAGGAAAAATTGTTTATAGGGAGATTTTTAAATGAAAATTGAAATTTTTAAAAATGAAAAAGCAAAGGTCGAGCAGGACTTAAAGTCAATCAAAAGAAAAAGTGATTTGATAAGTTGGATAAGAGTAGCATTATTTATATTAATGGTCGTATTTTTAACTTATGGATATTTTAATAAAAATAATAAATTTTATCTTTTAGTATTAATATCTGCTTTAGTATTTTTAATTCTTGTAAAATACCACAGCAATATAGAAGCTGATGTAAAATACAAACAAAGTAAAATACAAGTATACAATAAATATATAAAAAGGTTAAATGGGACTTGGTACGATTTTAAAGACAAAGGAAGTGAATATCTAGATGAGAATATGCCTTATTTAAAAGATTTAGACATATTTGGAGAAGGATCACTTTATCAATATATTTGTAGTGCAAATACTCTATATGGTAAAAAGTCTTTAGTAAATCATTTAAAACAAACTAAATACAACTTAGAAGACATAATAAAGTATCAAGATGCAGTAAAAGAATTATCATATATGAAAGAGTTTTCTAATGAAATAGAGACGCTTTCATATTTAATAAAACAAAATAAAAAGAAAAATATAAATAAAGAAATCAAAAAGTTTATCGAAGTATGTGAAGAGAAGACACAAAGTCAATCTAAAATAAAGAAAATTCTTATGATAGTATTGCCGGCAATATTTATAGCATTAGCAGTATTATCTTTAATAGGAATAAATCCTATATATGAAAATTTATTAAAATCAGTACTAGTTATAAACTTGATTTTAGCATTTGCCAATATGGCTAAAAGCACAGCTATACTATCACCAATAGGAGATTTTTATAAAAACATAAAAGTATACGATAATCTTTTTAAAGAAATAGAAAAGACATCTTTTGAAAGTAAATACTTAAATGAATTGAAAGAAACCTTAAATAAAGATGGCGGCAGTATAAATGCAGTAAAATCACTAAAAAAAATAGGCTCATATATAGAGTTAAGACAAAATTTCTTGGGAAATATAATTTTAAATGGGATATTTTTATGGGACTTTAACTGTATAGATATGTTCGATAAATGGAAAAAATCTTACAGAAAGAATATGAGAAGCTATTTAGAAGTAGTAGGTGAATTTGAAGCACTTATAAGTCTAGCATCTATAACATATATAAGAGATGACTATACTTTTGCCAATATAAATGAATGCAAAAATGAAAAGCCTAATATAGATTTTAAAAATTTAAAACATCCTCTTATAAAAATTGAAGATGCAGTAGGAAATAGCATAGACTTAAAAGGTCAGACATGTGTAATAACAGGTTCTAATATGTCAGGTAAGACTACATTTTTAAGAAGCATAGGTATAAACTTAGTTTTAGCATATGCGGGAGGTCCTGTACTCGCATCTAGCTTCGATACATCTATTATGAAAATACTTACATCTATAAGAGTCGAGGACAATGTAAACAAAGGAATTTCTACTTTTTATGCTGAACTTTTAAGAATAAAAGAAATGACAGAGTACAACAAACATAAAAGACCTATGATATGCTTGATAGATGAGATATTTAAAGGTACAAATTCAGCAGATAGAATAATCTGTGCTACTGAATCTATTAAAAAATTATCTCAGCCATGGAGTATAACATTAGTCTCAACTCACGACTTTGAGCTTTGTAATTTAGAAAGTGATAAAAGTATAAATGCTGTAAATTATCATTTTGCTGAGTATTATCAAAACAACGAAATTAAATTTGATTATAATATACAAGAGGGAAGATGTGTTACAACAAATGCAAAAGTTCTTCTTAAGATGGTAGGAATAGTTGATGAGATAAAGTAACTCATAAATTACAGAATAATATCTAAAAATATGATAGATTAAAATATATAAATACAAAATATATATAAACATAAAAATAAAGTGATAGTTAAATCTATCACTTTATTATTTATCATCATTTATGTATTCTAAAATATCGCCAGGCTGGCATTCTAAAACTTCACAAATTTTATCTAGTGTCGTAAAACGAATTGCTTTTGCTTTGCCGTTTTTTAAAATCGAAATATTGGCCATAGTTATACCGACTTTTTCAGAAAGCTCTGTTACGCTCATTTTCTTTTTTGCCAAGACGACATCTAAATTAATTCTTATCATAAGATCACCTCTATATTTTACACAATTTATATTGTAAGATCATTTTCATCTTTTAAATCACAAGCCTTTTGTACAAGATGTGCAAGTACAGCTGTAAATACTGAAATACACATAGCTATAAATATAACAAATAATATTATAATTAAAATACTTAAATGTAGCAAATTAAAATATAATAAAATAAGAGCGCCTACAAAATATAAAAAGCATTCACATAGAGCGTATCTTCTAATTCTATTTAAAGAATCTATGTTTTTCTTAGAAAAAGAATTATCTTTATTTATTTCATTTGAAATTTTCCAGCCTTCAAATAACGCTGCATAAAAAGGAATTATTGTAATCCATATAAATATTATAAATGGATAGTATAATGGGAGAAATTGTGGAGTTGATATAGATATATCGCTTGCTAATTTTGGCACAATTACAAATCCACAAATCGCAAGAATTATACAAGTTAATCCTATAAATAATTTTAATGATTTTGCCAATTCATTTTGTTTCATAATAACCTCCAAAATAATTTTTATTTTGTTATAAAATAATAATAACAGAGAAAGAAAAAGTAGTCAATTGTTACTTATCGTTTAACGATAAAAAAATATTGTTTTTTAATATGTAAGGTATTTTGTATAATTGCGAAAAAAGTTGAAAAAACTTGTTTTATGTAGTTTGTTTTGTATACAGAAAAAATATATTGTGATATAATTAGCTAAATAGTTTTAAATAAATAAATGAGGTGACAGACTTGAAAGAATTACAAGAGAAAATACTTAACGAGGGGACTGCTGTAAACGAAACTGTACTGAAAGTTGATGGATTCTTAAATCATCAAGTAGATCCAGTTCTTATGCACAAAATAGGAGAAGATTTTGCAAATTACTTTAAAGATAGAGGAATAACAAAAGTCTTTACTATAGAAAGTTCAGGAATAGCACCGGCTGTTATGGCAGCTATAAAACTAGGTGTGCCAATGGTAATACTAAAGAAACAACAATCTAAAATATTAAACGGAGAAGTTTATCAAACTAAAGTAACATCATTTACAAAGGGGACTAGTTATGAACTTACTTTATCTAAAAAGTACATAGATAAAGATGATAAGATATTATTAATCGACGACTTCTTAGCTAACGGAGAGGCAGCACAAGGTGGAGTTAGATTAATAGAAGAGGCTGGAGCTACTATAGAAGGGATAGGAATAGTTATAGAAAAATCATTCCAACCTGGACGTAAAAAACTTGAAGACAGGGGATTCGATGTATATTCTCTTGCAAGAATATCAAGACTTGCTGAAGGGGTTATTGAATTTGTAGAAGAAATATAAAACAAGAGGGCTGTTCATTTTGAATAGTCCTTTATGATGTTGAAATATATTAATAACGAAAAAGTAAATTTTTATTATATAAGGGAGTGCTACTATGGAATATTGGGATATATATGACAAAGATGGTAATTTTACAGGAAGAAAAAAAGGTAAATACGAAAAATGGGATAAAGATGAATATCATCTAGCTACAGAAGTTTGGGTTATAAATTCTAAAAAACAAATTTTAATTCAACAAAGATCAGAAAAATGCCAGCTACTTCCTGGGATATGGGCTCTTACAACTGGAAGGGTAGTATCTGGTGAGACAACAAGACAAGGATGTATAAGAGAATTAAAAGAAGAATTAGGCATTGAAGCTAAGGAAGAAGAATGTAATTTAGTAAAGTCATTATTAAAAAATAGACTAGGGATGATTTGGGATATATATTTTTTAAGAAAAGATGTAGAACTTGAAGATGTAACTCTTCAAAAGGAAGAAGTCTCTACAGTTAAGCTAGTAAACACTGATGAATTTAGAGATATGCTAAAAGAAGGAATTATGTGTGAGTACAGCGAAGTATATGAATTGTTAGACATTATAGATGAATTAGACTAATAATTTACTTAGAATTAAAAAAGGAGCTATAAATTAGCTCCAATTTTATATAAATTTAATAGTTATTTATTTTTCTGTCTATATTAGATATTATAAATGAAACAAAAGAGAAAATAAGTAAAACAACAAATACACTCTTCATACCATAGACAAAACTGCCATATACTATATCTTTTACTTTATAACCTGCTAATTTGCTCATTTGATGATAAAGTATTGATGTTGAAATTGATGTGCCTGCTGCCATTCCCAAATTTCTTATAAGTGAATTTATACTTCCAGTTATTCCAAGGTGTTCTGTAGGAACTGTACTCATAACAAGAGTTGTGTTAGGGGAGTTAAACGTACCACTTGCAAAACCGAAAATAAATAGTGAAATTATTAAAAATATTTTAGCTGTATTTTCGTCAAATTGTATCATTAAAAACATTGAGCATATTATAATAACAATGCCAGTAAGAGTGACTTTTTTAGGACCAATTTTATCAGATAAATAACCACTTAGTGGAGCTATAAAAAACATCACAAGTGGATTTACTAAAATAATTGAGGATATTTCTGCTTGTGAATAATTTAAGATATCTGTCAAATAAAAAGGTATAATCAAGTTTATTGAGCTTGAAATAAAATAATAAATAAACGCGCAGACTAAATTAAATGAAAGTGATTTAATTTTAAAAAGACTAGTATTTAACATAGGTTCTTCTAATTTATTTTCAAATCTTATAAATATAAATAATAACACAAAACCAATTAAAAAGCCCACAGCTACATATAGATTGCTAAATCCCAAATCCTGACTTAATAAAAGTGATGAAAAAAGAATAAATATACATACAAAAAATATAGAAGCGCCAGATTTATCTAATTTTACATCAGATGTAGAAGTTCTAGCTGGCAAAGTTCTATATCCAACTATAAATGCTATTATTCCAATAGGGATATTTATTAAAAATATAAAATGCCAGCTTAAATAAGTTGTGATAAACCCACCAAGTGCAGGACCTAATATAGAGCCCAAGGCCACAGCAGAACCAGACATTCCAAGAGCCCTTCCCCTTTCATTAGGTGGAAATACTATAGCAGTAAGACCTTGGTTGTTTGCCATAACAATCGATGCGCCAAATCCCTGTACAATTCTAGAGATTATCAATATTGTTATATTTGGAGAAACACTACATAAAAAGGAGCCTACTATAAACACAATTATTCCATATAAAAAAACTCGACCCTTTCCTTTTAAATCACCAAGCTTTCCAAAGAGTATAATTGTAGTAGCGACAGTTACTATATATGATGAGACTATTAAGCTTGAAAGAGATAAGTTTATGCCGAGATCTTTTTTTATAGATGGTAAAACTACATTTACAATGCTTGCATCAAGGGAGCCCATAAACGGAACAACGATTAACACAAATTGAATAATCCATCTATTTTTATATATTGTTTCTTCATCAAAATTAAAGTTTTTCAAGGTATACACCTCCTTTATATTATACAGGATTAAGAAAATTATAGTACCAAAGGATTTGTAAAGTCAAACACAGTCTTAATTATTTTACATATTATGGAATGTGTTATAAAATATATATTATTCAAAGTAAGGAGGAATTATGATACACAAATTAATAATAGAATTTACTTTAGATAAAAAACAAAAAATAGATTGTAATATAGGGTCTGTCTTACAGGGGATAATGATGACTTTTTTAGATAGGGACTATGGAGAAATACTTCATAGACAGTCTTTAAAACCTTATAGCCAGTATTTTGAAATAAAAGATGGAAAATACTATTGGATAATAAATACACTTACAGAAGAAGCAAAAGAAAAAATAATAGATAAAATTTTAGTATCAAATAGAAGAAGTTTGGATTTAATTTATAGAAACACTAAATTAAATATAGAGAAAATTGAACTTATAAAAGGTATTATTTCACAAAATGAAGGCAAAAGAGATACAATAGTTTATTTTAAAACACCTACAAGTTTTAAAAAGACTTCAGGAGGATATGAAATATTTCCAAGTGTAAGACATATATTCAATAGCTTGATAAATAAATATGAACAATTTGGAGAAGATTTTGTGGAGATTACCTACAATAAAAATGACTTATTAGAAGAGATAATACAAAATGTAGAGATTGTTGGATATAATTTAAAGACAGAAACATTCGGAGTAAAAGGCAACTATTTACCGGGATTTATGGGCAGTGTAAATTTTAAGGTAAAAGGAAATCAAGATTTTAAAAATACTATATCAAAACTACTAAAATTCGGGGAATATAGTGGTATAGGGCTAAAATCTACTATGGGTATGGGGGCTATAAACATAATATAAGTTGCAAGAAATAAACTATTTAGAAGGAATTTTACATAAAATGTAGAATATTATAAGAATACGAACAAAAATTAAAATCAATCACATCAAAAATATTTTAAAAATTGAAGTTAAATTTTAATAAGAGAATACTATTTTCTAAATTGCATAAATAGGTAAATTATTAGTAAGGGGGTAATATATATGATACTAGATAAAAATCCAATAACGACAGATATTGAGGAGGAATCGGATGTTTCACAAGAGACTTATTCAAATCAATTTGCAAATCTAGATGATTCCATGAAAATGTATTTAAAAGAAATAGGTAAAATACCGTTGCTTAGTAGACAAGAAGAATTAGAAATAGCAAAAAGAGTTTCTGAGGGGGATGAACAAGCTAAACAAATATTAATAGAGTCAAATCTTAGATTAGTTGTAAGTATTGCAAGAAAATATGCTAGAAAAGAAATGCACATATTAGATTTAATTCAAGAGGGAACATTAGGTCTTATAAGAGCTGCAGAAAAATTTGATTATACAAAAGGATTTAAGTTTAGTACGTATGCAACATGGTGGATTAGACAGGGGATTACAAGAGCAATAGCAGATCAAGCTAGAACTATTAGAGTTCCAGTTCATATGATAGAGAAAATTAATAAAATATCAAGTGTATCATCATCTCTTTCAAAAAAATTAGGACGTGAACCAAAACCAGAGGAAATCTCAAAAGAGATGGATATGCCCCTACAAAAAGTAATACAAGTTATGAACATAGCTCAAAAAACACAGTCCATAGACTCAACGATAGGACAAGAAGACGACACAGAATTAGAAGAAATAATAGCAGATAAAAACACATTATCACCAGAGGAAATTGTCACAACTTCAATGCTTGGACAACAGATAGAAGAAGTATTAGAAACATTAAGCGATAGAGAAAAAGGAATTTTATCATTTAGATATGGTCTAAAAGATGGAGAAAAGAAAACACTAGAAGAAGTCGGCAAGGCGTTTAATGTAACTAGAGAAAGAGCAAGACAAATTGAAAATAGAGCACTTAGAAAACTAGCTCATCCAAGCCGAGCTAATAAGTTAATAGATTATTATTATGATATATGTTAGGCAAAACACCATGAGTTAAAACTTGTGGTGTTTTTTGTAGTTTTAAAACGCACACTTTTTGAGTTAATTAATTTGAAATAGATATTTATAATATAGGTATATTAAATATTAATCTAAATAGAAATTATATAAAATCTTTAGAAGGGAGTGATTATATGAGTATGAAATGTATTGTTTGTCCTATGAAAGTTTTCTGTATTCTTACATCTAGTTCTTGTTGTTAATTTATAAGCTGTTTAAAGGGGGGGATAATATGGATACATGAACAATTAGTAGAATATTTTAATTTAGCTGTTTTTAAAGAGGGAAATAAAATAATAAGATTTTTTAGTCAGTTTATTTATGAAAAGTTTTAATAATTTAAATATAAAAGAGGGAAAATAATAAAAAAGTAAATTATTTGTAAACAACAGTATGTAAAATTATATGTACTGTTGTTTTTATTTTTTGTAAAAATATTTATATAACTTATGGGGTATAAGTTTTTAATATATAGATGGTAGTGTTTCAATTCCCCTAAGGGAAGGTACCTTATCTAACAACAATAGGAAAAGATGTTGTTCAAGATAAAAAACAAGTTTCAATTCCCCTAAGGGAAGGTACCTTATCTAACCAAAAAAATGTTTGACAAATAAGTATAATTCGTACGTTTCAATTCCCCTAAGGGAAGGTACCTTATCTAACTATAGCAAATAATGATTTAGCAAAATTATTAAGACAGTTTCAATTCCCCTAAGGGAAGGTACCTTATCTAACGAGTTTTAGAGTTAATTGTGTGAGGTTCTTGAGAGTTTATGTTTCAATTCCCCTAAGGGAAGGTACCTTATCTAACATTGATGACAATGACCATTATGCGTATGATGTGTTGTTTCAATTCCCCTAAGGGAAGGTACCTTATCTAACCCCTAAATTTTTAGCCATTGCAATTACTAGCTTTCAGACCCCTGTTGCGGGGTACAACTTTTTTCTTACATATAATAAAAGTTATATGCGGTTAAAAGTACCTCAAACCGTTGCAATTACAGGTGCGTGGCGGTTGGATTAAAAAATAAGCTAAAATATTAATATGGCTTTAAATTTAAAGGTTAGAATACCATAATGTTAGATAAGATACTTAATGCCTTTTATTTAATTTTATACTAATACAATATAAAAGTCTATAAGATTTTTATTTCATTTAAATCGGTTAATTTATTAACTCCAAAGTTTAAAATTTGGTTATCTCGATTTAATTTATATACTCTAATGGAATCTGTTTTAGGGTCCATGTATTTCTTTATATCCTTTATTAGATTTTTATATAGTTTTTTGGTCATTATACATTCAAAGGCAGATTTTTGGACCCTGCCTCCATAAGATTGTAAATATTTTACTAGTTCTCTCCTTTTTTTATCATTAGAAATATCATATATGACAAGAACTAATGCTTTTTGAGAAAAAATAGTTGTATTTTTTATAGCATTTTGATTTTTATTTATTTTTATCATATTAATCTACCTCAAAGTTAAAGTTTCAAAACTATCTAAATTTTCACTTTCTAAACACTTTAATAATTCATAAATATTAAAAAAAATTGATTGTCTAAAAGCCAGAGGATGTTTTGCGTGTTTGAAATAATTATTTTTAGAACGGAGTTTTTCTTCATAATACTTTATAAAGTAATTATTAGCTTTTCTAGATAAATAATATCCACCAGTATCTTCATTAAATGTAAAGTCTGATATAGATATTAGGTTATTATTGATTAATTTCATAATTAAAGAATCAATAATAGGACTGCGCCATTGTTCCATTAAATCACTAGCTAAAGCAGCATGCCCCTGTTTATTTTGATGAATAAATCCAGCATGAGTGTTTAACCCAACTTGCGTAAGGGCAATTACTATTTCATTGTAAAGTAGAGAATATCCATAACTCATTAATGCATTAAATGGATCTTTCGGAGGTCTTTTGCTTCTTTTATCAAATTTAAAGTCATCACTAACCAAATTTGATAGACCAGAAAAATAAAGTTTAGCAGAAGTACCTTCAAATCCAAGAATTTCATTTATAGTAGAGGCATTTTGGATTTCTGATATATATTTATTTAAACTAGAAATGATATCCTTTATTTTATCTTGTTTAAATTTGTCATACCTTCTCAAAATAACAATTTCATTTTTTATTTTGCTAGTAATTATCTTTTTTGCAAACTCTAAACAAAATAAACTATTCTCTTTACACTTAAATTGATTAACTTGCTTATCGATATCAACCTTATTATTTATAAAACTACCTAAATATTTTCCAGAGTTATTGATATAAGTTATAGGAATATTTCTCTTTAATAATTGAGAAATTGTCTTTGATGATATCAAACTAGATTCTTTTAAAACAATACCTTCGATAGTTTCTATAGGTTCTGCATCTATAACTATATTATCTTTTTTTACTATAATTTGATTGTCAGAAAAAGAGCAGCTTAAATCTTTACTTGTTATGTATATATAGCTAATTTTAAAAACCTCCTTATTTAGATATTTGAACTATCTGCAGCAACTTCGTCTTTTACATTTAACCACGTAAAATCATCTTTTGAGTATTGAACTAGTTTATCTCTTAATGATTTTAGATTTTGTGATAATGATGGGAATCTACCCGCACCAGAACTATTGAATCCAAAATGGTTTATATCATTTCTATAATTTTTTACACTTTGTACAAATTTATAAAACTCTTTTTCTTCTTTTAATTTATTTATACAATTGTAGATTAAAATCTTATTTTCATCAGTTACATTTTTACTTAGTTTTATTTCATCAGTTTTTTTGTATGAGCCAGATAAAATTGAATTTACAATATCTTCTCTATTTATATAGCTATTTTCAGGTTCAAGTTTGTCTTTAGATTCTTGTAAATTTAATTTTAGACAAAGTAGTGTTTTTATTGTTTCGTCTAAAGCAGTATAACCTTGTTGGTATAAATTATAATCTATACACCAGTTTACTGTAGCTATACCTATTTCTAAAGAGTCTTTATTAATAAATGGTTCTATTTTATTTTCAACTAATTTAAATAATTTTTTTAAAGGTTTTTCAGTTATATTTTCATTCAAACTCTGTAAAGATTTATACAATGAAGAAGCTGCAGCTTTAATAGAGTTAAATGTATTGTCGGCTTTTTTACCATACATACCTCTACATGTATTTATACAGTTGGTGAATTTATCAAGTGATTCTACGACATAACTTATTAATTTAGCATTTTCTATTGATTCGTTATTATTAGATTTAAATGCTTGTTTCTTTTTAAAAAGTGCAAGTTGTTGAATTTCATTTGTGTTTCCGCATTTAATAAAAGAGTTTATCGCATTTGTCCATTTTAACAAATCGTAATATGCATCTAAATTACAAATTGGTGCATATTTAATTGTACAACCTTTATAATCTCTAGAATTATCTAATATATCTTTATTCTCAAATAATTTATCATCGATTTTAGTTTCTCCTAATTCAAAAGCCCCATAATAGATACCTTCTAAGTTTATATTATTAAAAAGAGTTAAATAATTCATTGCAACAACAATTTGCATTGGAATGTTTCTTAAAGAATGTGTGATATCGATATTTACATTTAGTGTATCTGAAGGAGATTCTAATTTCTTAGCAGCTTCATCTATTGTTTCGCTGACTTTCTCAAAAATATCCCATAATTCATCTGATGTCTTTCCTTCGGGTATCATTACTAGTTCAGGAGTTATATTATATTTTTTTAAGATTGACTCTAATTTATTAGGTCCATAGTAATTTTTTTGAAGTGCTTTTTCTGTAAGTAGAATTTTCATGTCGAAATCTTGAAGTTTATCTTTTGAATCTTTAGATTGATATAACAAATTGATTATGGCTTCTTGTATAAATGGAGTTCTTAAAGAATAATCATCTTTATAATAAATACAATCAGAATAATTTCCTGTTCCTAAAACAGTTACAAATAATTTACTCATTTTCTCACCTCGTAAAAGTATGTTTTCTTATATTTTAGCAGACAATTTTATAAAAAATAACAAATATATAAAAAATTCGCAAAAAATACAAAAGGGCATGCTTTTTGAACAGATAAATTGGAGAAAATGGTATAAAATTAAGATTAAAGAAGGAAAATGCCATAATTAGGTAGAAATTTCTTTTATATTGCAAAATTGCAAAAAATAAGAAAGGTGGGGAATATATGGACAAGTTTCTAGTAATATCAGAAGTATCAAAGAAGCAAGGATATATTTTTAAGACAAATAAGCTAAAAGAAAACATAGGTGCATCAACTATTATAGAGTATATAACAGAAGATTTGCCTAAAAAAAAGCTTGCAGAGGTCCTAGGAAAAAAAGATATAGATGGGAATGTAGTAAATGCAGGCGGAGGTAATAGTTTATTTATAGTGGACAAAGAAGATGATGCAAAAGAATTTATAAAAATAACTACTACAGAAGTTATAGAAAAATTTCCTGGGGCAGAGTTTTTTATGGCTTATCAGAAATTCGACTACGAAAATGACTCAATAATAGATGCAATAGATGAAATCTATAAAAAGTTAAATGATAAAAAATCTGCTAGAAAATCTGTATTTAGAAGAAAATCATATGGAATAGAACAAGAATGTGTAACTACAGGTCTACCAGCGTATAAGAGATATGATGATGTCTTTTTATCTAGGGAATCTTATGTAAAAAGAGAATGGTCAAAAGATGATAAATTGGAAGAGTTAAATAAAAAAAATAGTATAAGTAAAATAATAGGCGATTATAGTGATAAAGGATATAAATTTACAAAAGAACTTGAAGATTTAATAACTCAAAAGGGAGATAATAGCTATATTGCAATAGTTTCACTAGATGGAAATAAAATGGGACAAAAAATTCAGCATATGAAAGAAGAAGCTAGAAAAAAAGAAAAAGGTAGTGATAATAAAGTTGAAAGTAATAATAACTATATACAAAAGTTGAAAAATTTCAGTAAAAATATAAAAGATTACTATGAAGATGCTTTTCGTCATATGTTAGAAGTTATAGATCAAAATTATAATAAAATAGCAGAAGATTTAAAATTAAAAGATAATATTATGCCAGTAAGACCAATAATCCTAGCCGGAGATGATGTGTGTTTTATTTGTAATGCAAAAATTGCACTTGAATGTGTAAACCTATTTATTTCAAAACTAAATGAATATAGCGTAGAAGGTGAACAACTAAACGCATGTGCAGGAATTTGCATGCTTAAATCATCATATCCATTCGACAAAGGGTATGATATAGCAGAAAATCTATGTAAAAACGGCAAGGCCAAAATAGTAGATTCAAATGACGCATCTTTAGTAGATTTCCACATATGTCAAGGAGAGATTTCGACTTCACTAAATGAAATAAGAAATCGTGCTCATATAAATAAAGAAATAGAATTGAATATAAAACCTTTTTATATAAACATAACAGAAGTTAAACAAGAAGAAATTCAAGATAAAAAATATGAAAGAATAATAACTAAAAAAGATACATTCAACACATATGAAAATTTCAAAGCTGAATTTAACAGAATAGAAGAAATGACAAAAGATAGCAAAGGAAAAGTTAGAAAGCTGAGAGATATATTCCCTCAAGGCGAGAAACAAACAAGGTTATTTATGAACAAAAATATGATAGATAAAGAATTTAATACTGGATTTAATCTACATAGAGGAAAAGTAAATCATGGATTTTATGAAATAAACGGAAAGAAAACTTGCTTATACTTTGACATAATTGAATTACAAGATATGTTTATAAATTTAGATTATTAGAGGGGTAATTTTTATGGGAAAATATATATTAAAAATAAAGCTTTTGTCAGATACTATTTTTTCTGGTGGAGAGTCAATAGTATCTATATCAGATATAGATGAACTTTATGATGAGTATAAAATCCCTTATTACAAAGGAAAATCGATAAAGGGAAATATAAGAGAGTCTGCAGACTTGATAATTGAGAATCAGATGGAATTTAACAAAGAAAAGGCAGAATCCAATAAAGAAATAGCGAGAACTTTATTCGGCAAGAAATTTGACTATTCAGATAAAAATAAGGAGTCTTATAGAGATGATCAGACACAAGGTATATTAAAATTTGAGAATGCATCACTTGAAGAAGATTTAAGAGAAAATTTAAAATATTTAGTTGACAAAAATATAATAACTAAAGAAGAAGTCATAAATTCACTTACAGATATAAGATATGCTACTAAAATAGATAGACATACTGGAACAGCACAAAAAGGAAGTCTTAGAAGTATGAGAGTTTTAAATAAAGATATAATTTTTACTTCAAATATATATAGTGAAAGAGAATTAACAGAAGAAGAGTTGGCATTACTTCTTTGTGCAGTAAAAACAACTAGACATCTAGGAACTTTGAGAAGTAGGGGAAAAGGTAATGTAGAGTGTACACTTATGACTCAAAACGGTGATTTAAGCGAAAAAGACATTGAGAAATTAGTTCAAAAGGCGGTGGGATAATGAGTAAATTTGTATTAGTCGATATAAAAACAAAAGGACCTATAAAGACTGATTTATCGTATATAAGTGGTTCGACAATAAGAGGAACATATATAAACGCATATATAAAGAAAAATAATATACAAGAAGATATATCTTTAAATAAAGAATATAGAAAAAAACTTTTGTCAAATAGCATTAGATTTTTCGATGCTTATCCAAAGGTAGATGGAAATTACTCTATACCAACTCCGCTTTGTTTTTATGCAACTAAAGATAATATAAAGAAATTTTCAAGGGATAAAGAACCTATAGAAATTGTAAATGAATTTAAAGATCCTGTAGGCGAAGGATATCAGAGAGTAAATAAATCTGAGTTTTCGATAATAAAAAATAACAAATTAAACTTAATATCAATAAAGAAAATTGAGAATTTACATAATTGTAAACAAATAGATAAAGAAAATATATTTAGATATGAAGCAATAGATAAAAATCAAGAATTCTACACAATTATCCAATGTGATGATGATTTAGCAGATGAAGTAAAAGCTTGTATAGATAATCAAGTTTTATACATTGGAGGTTCAAAATCAAGTGGATATGGAAGATGTAAGGTAAAGGTAGAAGGAATATTTGATTATAAAGAAATAAAAGCAAAATATAATATAGGCTTAGATAACAACAATAAAAAATTAAATATATTTTTTATGTCAGATACAATTATAAAAGACGAATTGGGCAATTTGCAGCCAAGTATATCAGATGAATTGTTGGAAAAGAAACTTGGAATAAAAATCATAAGAAAAAAAGAAAATGAAGATTTATATAAAGCTTCAATCATAAGCAAAGATGTAAAAGGTTATAATGCTATGTGGAAGTGCAAGGTAAGTAGTGAAACTGCGATAAAAGCAGGAAGTGTAATTACATATGGATATGAGGGTAAATTAGACAAAAATAAAGGTGAGCAATTTGAAATTGAAGGAATAGGTAGCAGAAAAAATGAAGGCTATGGAAGGATACTTATAAATCCAAAATTCGATGTAGACAAGTGTTCTATTTATGAAGCTAAAGAAATTGAGAGAAAAAGAGTAGATTTACGCTATGAATCTAAAGGTTTAATGCAAAATATACTAAGTGATATAGCAAAAGAAAGAGAAAATGAATATCTAACAAATATAATAGTAGAATCTTTAGACGGATATGCTAAAGAAAGCAAAAGAAGAAAAATTAAACTTAAAGGCTTCCCTAATTCTCAAAAAGGAAGATTTATAACTATAATGAAAGAAGCCTTAGACATCCTACAAAAAGATGGAGAAAAAGCATCTAAAGAAAAGATAAAAGAATTTAAAGATGGCCTAAAAACTAAGACAAAATATATATATGAAAATAGAAGTCAATACAATCTATTTGATTTTTGTATTAAAGATTACTTAAATGAAATAATTTCAGACAAAACTTTAAAAGAAATAACAGAAACTGAATTAGACGATATAAAATATCCAGAAGTAAAAGGAGTAAATTATCATAAATCAAGTGATTATGAAATGAAACTTAAATTAAGCAAAATGATAATGGAATACAAGATAAGAGAAAAAGGAGGTAAAAAATAATGAAAGGTATTCAATTTGTAAAAGAATATAAGATAAACCTTGTAAATTTAACTCCTTTAAAGATAGGCAATGGAAAAGATGAATTAGATTTATTAATAGATAAAAATACGCAAAAACCAATAATCCTTGGAAGTAGTATAGCTGGAGCAGTCAAAAATTATCTTGTAGACTTAAATTTAAAAGATGATGTAAATAAATATCTAGGAAAAGAAGATGAATCAGATAAGGATAGAGAAAGTAAAATATATATAGCAGATGCATATGGAAATGAATTTAAGTTAAGCACTAGAACAGGAATAAAAAGAAGTTATAAATACGGAACTAGTGAAGATAAAAAGAAATATGATATCGATTTCATAGATAGTGATACAGAATTTGAACTTAATTTTAAATTATTTTCAAAGGATAAAAATGAATTAGAAGCTGAAGATAATTTAATGAAAAATGTTGTAGAAGGTTTTAAAAGTGGAAACCTAAGACTTGGAGCAAATAAAATGTCAGGGTTTGGAAAATTTGACGTTAAAAAAGTACAAGTTAGGGAATTAGATTTAAAACAAAGAAAAGATTTGATTTCATATATAATGAATGATAAAGAATATACTACTTTAAAATTAGATAAATTTAAAGATATAGGAAATAAAGGATATATTGAATTTGATTTTGAAGGAAGTATAGTCGATTCAATGATAGTAAAACAATATCTAATGGATGAAAAAGAAGCAGACTGTATAAATATGATTAATTCAAAAGAAGAGAGCATAATTCCTGGAACAACTATAAAAGGTCTTTTTAGAGAATACAACACAAAGATTTTAAATACGTTAGATCTAGAAGATAAGTTGTTTCTAATAGAAGATATATATGGAACAGACCCTAATAGAAAAACTCAAACTCATACAATTGGTAAAGTACTTACCTCAGATGTAGTAATAAAAAATCCTAAATACTGTGTTTACAACAGAATCAAGGTAGATAGATTTACCGGAGGAGTTATGACAGGTGGAAAATTTGACGAAGAAAGAGTTCAAGGAGACTTGAATTTTAGAGTATCACTTAAAAAACTAGAGGAAAACAACAAAGCAGCCGTTGGCTTAATCTTACTAACATTTAGAGATTTAGGACTTTCTAAACTTACAATTGGAAGTTCATCTTCAATAGGAGCAGGCAGAATAAAAGGAAGTAAATTAATAGTAAAAGAAAATGATAAAGTTGTAGAAATAAAATTTGAAGATGAAAAATTAATTTGTAATGATATGGACTATGTAAATGAGGCTATAAAAGCAATAAAAAACATTAAAAAGCCTAAAGATAATGAAAGTGAGGGAGCTGAATAAAATGAATAAAAATAATAAAGATAATCAATATTTAGCAGATATAAAATTATCAGAATTAAATAAAGAATATCTAATTAAAGAGGGATATAAATACTGCTTGATATACTATTTAAACGACTTAATATTTGGTGATATAGATAAAATAGAAGAAATAAATAAAGATATATTGCTAGAAGGATTTTTCTTTAACGAAAAGCAAGAGCTTCATATATTCAAAAATGAAGATTTTTATGATGAAGATGACGAAAATAATGGATTTAAATTAGTAAAAACTATGGACAATGGCTGTGATAAATTTACAGAAGAATTTGTCTTAAAAAAGAGACTAGGAAACAACCTAATTGAAAATAAATACGACAAAGTAGAAGTGATTAATTATCTTGGCTATGAAGACGATGGTCAGGCTTATATAAAATATACTGCACTGAAAAAGGTATTAAAAAAATCTAGTAAGGAGGTGTAACATATGGCGAATAATAATTACAAAAATAATAAATATAATCAAAATAATAAAGGAAATAATAATTATAATAATCGAAATAACCATAATAATTACAGACAAAATAATAAGTCTTCACAAGAGGCAGAATTTGATGCTGTTGCACCATACAATTTTATTAGATTTCCAAAGGAAGCTTTTATAAGATACAAAAGTGTCGATGACATACCATCATTTGAAAAATACGATAAAAATTTAAATACAGGATATATAAATTATGAATTTACAAATGAAACACCTATATTCGTAGGGGCACAAAAGGATAAAAATGAGTCAGTAGTAGACTTTTTCAAAAATGCAAATAATCAATATTGTATTCCAGGAAGTTCAATGAAAGGTGTAGTAAGAAAAAATACTGAAATACTTGGATTTGGATATCCAGAATTTGTAGAAGATAACTTATTCTTATATAGAAAATTTGCATCAGCAGATTCATCTAAAGATCAATATAAAGAAGTAATATCGCTTAAAAAAGGGGAAAACATAGATTCTATAGTAAGCGCCGGCTATATATTTAAAAAAGGAAAAGATTATTATCTGCAACCTGCTAAAAAGGTTAATGGTAAAACATTCTTTGCCGTAAGTGAAACATTACTTAGAAAGCAACATATACCTGAAAATAAAATAAAATATATGTATAAAAAATCACTATTAGATTTTAATGGAAAAGGGTTAGATGCATGGAATAAGTTTGCAAATGACAAAAGAAACAGAAATAAGGATTATGAGCCTTATTCAGTAGATATAACTTTTAATGTAGATTCAGAAAATCATTTTAAAAAGATATCTCTAGGTAAAGATGGAATATACAAAGGCATTTTATGTAATTCAAATTCACTAGGAGTAAAGAAAAAACATTATATAGTAAATGAAATAGATAAAACTCAAAAACCTTATAAAATAGACGACAGAGAAATTTTAGCTTATAAAAATGACTGTGAAACTAATAAACAAAGAAAAAATAAAGAATATTATTACTTACCAGGAGAAAAGGGAGCTTATGGAGATATAATTCCATTTTTCTATAAAATGGAGGATGGTAAAGTAAAATATTTTGGTAGAAGCCCATATTTGAGAATATTTTATAAAAAATCTGTTAGAGACTGCATTTTAACTGGGAAAAACAGAGGTATAGATTATCCAAGTGCTTTATATGGATATACAAAGGATGGAAATGGTCCAACAAGTACTCAAGAAAATAACTTCAAGAGCAGAGTTTCTTTTAGTGATGCGATTTGCCAAAATCCTAAGTTAATAAAGGAAGAAAGAGAACTTGCACTTAGTGGTCCAAAGCCAACTAGTTATACTATGTATTTAATTCAAGATAAAGTAAACTCAAAAAAGGAAATAAAAACATATAGTACATATGGCAATGTAGAAGTTAGGGGAAGTAAATTTTATTGGTTACATAAGAATCCAAATTATAAAATAGACCCAGACGTAAGTAAAAATATTGTAACTCGTGTTAAAAATATGATACAAAAAGGTAGTACTTTTAAAGGAAAAATATATTTTGAAAATTTGACAAATGATGAATTAGGATTGCTTTTACTATCTTTAAATTATGGAGATAATTTCAAAGAGAATATAGGAATGGGTAAACCACTTGGATATGGGAAAATAAAAATAGGTAAGGTAGAACTAAATTTAAGCAATGTAAAAGAAATGTTCGATGATTTGAATGTAGAAGGTTTAAAACCTAAGTCTATAGACGATTATAAATTGGATTATATGGATTATATGGATTCTTATACTCAAAAGGTATATGGAACAACTTATGATAAAGTAAATGAAATTTGTGATTTTGTAGACTCTAAAACAATAGAATTAGAAGAAAGAGAACTTAAATATATGCCATTAAAATTATTTAGAAAAGGCAAGATACTAAAAAATACTTATGATATAGCAGAGGATTATTACAATTAAAGAGGTAAAAATGAAAAAATTCATAGTACTAATGTCACACGACATGTCAGACATACAAAAAAATGATGCATACGAAAATCTAAAAGTAACAAAAATAATCGAAGCACCGCCAAATATAAAAAAAATATGGGGCAATATAGAACCGATATCTGATTTAAATACAGTAAAATTAGATGAAATAGTTTCGTGGATAAAAGAGAACTCAAATAAACAAGACTATGTATTAGTTCAAGGTGAATTTGGAGCTACTTTCTATATAGTAGATTATTGTTTTAAAAATAATCTAATACCAGTTTATGCAACTAGCATTAGAAGAGTAGAGGAAACTAGGCAAGGAGAAAAAGTTATTACAAATAGAGTTTTTGTGCATGAAGGGTACCGTCGATATATAAGATATGACAAGTGAAATACAGATAATATTTTGCTTTAGAAACAAGACTAAATAAAAATAAAAAGGAGAAGATTTTATAATACTGATAGTAAAATCCTCTCCTTTATTAATTGATTTAAAATAAAAACTTTCATAAAAACACCTCCTAAAATTACAAACTATAAACTACGACTATAGAATAAGAAACGTTTAGGATAAAATATTTTAGCCATAAAAACACCTCCCTTTATATAAAGTGAAATTTAGCAGCAGATAAGACCACATAAAATGCTTTTATAAGGACAAGAGATACATTTGTATTTAGCTATCATATAATCACCTCCAATATATTTAATAGATTTAATTTACATTATTATAATATCAAGAAGTAAAGTTACAATCACATCAAAAAGCATGCCATTTTATGATTAAAAACTTTCTTATGAATTTAAAAAATTGTTTATAACTCTGATATAATTTTAATATAGAAAAAGGGGGATGATTATGGCTCATAGAAACTCATATATGAATTTTGTAAAGCATTATGATTTGATTAGAGAAGTTTTACGACAGTACTATATAGTAGGCTTGAGCTCTAATACAGCAAAGAAGTCTAAAAGGGATTACAATAACAGAGTTAGAAGAGTTAAAAATTTTATAGCTGATGAATTTTTAGAACATGATAATATAAATAAAATTAAATACAATAGGTTTTATATAGAAAACTATACAAAGGCACATAATTTTTTATATGATTCTTACCTTATAAAAAACATAGATGTTGAGGTATTAAAGGCGTATTTTATTATTTTACAAGTACTAAACAAATATGGTGAAGTTAAGAATTGTGCACTTATGCAAGAGGTTACAGATATAGTCGAATGGGACGAAATTATCTCAAATAAAAATGACTTGGAGCAATTTTTAGAAAGAGTTAAAAATAAAATGGTGTCGTTAGGTGTTATAGAAAAGCAAAAGAAAGGCAGGGATACTATTTTAAATATTAGAAAAGATATTTTTGAAAATTTTACAGAGGAAGAAATAATCCAAATTATAAATTCTTTAAGTTTTTATTCAAATGTATCGATTATAAGTGAACCAGGATATTCTACAATAGACGTTTTAGACGATTACTTGCTAGGAGAGAGAAATTATAAGTATAAATTTGAAAGTACATTTTCATTTAAACAGAATTTTTTAAGTAGAATTTTGGATGATGAAGTTATAAGTGTAATTTGTGAATCTATAAAAGATAATACAATAGTAAAGTTTTTGTATAAAGGCAAAAATATAGAAGTTATGCCAAAAGAGATAATAAGTGAGTACTCTTATGGGAGACAGTATCTACTGGCAAAAGATTTAAAATATAATAATTACTCAAAATACAGAATAGATAAGATAAGTAATTGTAAAAAAGGTAGAAAATACTTAAACATAGTTAATGATTTTCAAAAAGAGAGAAAAAAAGTAAAGATAGAGATTGATTTTTATATAGATGAAAATAACGAAGAATATTTGATAAGACGAGTTAGAAAAGAAGGCAATGGAGAGTTTGAAAAGTTAGAACAAAATCATTTTCTATATACAGAACAAGTAGAAGATTGTATGAGTCTTTTACCTTGGATAAGATCATTTGGTACAATTGCAAAAGTAAGAGAAAGCGAACAACATAATTTAAGTCAAAAAATACAAAAAGAGTATGAAGAGCTATTAAAAATATACGGTGAAATTTGATTTGGAGGAGTATATGGAGTTATTTAATGATTATAAAAATAGATATTATAGATGTATTCAAAATATAATAAATCAAATTTATAATGGAGAAAAATATGATAAAAAAGATATAAGAAAAATACTTCACAATGCGTATTTAGAAGAAGAGTCTATATTAGTAAATGAACTTGTAAATAAAAACTTCTTTAAATTTGAAGATGATATAGTAAAATTGCGTATAGATTATAATATACCGATAAGATTAAATGATTTAGAACTTGCCTATTTAAAAATGTTTGTAGAAGATGATGAATTTAATAAAGTACTTAATGATGAAATTTTAGAAAAATTAAAGAAAAATTTAAATGATGTACAGTCTCTAGACTACAATAAATTTTGGAAAAGAGAAAATATAGACAAATATGGAGATAGCCTTAAAAATAATGAGATTAGAAACAATATTTTAATTTTAGAAAAAGCTATTTTAAACAATAAATATATAAAGTACAGTAGTAAAAATAGAAATGGAGATATTTTTGAAAATAAAATTGCTTATCCATATAAAATAGAATATTCTATAAAAAATAATAAGTACAGATTAATTATATTTTTTGACAATAGAGCTATTAAAATAAATATCGATAGTATTACAAATATTAAAATTCTAGAAGAGAGAGATGTTTTAGAAAAAGAAAAAATCCAGATACAGGATTTTATAAAAAATAGAAAAAATATTGGGGAGCCATTAGTTTTAAAAATAGAGGATAATAACAATACTTTAGATAGATGTTTTAATTTATTTTCAGCATATGATAAAAAATACTATTATGATACTGACAATAATTTAATTCTTAATATTTATTATCATAATTTTGATGAAGCTGAGATTGTGAGAGATATATTGTCTTTGGGAAAAAGTGTTATAGTTTTAGAGCCGAAAAAAATTAGGGATAAGGTCGTTGAAAGGATATTAAGAAATTTTGATAAATAGCATTAACTTAAAAATAATAAATAATAAAAAGGTATGATTGAAAGGAAGATTGAAGATGGGGGAATTAAAACGCATAGAAAAAAAGGGCAAAAATAAACTGATTTTATTTTTAAGTAAATATAAGTTTACAAAAAATGAATATAAATATAGTTCTAAATATGATGGCACAAAAAATGAAATCAGGGGAATACAAACACCAGATGCGCCGACAAAATACTTTATTAATTACTTAACTGAAAAAAATGAAAAGATAGATAGTATTTTATGTATTACATCTAAAAAGACAAATGATAAAAGTATAAATAATAACGAACAAGGTAAAATATATGATAGTGCATTTGAGGATTATAAAAAAATGTTAAATAGGTTTTGCTACGAAAAAGGAATACAAACACCCAATTTAGTTAGATTAAATTTTGATTATGACTTTAAAAACAATAAACCAATAATAGAATCTGATGTATCTGGAAAGTTATGCGAAAATATAGTAAAAAAATTATCAAAAGACGATACTATATACATAGATTACACAAGCGGTATAAGGGACACCAGCCTTCTTATAATACTAATAATTAGATATTTAGAATATACGGGAATAAGATGTGGAGGCATGATATATTCTTATTATGATAATGATGATAAATCTAAAAATAAAATTATAGATATAAAATCTACTTATGATTTATTTGAACTTCTAAATGGAGTAAATGAGTTCACATCTTTCGGAAAATCTAAAACTTTATCTAATTATTACAATAATATATGGAAAGACAAAGAAGAGCATAAAGAAATAAAAGACTTAATTAATGTTATGGACAAGTTTTCTGATATGATGAGTTTATGTATAGTTGATGACATAGATCAAATAATGGAGGAACTTAACGAAAAAATTTTGAAAGTTAAATCAGTAAAAGATAAAAAGGATTTAAACAATAGTGAAAATAAATTGATGAATTATATGTTTTTTAACTTAATTTATGAAATTAAAAAGAAATTTTATTTAGACAAAGACAACAAGATAACATATATAAGTCTTATAAAATGGTGCTTAGATAATGATTTGATTCAACAGGCACTTACTTTGTATGTAGAAAAAATGCCTGAATATTATGCAACTTGTAAATTTTATAATATTGATGAATATAGTTTGAAAAAAACATTACAAGTATCATCTACTAAAAGTAATGAATATACAACAATTTTTTATACTAAATTATTTATTTCTTCAGTTAATTCAATTTCTTTAATTTCAGTTTTTTCATCTAAAATATCTTTATTTTTTTCTTTTAAAACATCATATCTATTATCTTCACTATAATCAGCTAATTCCTTATATCTTTTATGCTTTTCTATTTTAAATTTCTTTGATTTAAAAGGCTTTA
>ERZ857750.1249-NODE-1249-length-28667-cov-12.273661_pt1 | contig 28667 bp, 18 predicted proteins | sample MGYA00519915_ERZ857750 | MGnify/ENA primary metagenome ERZ857750 (study PRJEB31778, sample SAMEA3449358) | human gut metagenome | biome: human gut; feature: human-associated habitat; material: faeces | place: United Kingdom | collected 2010/2012 ...
TTGACGTAAAAAACAGAATTCCACAATCGCTTATCCTCTGCCCTACCCGCGAGCTTTGTCTCCAGATAGCAGGAGATCTAAACGACTATTCCAAATACATTGACGGACTGAAAGTGCTGCCTGTATATGGTGGTTCTTCCATTGATAGCCAAATACGCAGCCTGAAACGAGGTGTACATATCATCGTTGCCACACCGGGACGTCTGCTGGACTTGATGGAGCGCAAAACCGTATCTTTATCTACCATCCACAACGTTGTAATGGATGAAGCGGACGAAATGCTTAATATGGGATTCACAGAGAGTATCAATGCCATCCTGGCTGATGTGCCGCAGGAACGTAACACTCTACTGTTTTCTGCAACAATGAGCCCGGAAATCGCACGTATCTCCAAGAACTACTTACGTAACGCGAAAGAAATAACTATTGGCCGTAAGAATGAAAGTACCAACAACGTTAAACACGTTGTTTATACCGTACAGGCTAAAGACAAATACGAAGCTTTAAAGCGTATCGTCGATTACTACCCACAAATATACGGTATCATTTTCTGCCGTACCCGTAAAGAGACTCAAGAAATTGCAGACAAATTGATGCAGGAAGGTTACAATGCCGATTCTTTACATGGCGAACTTTCCCAAGCACAACGGGATGCCGTTATGCAGAAATTCCGCATCCGTAATCTGCAACTGCTCGTTGCAACTGACGTGGCTGCCCGTGGACTTGACGTAGACGATCTGACACATGTCATCAATTACGGATTGCCTGACGACACAGAAAGCTATACACATCGTAGCGGACGTACAGGGCGTGCCGGAAAAACCGGAACTTCCATTGCCATCATCAACCTCCGCGAAAAGGGAAAGATGAGAGAAATCGAACGGATTATCAGCAAAAAATTTATTGTCGGAGAAATGCCGACAGCGGCAGGTATCTGTCAAAAACAGCTGATTAAGGTAATTGATGATCTCGAAAAAGTAAAAGTGAACGAAGAAGAGATTGCCGACTTTATGCCGGAAATCTATCGCAAACTGGAATGGCTAAGCAAAGAGGACTTGATTAAACGAATGGTTTCTCACGAATTCAACCGTTTTGCAGAATATTACCGCAACCGTCCTGAAATAGAGCAACCAACCGATATGCGTGCAGAACGCGCCGGACGTGGTGATCGTAAAGAAGGAGGTTTCGAGAAAAGAAGCCGAAAAGCTGCTCCAGGCTTCAACCGCTTATTTATCAATCTGGGTAAAACGGACAGCTTCTTTCCAAGTGATCTTATCGGACTGTTGAACAGCAATACAAGAGGGCGCATTGAATTGGGACGCATTGACCTGATGCAGAACTATTCTTTCTTTGAAGTACCCGAAAAGGAAGCGACCAATGTAATTAAAGCGCTGAACAAAGCTAAATGGAACGGACGTAAGGTCGTTATTGAAATAGCCGGTGAAGAAAGCGGAAAAGGACGCGAAAGCAGTTCTAATGAGCGTAAGGGAGGTAAACGATTCGGCGGCAAAAGTGACGAACGTGCACCACGCTATGAGAATAAGGATAGAAAATCGAAAGATGCTTCTGCAAAAGGTGCTAAATCAGCTAAAAAAGATAAACCTAGTCGTGCAGAACGAGGTTATTCTGATGCCCGTGGTCCAAAAAAGAAAGATGACTGGCAAGAATTTTTCAAAGACAAAGAGCCTGACTTCAGCGAGGAAGGATGGGCACGTAGAAAACCCAAAAAGTAAAAAGGAATTCATTTAAATAAAATAGAAAGGCAACTAACTACCACAGATTAGTTGCCTTTCTATTTAGTAAATATATATCTTTTATCGAAACATTTACTTCATCGAGCTATCTTCAACTCCTGAACAAGATTGCCCGCCTTACCATATTTCTCCATAATAAAGAGCATATACCGCACATCTACTCCGATGCAACGCTGCAAGTCAGGTTCAAATACGATGTCACTGCTCATTGCTTCCCAGTTGCCATCGAAAGCCAGCCCAAGCAATTCTCCTTTGGCATTGAACATGGCACTACCGGAATTACCTCCTGTAATATCATTATTAGAAATAAAGCAAACATTCATGTCTCCCTGTGCATTGGCATATCTTCCGAAATCACCGGAAGAAAGCAAACTCAACAACTCGGGCTGGACGGCAAAGTCAATATCACCTGCATGTTCCTTCACCTTCTCAAAGATGCCTTTCACAGTGGTATAATAATCGTAAGTGGCCCCATCAAAAGGAGTATACCCCCCAACCGTTCCGAAACTAAGCCGCATAGTGGAATTGGCATCCGGATAGAAATTACGATCGGCATACATACGGCGCATGGCAGCGTTGAACAAGCGTTCCCCCTGCTCTATCTGCTCGGAAGCTTCGGAAATACTCTGATTCATCTCATAATACTTCACGATCAGGTCCAGACTCAAGGAAACAGCCGGGTCCTCTATCAGATTATACGTAGTATCCCGCTCCAGAAAACGTTTTAGGCCCTTAGGAGACGTTATATTGGACGTTGCATACAAAGAGTCTACATAAGCCTGAATATTCCCGTTATAGAGTGTATCTATCTTTTCATACATAGCAGGCAGATACTTCTTATCCACTTTCAACTGATACTCTTTGAGCATGGCAGCAAAAACCTCCTTATCAATGGAAAGATCAAGATTATCATACTTCTCCAATAACTTCTTCATGCGGGTAATCACCAGCTTCTCCTCGGCCTCAAAGTCGAAATTGAGAATTTCAAGAGCAAGCTGCACCAATTCGGGACCATTGATAAACGATTCACCGAAATAAGCCAACGCACGATTTGTTTCCCGACGATTACTATAACTCAACTCCAGAGAAGAGAATAAACGAATCAGTTTCTCTCTTTCTTCCGGATGAGACTGAATCCAGTCGCGAAGTGCTGCTTCAGCCGCCCGTTTCTTTTCCAATACCTTCAGATGCTTGATGGCCTTGTTTGTTCCGATGCTATTCTTCCAATAATTGGAACTTTCATCGTATTTTGAAGCATACTTGATACGAATATCCGGACGACGATCCATCTCCCGTTTCCAAACCGTTTGTTTTACTCCCCGCACATCAATCATTGCCTGGTTGATTCCATTCATCATCTCTTCGATACCATACGAAGAAAGATAACGTTCCGTACTTCCCGGATAACCAAGCGTCATGCAGAAAGAACCTTCCTTGTATCCATCCAAAGAAATAGGCGCCACATATTCAGGGTGATAAGGGACGTTGTCAGGAGAATAATCAGCCGGACCATTCTTGGTGTTTGCATAGATACGAAATACGCTGAAATCGCCCGTATGTCGCGGCCACATCCAATTGTCCGTATCCCATCCGAACTTCCCGACAGAAGAAGGAGGTGCAAAGACTAAACGAACATCGTTATAATCACGATAAACGGAAAGCCAGAATTCATTACCTGCATAATAAGCATCGACAATACCGGTCAGCGTAGAATCTTTTTCAGAAACTTCCAGACCGATTACATTCATGATCGAATCAACAGCTACACGGCGTTCTGTTTCCGTTTTAGCATGACGGGCGACAGATAATACCCGTTTGGTTACGTCTTCCGTACGAAGCAGAAAACGGACATACAACTCCGGATTCGGCAGCTCTTCGTCAAGGCTACGTGCAAAAAAGCCATCTTTCAGATAATCATGTTCCACAGAAGAGTGTTGCTGGATACTACTGAAACCACAATGATGATTAGTAAACACCAGACCGTCTTCGGAAACCACCACTCCCGAACAGAAACCTCCAAAGCTGACAACAGCATCTGAAAGAGAGGGTTTCTTCGGATTATATATTTTATTCACAGGCATTTGCAAACCAAGTTCTTTCATTACCCGGTCTGTCTGTTTGTTTTTGCGTAGGTTTCCCAGCAGCCACATTCCCTCATCGGCAAATACATTTGACAGACAGAGGGAAAAGACTATCAAGACGGTTAGTCTGAATTTCATATTACTATTTTTAGATTCATTATTCGGTAATCAGCCTCAACTTCTTCGCTCCTACACGGGCTTTCAGCCATTCGCTGATTTTCTGTTTTTCGGCAACAGACGGATGTCTGTCGAATTTCAAAACAGCCAATGTTACCGTATCGGTCTTCATCGAGTCAACCCGCACTTCGAGCGAATGAGCGATGGAGAGCGTAGTGATAGAAGGATAAAGCACTTTCAGTTCGGGCACTAATGTACGACTCATTGCGTCATACGTTCTGTATTGTTCCAGTGTTGTCTCCAGTTGGGAAATCTTCACTGACTGTTGCTGAAGTCGCTGCTCACTGTTTTTGTAGAAGTCTTCCATGACCATGGCACGGATAGAAGTTACATCTACCGCTTCATTGTTCATCCCCTGCAATACAACCAGCTTCGTATCTTCCAACTTATATTCTTTCATCTTGCTACGGGCAATAGAAATCGAAGCATCGGGCACTTCAGGACCAATCAAAACAACCCGCACTTCTTTATGCTCATAGCTGATCTTTTTATCGAGTACCTGTGTATTCTCAAAGCTTAACTGATCGCTAATAAAACGATTGGCTGCCGCCTCATAGAAGGTGCTTTTTATAATTCCAAATGTCAGATAAACCGCAGGGCACATGGTAAGCACCACAATCAGAACGATGTATTTACGTACGGTCTTCTCACGGGTTTTATCTACAAACTCTTTTCGTTGGAAATGCATCACACGAACTCCGAGGAAAGTAGCCAGACTGATAAAAACAGAGTTGATGAAGTAAAGATAAAAAGCACCCAGGAAATAAATAAGATTACCGGAAGCCAGTCCGTAACCGGCCGTACAAAGCGGTGGCATCAATGCAGTAGCAATGGCAACGCCCGGAATCACATTTCCTTTTTCCTTGGTAGAGAGAGCCACCACGCCTGCCAAACCACCAAAAAGCGCGATGAATACATCATAAATAGTGGGCGATGTACGTGCCAGCAGCTCTGACTGTGAACCGGCAATAGGGGCAAGAAGGAAGAAGATAGTGGCCGTCGTCACACTGAAAGCGGTCGTTATGAGAAAGCTCTTTAAAGAGCGTTTCATTAATTCGAAATCGTTCAGTCCGACAGAGAGTCCTACTCCCATAATAGGCCCCATCAGCGGAGAAATCAACATGGCACCGATAATTACTGCGGTAGAGTTTACATTCAATCCGAGTGATGCCATAAAGATGGCAAAAATCAGGATCCATAAATTGGCACCTTTGAACTCTACACCCTTACGGATAGAATCCACGGTAGCCAGTTCGTTATCCTTGTCTTTTTTCAAGTCCAGATATTCTCCCAGAAAGGACTTGATAGCAAACTTATTACGTTCATCTGTCTTCATAGTTATTTCTTCTTTATAAATCGATTAATAACAGGAATCTGACTCAATGGTAAATCCTTCTTGATAATATAAGCTATAAATAGCAATAAGAGTACGGTACGGAAAGCGAGACGGAGCACCAGATTAGGGATAGGCACCTGTTCTCCAATAACGTAAAGCACCGCTGCCAGCAGAACATAAAGTCCGAGGCTTTTCAAATCATAACGAATCGGGTATTCTTTCTGTCCTATCCAGTAGGATAACAGCAAGATTACCGCATAACCTGCAACAGAAGCCCATGCCGAAGCAAGATAGCCGTAAACCGGCACAAATAATATGTTCAATACAACAATAATGACACAGCCGATCACCGAGAAGTAAGCTCCCCAATAGGTCTTATCCGTCAGTTTATACCAAAAGGAAAGATTGAAATAAATCCCTTTACAGATTTCTGCAAGCATCACAATAGCTACCACTCCAAGACCTTCCCAGTAACCTTTTGCTACAAGATAACGCAGCAAATCGAGGTAGAACATTACAGCAAGGAAAGCCAACAATGAGAAGATAAGAAAATATTTCATCGCAGCCGCATACATTTTTCGGTTATCTCCTTCGCGGTCTTTACCAAATACAAACGGTTCGTAAGCGTAACGGAAAGCCTGTGTAAACATGGCCATCACCATCGCTATTTTGCTGGTTGCCGCATAAATACCCAGTTGTACCAACCCTTCCTGTCGATCTTCAAAGAGAAACGGATAGATCATCTTGTCAACAGTCTGATTCAGAATACCTACCAAACCTAAGATTAATACCGGAAAAGAGTATGCTACCATTCGCTTCAGCAACACCCGGTCCAACTTATAAGCAAAACCTGTCAGCTCTGGAATAAAGAAGAACATCTGGACAACCGAAATTATCAGGTTGCTGATGAAGATATATCCCACCAGATAGTCTGGATCATAAAACCAAGAGATGGTTGCCGGACAATGTACATTCAGCCACGGACACACCAACAGGAAAAACAGATTCAAACCGATGCCGCCAATGATAGAGAGCAGTTTGATAGCTGCAAACTTGACAGGGCGTTTTTTATATCGCAAATAGGCAAAAGGAATGCATTGAAAAGAATCTAAAGCTACCACAACAGCCATCATCGCTATAAATTCCGGATGATCGCCATAATCCAGCAAATTGGAAATAGGTTGCAGGAATAACAGGCAAAGGAGAACGAAAATCAAAGATACGCCTCCTACTGACAATAGGGAGTTGGCATATACTTTCATCGGGTCTTCTCCCGATTTATTGGCGAAACGGAAGAATCCCGTTTCCATACCGAACGTAAGCAGTACGAGCATCAGGGCTGTAAACGCATACACATTCGATACGACTCCGTAACCTCCGGTGGAAGCCGGTAATACAGCTGTATACAGGGGTACCAGCATGTAGTTAAGGAATCGTCCGACAATACTACTTAACCCATAAATCGCAGTATCTTTAGCTAATGATTTTAGTCCAGCCATGTTTTATTAGTGATTATCATTCAGATTGGTTCAACGTTTCTTCTTTTGTTTAAACAACCAATCCATAAATCCGGGATAATTGAAAGCCGGATTCCAGCTTCCATGATTACAACCGGGAAATTCAATATATTCCACATCTGCACCGGCAGCTTTCAGTGCTTTATATGCTTCGCGAGAACCTTTCACCGGAACTACATCATCCGCATCTCCATGAAAGATACGGAACTTCACATCTTTGGCAGCCGACAGCCGGTTTGGATTGACTATACCGCAGATAGGAATTGCAGCAGCAAATATCTCCGGGTAGCGTATTACTAAATCATACGTTCCCATCGCTCCCATTGAAAGGCCGATAATATAAACCCGTTGCGTGTCCACTTCGGGCATCACCAGATAGGAATCGAGCAACTGTTTGAGTGTCTGCAATATAGGACTGATCTCCTGTTCTACCGGCATTTCAGCAGGTATAAAAGACTTCGGACGTTCCGTATAAGCCCAGTAACCGTCTGTCGGACACTGCGGAATCAGCACAAAAGCAGGATACTTTTCTTGATTGACCGGATTAAGAAACATCTGTCCGCCATGAGTCAACTGTTTCTCATTATCATTTCCCCGTTCGCCGGCTCCATGCAAAAACAGCACGAGGGGGTACTTCTCACCCGGTTTCACCGATTCGGGGTGAATCATCCGGTAAGGTAAGGAATCTCCTTTAGAAGAAACAAAAATGTCTCTTCCATATCCCTGTTGAGCCGATAAAGAAAGGCTCAAAAAGAGAAAAACAAATAAAGTAATCCATTGCTTCATCATCCAACTATGCTTTATAAAGTTCTTTTATACCGTTAATACCACTTGTCACATGACGCTTTATGTCAGTCATTAAACAGTGTTTTCTGACTATTATAAAGACTTCTTCCCAAATGCTTATAGGCAAGTTCGGTTACCTCACGTCCGCGGGGAGTACGTTTCATGAATCCTTCTTTTATCAGGAAAGGTTCGTAAACCTCCTCGATGGTTCCCGCATCTTCTCCTAAAGCCGTAGCAATGGTCGTTATACCGACAGGGCCGCCTTTAAACTTGTCTATAATGGTACAAAGTATCTTGTTGTCTATCTCATCCAGTCCGTACTTGTCGATATTCAATGCTTCCAGTGCAAACTGGGCAATCTCTGTATCGATAGAGCCGGTGCCTTTCACCTGTGCAAAGTCACGTACCCGGCGAAGCAAAGCATTAGCAATACGGGGCGTCCCACGACTGCGGGAAGCAATCTCCGAGGCTGCACGTACCGAGCAAGGCACATCCAGTATGGACGCAGAACGACGGATGATATTGCTCAAAATATCATCATCATAATACTCCAAATGAAGGTTAATACCGAAACGTGCACGAAGCGGAGCCGTCAGCAGACCGCTACGCGTGGTTGCACCAACCAGCGTGAAAGGATTCAAATCGATCTGGATGCTGCGTGCCGAAGGTCCCTTATCAATCATAATATCGATGCGGTAATCTTCCATGGCCGAATAAAGATATTCTTCCACTACGGGTGACAGACGATGAATTTCATCAATAAAAAGCACGTCGTTCGGTTCGAGGCTGGTCAATACACCAGCCAGGTCACCCGGTTTATCTAGCACCGGACCGGAAGTTACTTTAAAGCCGACTCCCAATTCGTTGGCGATAATATTTGAAAGAGTTGTTTTTCCTAATCCGGGAGGGCCATGCAACAGCACATGGTCAAGTGCTTCGCCGCGCAGACGTGCCGCCTTCACAAAAATGCGAAGGTTTTCCACCACCTTGTCCTGGCCGCTAAAGTCTTCAAAGCTTAACGGACGGAGTGCATTCTCGAAATCCCGTTCTTTTGAAGTAAGCTGATGTTCGCGTATGTTAAAATCTTCCTGTTCCATTTATTTCTTGAAAGTAGGAGACAAAGATAGAGATTTACATTCATTTTCAGTATAAGAAAGACGAAGATTTAGTTTATTTGAAACGTAATAACTACTTTTGCACTATCTATATACACGCTATCAACTATGGTTCTAAATTACATTTGGATAGGATTCTTTGTCGTCGCCTTTATCATCGCCCTTGTAAAAGTGATTTTTCTGGGAGATACGGAGATATTTACGGCTATCATGAACGCTACATTCGATTCTTCAAAGACAGCTTTCGAAATTTCTCTAGGGCTTACGGGAGTACTGGCTCTTTGGCTGGGTATCATGAAAATCGGAGAAAACAGTGGATTGATTAACGCACTGGCTCGCTTTCTTAGTCCGGTGCTTTGCCGACTGTTTCCGGATATTCCTAAAGGACATCCGGTGTTAGGGTCCATCTTCATGAATATGTCTGCCAATATGCTTGGTCTCGACAATGCAGCCACCCCATTGGGGCTGAAAGCGATGAAAGAGCTGCAGGAACTGAATCCGAAAAAGGACACTGCTTCCAATCCGATGATTATGTTTTTGGTGATTAATACATCCGGCCTTATCATCATTCCAATCAGTATCATGGTGTATCGTGCACAAATGGGGGCTGCACAGCCTACAGATGTATTTATCCCTATCCTGCTAAGTACTTTCATTTCCACTTTAGTAGGAGTCATAGCAGTCAGCATCGCTCAAAAGATAAACTTAATCAATAAGCCTATTCTCATTTTAATGGGCATTATTTGTCTTTTCTTTTCCGGCTTGATTTACTTGTTCCTAAGCGTTTCACGAGAGGATATGGGTACTTATTCTACATTGATAGCGAATATTCTGCTGTTCAGTGTCATCATCCTGTTTATTTTGACGGGAGTCAGGAAAAAAATCAATGTATACGATTCATTTGTAGAGGGAGCTAAAGAAGGGTTTACGACGGCTGTGCGCATCATTCCTTATCTGGTTGCTTTTCTTGTAGGAATTGCAGTGTTCCGCACTTCGGGAGCAATGGATTTTCTGGTGGGAGGCATCGGCTACATAGTAGGCTTATGCGGAGTGGACACGAGCTTTGTAGGAGCGCTGCCTACCGCATTGATGAAATCGCTTAGCGGTAGCGGTGCAAACGGATTGATGATCGATACGATGAAAGAACTGGGACCTGATTCGTTTGTAGGACGTATGAGTTGTGTAGTTCGCGGAGCTTCGGACACCACATTCTACATTCTGGCCGTTTATTTCGGCAGTGTGGGGATCACCAAGACTCGTAATGCGGTGACTTGCGGTCTGATAGCAGACTTCTCGGGTATCATAGCCGCTATCTTAATCAGTTATTTATTTTTCTTTTAAATCATAACATTCAACTATGGCTGTAACTTATCAAACAGAAGGCGTAAAAATGCCTGATATCAAGAAACGTGAGACTACGGAATGGATAAAGACCGTAGCTGCTTCTTACGGAAAAAGACTCGGTGAAATCGCTTATATCTTCTGCTCGGACGAAAAAATTCTGGAGGTAAACCGTCAGTATCTGCAACATGACTACTACACGGACATTATTACTTTCGATTATTGTGAAGGCGATCGTTTATCAGGTGACTTATTCATCAGTCTAGATACAATACATACGAATGCGGAGCAGTTTGGCACCTCATACGAAGACGAACTACATCGTGTGATTATCCACGGAATTCTTCACTTGTGCGGCATCAACGATAAAGGTCCCGGGGAGCGGGAGATTATGGAAGGTGCTGAAAACAAAGCATTATCTATACGAAAAGTGTAAACAAGCCTCAACAGCAAACGATTTCAATAAACAAACGATTTATTCAAACATACTATACTGTATAAATACTGTAAAACGAAGACGCCTCATCGTAATCACTACGACGAGGCGTTTTCATTAGCAACGTAATGCTAATTTAAACACTAAATTATTTAAGAGAGAGATTTATTACTTCTTATCAGGGGTTACTTCTGGAGTAACCAATTTCTTGATTGATTTCATATTCAGATACAGAAAGGCCAACCGCGGCTGTGCTTCCTGAACAACCAATTCCAATGAATCTGATGTTACATAACCAATACGTTCACGTGTTTTATACACTTCTACTTTTCCGTTATCTTCTTTACTAAATCCTTCTATAATCAAATAGCCGTTGTCGATCTTCCATGTTCTAAGATCTAAAGACGGTACATTGATAGCAGAACATTTACCGCCTTTTTTAAACTCAAACCCTTTGAGTTCCCCTGTAGATTCATAGGTATAAGGATTACACCATTTACCAATAATTTGTTTCTCCACTTTCTGTCCATAGCTGCTGAATGCAAAGCAAGACAGAACCATAACTGTCATTAATAGTTTCTTCATTTTAATTTATTTTTCTAGTAAATCATATTTCTGATCAATTCCACGTTCTCGCAAATGAATACCCTCTTTCATCCAACGCGGCTCTTTTGTTCCTTTCAGGTAATAATCAAAGAACTGTTTCATCCGGATAGTCCAGTCTTTCTGTGCAGCCTGATTACCAAGAAAATGCCCTTCGCCTTTGTAATTAAGATGCCATGCCGGACGTTGTAAACGACGCATAGCTAAATAAAGTGCACGACCTTGTTCGTAGGCAACAGCCTCATCCTTATCATTATGCCAAATTAATAATGGAGTATGTATTTTATCCGCTTCCACGATAGCAGAGCTTGCCAAATACTTATCTTTGGCTTCCCACAAACTCTTTCCCATACGGCTTTGCCATTCTTCATACATGAAATAACGCGGCAAACCGCTTCCACCACGAATACCCAAATAACCGGTTACCATATCAGTAATAGGAGCCCCGATATTAGCACAAGCGAATATATCCGTCTTCGTCACCAGATAACTAGTTTGGAAACCTGACCAACTATGTCCCTGAAGACCTATCTTTCCCGGATGCGCTATCCCCTGCTCTATCAAGTATTTCGTACCGCTTACTACTGCATCATAACTACTCTGTCCCGGTGTTCCTATGGTAAAATGCACATCCGGCATAAATACAATATACCCATTACTAACAAAGTACATCACATCCGCCATTGCACTACTCAACATTGGAGCATGATAAGTGTTCAGCCCTCCGGAATGTGTTTCATAGAACTGTACCAGAACAGGATATTCTTTCTTAGCGTCATAATCTTCCGGCAAGTAAAGTATTCCCTTGTTAGGCTTATTCTCATAATTAGTCCATTCCACTAACTTTGCAGTACCCCATTTGTATTCGCTTTGTTGAGGATTAGCATTCGTTATACGAATCGGATCAGAGAAATCCGATTTACTCCACCACAGATCACGGAATTCTGATATATTCTGACGATTCCAGATACAATACTTCTGATTGTCAGAAAAACGATGAATTGAATAGATATAAGGACCTTCTGCGAGCTTCTTCAAGCGACCTTTCATGTCAAGTGAATAAATACCTTCATCCATTGTATTTTCATCCCATACGCTGACTATAACCGTCTCGTCCGGATTGAATACTTCTTTGTCAATATTGCTGGTCATTTTACGGATAGATCTCTGATTTTTGCGACCATACCCCTTAGTGATGCATTCCGGTTGACGTTCTCCGGTCAAATCGATCTTCCACCAGTCATAAGCATCATAAATCAACACATTATTACCATCAGCAGTCCAACCAGCAATACCACAAGCAGGTGCAGGATTTGGTTTGTCATAAGTTTCCTCGAATATCGGATACCCAATAGCTGTTGAAATATCGGTAACCTCACCCGTTTTTCCGTCAAACTTATTCCATACTTGTGCAATAGGATCATACATCACAGCCCATTTGCCATTCATCGACCACCTCGGTCTTGTCCGGTAGCTACGTCCTACCAATTGCTTTTCTCCCGTATGTACATTCACAGAATAGATGTCAAACGGCATTTCATTAAGCCAGTCTTTCTGCGCACAATAAGGCGTTTCGTCTGTGTAAAGCACATTATGAATCTCTTCCGCACGATCCGGCTCCAACAAATCAGCATGCCCGGGAGCTACTTCCGTCAATTTTCGGGAAGCAATGTCATAGATATATTTCGAATATTGAGGACGGAAATAACGACTGCGTGTCTGCAAAGTAGGTACTTCATATTCATCCCAGGTCCACAACTCCAGCTCAAAACTCTTATCCGGCTTTATTTCCTCTTCTTTCTTATCTTTATTTATTTTTTCCTGATAAGGTCTGAGTTCCATTGTCAGAAACTTCTGGCTACTTGACAGGTTAGCCCGGACAAGTTCCATCCTTGCAGGGAGAACTATCTCTTTTCGGTCAAAGACCAAATCACAGGTGTTCTTCTTTAAGGAAAAGTTGTACCATAGTGAATCTTTAATACTGAACCCTCCTATCATCTGTTTTGCATTCAAGTTGAAAGAAACTGGTTCTTTCTTTACGGAACTCTGATAAATAGTCTGATAGGGTCCGGTTAATGGACCATAACACAATGCGTTACCTTTCGCTTGTTTACGTACAAAGATGATAGATTGTCCTTCGTTGTACAAGGTATAATAACCAATACTGTCAATTTGAAAGGAAGTGCCGTTTTTTAGATGACGAACTATCAAGCGGTCGAAAGATGGAACATGATTGATGGTATCCTTCGGCACATTTGTTACAGAAATTGAGTAAGGAATTCCTTTTGCTGGTCGGAAAGCTTCCTTATAAGTCCACTCGGTCTTTGTGCCTGAAGGCAGTTCTAACAGGATTGTTTTCGCATTCCCAGTAGAATCGGACACTTGATAATATGCAGCTTGATCTGAATTATAAAACTCAATATTTTCTACATCCTCCAACAGAATCTCCTTACGGGTGCGTGAGTCAAACAGGTGCAAGATCTTTCCGTCTTTGTACTCGGGATTATATTCCATAGGAACTATACGATAAGTCACCCATCGCCCTGTCGGAGAAATATCAGGCGACTCTACACGCATCCATGACATACACGCGTCAATATCAATCGGCTTCTTCGGTGTTTGTGCCTTAATATTCTGACCAAATCCGATCAAAAGTCCTACTGCTATTCCGATTCTTATTATTGTCCTGTTCATCTTATCTTCTCCTTTCATCTTCTATCATATATTTATTCAGATCAATATCTGCATCCGCCGAATGATCGTTCAATAGTAAACGTGCGAAATGACGCCACATTTTATGTTCAAAGAATACTTCTGATTCACCAAAGAATCCATGAGTGCATTTCGGTAGTACAAACATATCAAAGTCTTTGTCTGCTTTAATCAATGCATGTACCAGACGTAATGTATTCGCCGGATTTACGGTATTATCGACCGCACCAGTAAATAACAACAAGCCATGCTTGTAATTCTTGGCTAGTTCCTGATTAGGGCGTACACGAACACTATAATCATAAGTCGTATGCTCCACTCCCAAGCTATCTTTCCCTGTTTTCACCTTTTCATCTACGCCAAAGTGAATTTCCACAAAGCCCTTATTATAGATTCTGTTATCATGGTTACCCGCCGAAGAGACAGCAGCTGAATAGAAGTCGGGATAAGTACATATAGCTGCAGCCGACATGAATCCTCCTCCGGAATGACCATAAATACCGACTTTTGTACCATCAATGAAAGGATAACGGGCAGCCAGTTGCTCAATAGCATACTTATCATCTGCCAATGGATAGTCACGCATATTGTTATATCCATATGTATGATATGCTTTTCCACGCATCGGAGTACCACCTCTATGACCTACAGTAATAACAATGAATCCCAGTTGCGCCAGACGGGTATTATATACATCATTCACAGTAAAGCGTGTCGGCACATACTCAAAAAAAGGTCCCGGATAGACGTTCGAAATAATGGGATAAACCTTCGTCGAGTCAAAATCTGCAGGTTTCCACATCACGCCATAAAGATCAGTCACACCATCAGCCGCTTTCACCTTAAAACGCTCCGGAGCTTTCCATCCCATCTCATAAACAGGTTGCAAGTCCGGTTTTTCCAGTTTCATAACCACCTTTCCACGTGAGTTGCGAACGACATTGACAGGTTCTTGTGAAACTGTGGAGTAGGAATCTACAATATAATGGTTAGAGGGAGAAATTCTAGCTTCATGTGATGCGTTTTCGGGTGTCAACAAACGAATAGCATTCAGTTGATCCAGTTTAGCTTCATAAAGGATATAATAATAAGGGTCGATGCTTTTCTCACGACCATAACCATAAAAATAAAATTTTCGACCGACAGTATCAATCTTTGCAATCGGACCAGCCACCCAAGTTCCGTCTGTCACCTGATTTTTCAGGTTTCCGGTAGCAGTATCATACAGATAGTAGTGTCCCCACCCGTTCCGTTCCGAACGAAATAATATTTCTTTTCCATCTTTCAGGAAAGACACGCTACGCATCTGATAATCAAGGTACGGCTTATTCTCTTCATGAATTACGACGCGTACCTGTCCAGTTTCGACATCCACCTCACAAATATCTGATTGATTCCAAGAGCGGTTATAACGTTGAAAATAGAGACGTTTACCATCATTTGTTGTATACAGTACATCGATATACTGATCAGGCCAACGATTGATATCTACTTTCTTCACTTCCCTTTTATCTACGTCGCCAAGTAAAAGTTCATATTGTGTCACGTCTTTATCTCCTGCCAACTCGGCTTTATAAGTCGTTAATTCAGGAAACTTTGACAATGAATTGATTAACCACAGATCGCGCACTTTCCGATTGTCCTCACGAACAGCATAAAAACGATGAGTACCCGGAAGCCAATGAGCTGATTCAGCCCCGAAACGTCCCTCCATCTTTCCTTCATCCTCACGATTGAATGTATAGTCCGGTCCCCCGTCTGTTGTCAACTGTACAGGTATTGTATCCTGTCCCTTTTTCGGATTTCCGACAAAATACAGGTTGTCTTTACTGGCATACAACATATACAAGCTATCCGGAGAATATTTCTTCCAGTATGGATCACCGTCTTTATAAATAGGCTTTTCATCGAGTTTCTTCAACACTTTCGTACGAATGTTATAGGTATATAGCCCACGGTCGAAGTCGAGACGAATTGTCTCATTATCTTTCATGAAAGTGAAAGACAGATGAGGAGCTGCAGCAGAGTAAGCTTTTTTGGTATATACTGCAATCTTACTCAAGAGTTCGGGGGTATCAAACAACAGACGTTTTTCCTTTTTCTTCGGATTCACATAATAGTATTTCTCTCCCTCACGGGTAGTGAAAGAATAGTAGAAGCAGTCCGTATCATTGATGAACGTAGGGTTGACTTCCGTAGAATACTTCATGATAGGATTCTGTGTCAGTAAACGAAACTTCTCCGCCAACTGATAATTTGCTTTTTGCTGTGCGCTGGCCATGCTGCATATTAATGCAACAGCCGCCAAGCACAGATATCTAAAAAGAGAGTTTTTCATAAAATTTTGTCTATGTCTTATTTGGTACAGTTTATATCCCCCCAATAATCTGCCCGGTTATCACCCAGCAAGTGTTTAGCAAAGAAGCGATACATCTTTTTCTCAAAATATTTATCTGCAGAGCCATATCCATGCCCTGCACCGGGTATTACCAACATATCGAAATCTTTGCCAGCTTCAATCAATGCTTGAGCTACACGATAAGTGTGTGCAGGATTAACATTCTTATCCATATCCCCCGTCACAAGCATCAGATGCCCTTTCAGATTCTTGGCAATCTCTGCATTAGACTTCACACTGAATTTGTACTCATATTCTTTCGTTTCGTTGCCCAAGCTGTCTTTCACAACCTTTTCAACTTCTTTCACGCCATTATAGCATTCGCCCCAACCACGATTATAGATACTATTATCGTGATTCCCGGAACAGGAAACGGCAGCCGTATAAAAGTCCGGATAAGTGAATATAGCAGCTGCAGCCATAAATCCGCCACCTGAGTGCCCGTATATACCTACTTTCTTGCCATTGATAAACGAGTGGCGTTGAGCCAACTGTTCGATTGCATATTTATCATCTGCAAGGGGATAATCGCGCATATTGCCATAACCGTAGCGATGATAAGCTTTACCACGCATCGGAGTATCCCCTCTATGTCCTACAGTAATGACAATAAAACCTAGCTGTGCCATACGGGTACAATAGCTGTCATCCAATGTAAAGTTAGTAGGTACAAAGCCGAAATAAGGACCAGGATAAACGACTGAAATAATTGGATATTTCTTTTCAGGATTAAAATCAGACGGCTTCCACATCACTCCATATAAGTCGGTAATATTATCTGCTGCCTTTACAACAAAACGTTCCGGCTTTTTCCAACCCGATGCATAGACTAAGTCCAAGTCAGGTTTTGCCAACTCCATTATCACTTTGCCTTTTCTATCTTTCAGCATGATTTTAGGCTCCATGTCAACTCTTGAATATGTATCGATATAGTAATTATGAGATTTCAAGAAATTCACATTATGCTGCCCATCTTCTGTACTTAATGGAGTAACTCCTTCTTTGTCAATATCAACTTCGAAAAGCATATAATAGAAAGGATTTACTTTCTTATCTTTTCCATATCCATACAGATAAACTTTGCGTTTCAGTGTATCAATAGAATTAATGTAGCCTGTTACCCATTCACCAGAAGTCATCACATTCTTGAGGTTTCCATCGCCATCATAATGATAATAATGTCCCCAGCCAGTACGCTCTGAACGGAACAAAATATCCTTACCATCGTTCAAGATTGCCACATTACGAGCATGAGGATCACGATACGGTTTATCTTCTTCATGAATGATCTCCTTTACTTCCAAAGTTGAGAGATTAACCGAGCATACATCTACTTCATCCCAAGTACGTTTAGTGCGTTCAAAAAACAAATATTTGCTATCTGAGGTAACATGAAGAGGCATTACATACTGGTCTTTCCATTTGTCCACCTTCGCTTTCTTTGCCGTTTTTTCTACAATATCAATAATCGTCAAATCATTTTGAGTAACATATTTATCACCAGGGAACTCATATTTATATTTGACCAATGACGGTGAATCTTCTATTGAATTAATTACCCAAAAATCTCGTAATAAACGGTTATCATCACGCACTGCATATACATGACGATTATCCGGACACCAGCGTGCTAGCGTCGGTACTTCTCCGTCTTCTGCAGGTTCGTAATCATCTTCACGAGCATATGAAAAGTCTTTCATACCATCCGTAGTCAGTTGCACTTCAGTTGTATCTACTCCCAGTGACTTATTTCCTTTCACATACAAATTATGATTCTTTGCATACAAAATATATTTCTTGTCAGGAGAAAAGTTCATCCAAGTATAGCTTGGGTCTGATGATTCTTTCTTCTCTTCTTTCTTCTCAACTATTGTCAGTTTACCCGTCAAACGATTATAACTATACTGCTTACCCTTATAATCGAACTCAAATGAACGTTGATCTTTTGAAAAAGTAATAGATGAAATGTCCAGTTTATTTTTATCCACCACGCCTTTGGTGAATTCACTTAACTGCATAGCCATCTTACTTTTGTCAAAAAGAGGTTCACGTTTTCCTGCAGCAGGCATCACATAATAGTAATCTTTACCAGCTGTCGTTTGAAAATCAAACCAGAAATTATCTGTATCATTGATTTCCCGCGGATAAATCGATAGACTATTATTAGATAATTTACCTCCTAAGGTAAATTCCTGAAACTCCTGTACCAACTCGTAATTGGCTAGTATTGTATCATGCTTGCCAGAGGCTTGTCCCCATCCTTGCAATGCAAAAATAAAAGACAAGCTGCCGACAATAAAAACTCGTTTTAATACCATAATGGCTATTTTATTACTATATGAATCACTTTTAAAGCTATTCTTCTAGAAAGAAAATGACATATAATCATCACCACTTCCCCATTTATAAAGGACATCTACAATTTCTCCAAAGTTCTTATTTTCTTCTGAAGTGGTTTCATTCGGGAATTGCTGTTTAAGAGAAACCGCCGTACACGTACCGTCTTTTAGTCTTGTTTCTACAACACTATATATATAAAAACTTCCGTCTTCCAAAGCAACCCCTAATTGCCCACTGTAAGGATACTTGTATTTACGTAAATTGGTGGTCACATCCATACCTGACAAGGTCTTGACAGCAGCAGGCAACGGCTCACCTAATGGCATCAAACTCCCTCTATATTCCACATCTCCATAAGAATCCCATCCGTATTGATAATAATAAAGCTGGTTTCCGCTGGCAATAACCACATAACGTTTATTTCCAAAATTAGCCATACCACGATAATCATTGATAACTCCTAAAGGAGCCTCATAATACCAACCATCCATACAACTAACGGATCTGCTATCTGCCTCTAACCCGAAATAACGCAATTCATATACTGATGTAGCTTCATCTTTCAGCAAAACCGTCCAAAAAGGATAAGCCATTGTAAAATCATTCCCTCCATCATATGGAGCTGGCAATGCATCTACCACTGTCTTTTTTATATTTGAGAAGTGATCTTCACCACTCGGATCGGCAATATTATACATATTCCCACTTTCAGAACTAGTCATTTCGCCGATAGCTGAACTCTCACTTCCAGCTACATTACCCACATCCAAAATGCCCACTAATGAATTATCTTCTTTTGTCAACGCAAGCATCACATTCGTATAATAGTAATTAAACTTATAGGCTTGGAACAAGCGACTGAATCGGGTTTCATTATTTAATCCTATAGACATATAGGTACCTGCATGAAAATCAGCCGCATCTGCCTTTTTTTCCCAATAAATTAGTCCATTCTTATCCAACAATGCCTTAGCCGTATAAGTCATGGCAGCTTCTATCGGAGAAAAATGAGCAGGAATATCCCCACGGAACTCTTCATCTGTGTACACTTCACGTTCCAGCGTATTGCCATTAAGCTCCACCCAGCGATCTTGTTTCACTACCAATTCATCGTATACGCTAATACCGTACTGAAGATTATAATCTATATAACCAATGTTATTCATCAATCCTTTCGGATTTGATCCCAAATTGGAAACGACATCACGCTTCACTATATGATAAACCAATGAATCACGAGTAAAGGTTTCCCCATTATACGTTACCTGATAATGTTGTGTTGTAGGTACAATGAAATGAAGCACAGAACGTCCGCCTTCATCCGACAGAATAGTCCATCCACGTTGAAACATAGACATCACCTTAATAATCGTAGATTTTCCGAACTGGACCCCCGACTTATTGTCGGTCACTGCAAATGTCACTTGATACGTACCGCTTTTGTCGGCTTTAAATGTATAAGTGGCACCACTTTCACCTGTCTGCAACTGTTTGTCTATGTACCATTCGTAGCTGACGTCGGGCGTAATGCTGTCTATCGTAAACTTAAATGTAGGCGCCAATACCAATTCGTCTCCCTCTATCAAGTTATATCCAGAATTGATATTCTCAATATTGAAATTACCACCTTGTAAGTCATTAATCTGCTTGTAGTTATAATTATTGTCATCATCCAAACAACCGGACATAACTCCGACAAAAACAGCCATCACTGCATATATTCCTAATTTTTTCATACTTTGCAATTTTATAGTTATCCTGCCACTTCCACAGTAATCACATTTCCATGCTCATCTTTCTCCCAATCTTCCTTTTTCTTTCCTTCGTTCATCTGCTTCAAGGTATTCTTCAGTCTTAATGAATATTTACGTAATACTTGCTTGTTCTTTCCATCGAACACCATATCATCTTTTTTCAACTCGTCCAAAAACATCTGATACTTCCTTTCCGAATATTCACCTAGATAAAACCAATCGACCGAGTTCCCCGGATTAGATTCTGACCCTGCATCAATCACCGACCACCAGTGAGGTTTAAACAAACGATCGGTAACAGTAATAAAAGCACGAGAATATGAATGGTCACCTTGCTTCACCCCATTTGCCTCCACTACCTGCAATGCCAATATTTTCGTTTCTTTCTCCAGCATTGGGGCATTCTTCAGTATCACATAAATGGTATCCGTGAGCAATCCCTTTCTAATCCTACAGTCTGTAGGCAGCACATATAAGTCGGCAGGCAAGGTTGTATATTCTGCATCTACACTTACATTAAAATGTAAATCATCTTCCTGTATTTGCCCGTAGACAGAGACTTCTATCGGTATTTCGGCATCCTCACCCTCATTATACATTTTAAAAGATACTGTAGTCGTGTCTTTTGTCATATCATTAGCAAATCTCAAATAGGCTGTATCGTTACTGTTGACCAGCAATCCCTTCTCTTCACACGAAACGAGCATCAGATCTGCAATACAAATCAACGCTCCCCATATAGCATATTTTATCTTCATTTTCATTTCTCTTAAATAGTTATTATGAAAATATTCCTTATATTTAAATATTTGATTCCGAATCAGGTTTCGGCAATACCACATTCTCATCAGTCGGCAAAATATCACTACTATAATAAGAGCTGGCGGGGATCAATCTATTCAACCGTTTATACATATAGAATATCTGCCCTTCACCTAGAAATTCACGACGGGCATCATTTACCAACAAATCTATAAACTCCGATTTATTTGTCACATTATCAAACTTCTTTGATATCCCTCTTCCTTTTTTCACCAATTCCAAATAGCCTCGTGCTTCTTTGGGTTTGGTATCAAAAATCGCTTCAGCAGCAATGTAATACACCTCAGACATACGTATCATAGGGAGCATACGGTTATTTGTTTTCCCTTCATTTGTACTCTCTGTCTGTTTGTTATACTTCAATGTGCGATAATAAAACCCATAATACTTCTCTTCCAATTGATACTTAAACCGCCAGTCGCTATTTATTTCATCCCCATACAGTTCTTTCGCAACATCACCATCAAGACACAAATAATTCTCCTCACTGGCACCATCGGAACCATGATTTATTTCCTGATCCCATTCCACCAACTCCTTTGAAGAATAGAGCCCGAAAATAATATCATTATACATCTTCATATTTCCATTCCTAAAGCCAGACGAATTAGTTGAAGCCTCGAAATAGCCGGTTTTATTTTCTTCATCAATGATTTTCTTGGCTTCTGCATAAGCCTCTGCATTCTTTCCCGCATACAAGAAAACACGAGCCAACTCCGCCGTTACCGCATAATAATTCAGGCGATAGCCTCTGCTTTTTGCAAACAGGCTCTCTGAAACCGTTTCGATATTGAATCTAGCGTTCGCCCCCATACTAGATGTTGCATCCACTTCCTTCAGAATGCGCTGTGCTTCCTTCAAATCAGCAATAATCTGTTCCAAACAATAACTAACAGTTTGATGGTTGTTGACATAGCTAGGATAAACATTAACATAAGGAATGAAAGTACGATCATCTTTCCCGAAACCAACAGATGAAGGAGATGGAGCATAAATACGAAGCAAATCAAATTGTATAAATGCGCGCAATCCGATAGCCTCACCCAAAATCATCTGCCGCTCACCATCAAGTCCACTAAAGAGATTAGGGTCAGCTTTGGCGGCCTGTTGAGCCAATTCATTACAATTGGCAACCACATTCCAAGCAGCATTCCACATGGCATCTGTGACAGGGACTAATTCTGTATTTTTAAACTGAAGCGCTGCCATATTTCTCATAGCTGTTCCACCACCTATACTTGGAGCTTGATCTATATAATAAGACTGCGCCCAGGCATCCATAATGCCCCAAGTAAGGTTACTTCCATACAAATTGAAAGTAGCCATCTTCCGGTAAATACCGTTCGTTGCCGTACGGAAACCATCACCAGAAGAGAACAAATATTCCTCCTTTATCTCATCAGAAGGATAAAGGTCAAGCCAATCTGAACACGAAGAGAGTGTCAAGACTACAAACGCAAAAGAAACAAACGTAGTATATATTTTTCGTATCATAATGGTATACTTAGAATTGTGCTTTAATAGAGAAATCAACCGTCCATGACTTCGGGTAACTTAAACCTCGCTCCTGACGGATAGAATTCCAGTTAATAAAATCGCGTGTACTTGCTTCCAATCGGAGCATATTCATTCCCAAATACTTCTTTATCCATTCCCGATTGAAATCATAGCTTAAAGTTAATGCACTCAAACGCAGATAAGCCTTATCCTGAACGAAGCGTGAAGTCGGCATAGTGGCACTATCGGCATTTTTAATATCTTTAAACTGCGCAATATCTCCCGGCTGTTTCCATCTGTCGGTCAACACACGCAAGTCTACGTTTTGATATTGTATTCTGGCATTCTCCACCCGGTCTACCAAAGTCTGATTATACTCCTGCCCGCCCCATTCGTATTGGAAAGCAGCAAATAAGCTCCATTGTTTATAAGCAGCATTAAATCCGATAGAGCCATTGAATTTAGGTTCAGTATTACCAACAGCCACTTCTTGAGTGGCATTCCATGTGTCGGACACGCTACCATCACGGTTTAAGAATATTTCCTTACCTGTAGTAGGATCAATACCCAAAGATTTCACAGCCCAAATGGAAGTAAGTGACTGTCCTTCCTCATATTGAGAAATTGGTACTCCATATTTAGAATTATAGCGGCCATACTCTTCATTCACTATATTCTCATAGAATTCTTTTACTCGCTGATTGTAGGCACGTTGCGAATCAGAAATTTTTAGAATCTTATTCTTGTTGTGTGCCATATTTCCCCATAACGCCACCAACCAGTCACGATTACGGAATACTTCGCCACGTACCTGCAACTCAAATCCCTGATTCAGTACTTCACCCATATTGTCTTTATAACTAGAGAAGCCGGAAGTTTGAGACAGGCTGACATCGTTCACCAAATCAATTGTTTTATCATGATAATAATCTGCATCCACCGTCAAGCGCCGATTCAGAAATTGCATTTCAATACCTACATTAAACTTATCAGTCTTTTCCCAAGTCAAGTTGTTATTTCCCAAAGCTTTCAACACTGCGCCAAAACCTGTTGCATACCATTCATCAAAAAGCGCTTCGTACATAGTTGTAGCAGCATAAGCTGGAAAACTAGCTTTACCAGTCCGCCCATACGATGCACGTACCTTCAATTTGTTAACCATCTCATTTCCTTTTAGAAACTCATAATTATGAATGTTCACCCCCAAACCTCCGGAGAAGAACGGTGCCCAGCGTTGCTTGGAGCCAAAATCAGATGACCCATCAAAACGAACGGAGAAATCAGCCAAATAAATATCATTCCATGTATAGTTTCCGGTAGCCCATGCACTGACCATGCGTGAAGTACCTTCGGTACGTGACGGCTTTTCATATATTTCGGCTGCATAATTCGATGAATGGAATTGTCCACTCGGAAATCCGCGGTAATGAACGTTTGTCGCATCTGATGAACCAGAAGATGCCTCCCATGCCACAGACAGATTTAAATTATGTTTATTGAAAGAACGTGTATAATATAAAGCTGCATTTGCATTCCAATTCAAACTATTTCCATCATCCACATAGAGGTCACCCAAGTTATGTCCACCTTCATTAGGAGCAGCCGTGGTTTTTGAAGACAGCGGGTCAATAAACCGTTCTCCACTAGAATATTTACGGTTCACACTAAATTGACCTCTAACAGTCCAGTAATCGGTCAGATACCAATTCAAACTCAAATTATTGGATACTTCATCATAAGCACTCCAAGTATAATTGCCAAGAGTCGCTTCGTATAGTGGGTTGTTAGCCTCGCGTAAATTGCTATTCTTCGAGAAGCTCAACCTTTTTCGCAACGTCCCGTCATCATTATAAGGTGTATCATAGGGTTGCAAAATGGTATAGTCACTAAACGAACCATAAGGCGACTCTTTCGATTTAGAATGAGTGAACGATACAGTGTTCTTCACTTGCAAAGACTTCATACGATAATCCAGAGAGAAACCAACACTATAGCGATCACGTCCTGACCCCTTCATCACACCATTCGCTGCATTGTAAGAAGCATCTACACCCCAACGCAAGTTTTGCGTACCTCCCTCTATAAAGAGGCTGTGTTTATGGTCGAATGCATTTCGTAGAGGCAGTACCATCCAATCAGTATCCACACCACGTTGAATTTGTGCAAATCTCTTATTATAATCAAGAATTTGATTTTCCATGTTACTATTATCGAAAAGTCCGGCAAGGCGTTCCATCTCCAGTTTTTCTGAAGCATTTGCCAGATTATAGTCGCTCAAGTCGGGCATTTCCACCGTACCTGTAAAGTTGTAAGAGACACGCACTTCACCTGGTTTCGGAGTGACGGTAGTGATAACTACCACACCGTTAGCGGCACGCGAACCGTAAATAGCGGTAGCTGCAGCATCTTTTAGGATGGTCATGCTCTCTATGCGGCTGGGATCTAAGTCGTATACCTTTTCGATGCTAACTTCAAATCCATCCATAATGAATGTAGGCAAATTGGGATTATTTTCCAGATTCGATTTAGACAATTGATTCTTATCCAAATCTCTGGTACCTACCCCCGAACGTCCACGAATATACATTTCAGGCAATGCGTTCGGATCGGAACCAAACTGCGTATTGCTCATCAAACGAAAAGAAGGGTCGAATGACTGCATGGCATCCAGAACATTGGTTTGCGATACCTTACGCAACTCATCACCTGTTATTTGGGTAGAACTACCAGTAAAGCTTGATTTACGAACATTGCTATATCCGGTTACAACTACATCCTCTAATGTCTTCACATCATCCAACATAGTAATCTCAAGCATCTTCTTACGTGTAGCATCTACCTGAAGAGTCTGTTTCTTCATACCAATAAAAGAGATTTCCAAAGTCACCTTATCATCCTTAACATCCAAAGTAAACTCACCTTCAATATTGGTAGAAGTACCCGTACGAGTACCTTTTACGATGATGCTGGCTCCTGGAATCGGTTCCTTATTCGAATCAATAACCGTACCACGGATACGATTATCACGCTTCTCGGCCTGCAATTTACGAACAACAACGATACCGTCTTTCACCACATAATCAAATCCCTGGGGATTTAAAATCAACTTTAGAGCGACTTCCCATTTCTCATTTTTTGCATTAATTGATACGGGAGGAACTCCTTTAAACATTTGTGAATTATACAACATATTCACTCCTGTTTGTTTCTTCACTGCATCCAAAACTGTCTCGATAGAGACATTATGCAGATTCAAAGTTACCGTCTTATCTTGTGACGGTAGAGCCCATGTGCTAAATGTGCAACACACTGCCACTAAAAAACATAGTAGCCATCGTTTTTCTCTCATAAATTAATGATTAAACTTTACCTAATATTCTATTTATTCTTACTCTTTCATTCCATCGTATATCAACACTTTCCGGCCACTGATTTTATAAGTCAGATCGCCTGTCAGTTCCAAAGCATCCAAGAAAGAATTGACTGCTCCATAACGCTTCAAACTACCACTGTAAGTTATATCGCGTAGATCCGGCGTTTCATAATAAACCTGTATATCATACCAGCGTTCGAATGTCTCCATAATCTCCCCTAAAGAGCGGTTTTTAAAGTTGTACACACCGTTTACCCAACCGATATATTCATCCAGGTCGACTGTACGTTTCTCTGTACCATTGGCAGAAACTACTGCTTGTTCACCCGGCTGAAGAGTTACCGTTCCGACATTCGGTGCAGAAAATTGTACTTTGCCATGTACCAATGTAGTGTAACAAACGGAAGCATCAGTATAAGCATTCACATTAAACGCCGTACCAAGCACCATCACTTCGCCAAGATGAGTTTGTACCACAAACGGATGGGATTCATCCTGCACAACCTCAAAATAAGCCTCACCTTCCAGAGCTACAATCCTGCGTTTACCCGCAAAGCGTACCGGATAAGTCAACTTAGAACCAGCATTCAAATGAACCGTCGTCCCATCAGCAAGGATCACGGTATTTTCTCCTCCACGTGGTATGATAAGTTCATTTGACTTAACCGGCTTCTCTTCGACGTTTTTCTCTTCGTGTTGTGTTGTGACGGTTGGTTCATACGACAGCACTCCTTCCTTATATTTCACCTGAACGCCGTCTACTATTACGTTAACTTCTTTCTTATGTACATCAATAATGCTACCATCGGGTAAAGTCAATTGTGCCTGTTGAACTCCTGGCTGAATCAATGGTCTGCTTTCCTCTTCAATCGAACCATAATTCGACATATAGAAAGAGAAACCGATTACTAAAACAACAGCTGCCGCAACAGACCACCAAATCCGGAAAGCACGAGGCTTCTTTATTACCTCCGGTTCCGTTTGTCCGATTTTTTGAAGGAAAGATTCATAGGCTTTCTTTGATGAATAATTTTTATATTCTTCAAATGCAACTCTTAATGTCTCACCATTCTGCAATTGCTCATACACTTTTTGCAGGTCCGGACATTCCGCCAATCGCTTTTCAAGCTCTTGCTGTTCCGATTCATTAGCTTCTCCTAAAAGAGCTTTCTTCATTAAAGCGGCATCTTGATATACATTTTCGAACTTCTTCATCTTATTTTTCCTTTTTAAATCAAACAACTGTTTAAATTGCTTTATTATAGATATACATAACTCACAGAAAAGGGTGACAAAAAGATGATATTTTTTTGAGATAAGAATATAAAGGAGAGGATTTTAGAGGCAAAAATATAACATTATGTCACAATATAAAAGGAATCAGTTCGCTTTTAACAAAGAAAACAAATCTTAAGTAATCAATAAAAAGATAAAGATGTATCAAATTGACTTTTTTATCTTTTTAGAGAAATAAACAAAGAATAATAGAATGAACAGAGTCGCCCAGCCTCTCACGAAGGAATTTATAGCTGCGTGTCTTTTGAGTTTTAACAGTATTGATACTTATTTCTAAACGTTCCGCTATCTCTTCCCATGTATGTCCTTCGATTCTCATTAAGATAATCCGGCGTTGCTCGGACGGAAGTTCTTCGATATAGCAATAGAGTTGCCGAATAATTTCTTCTTTCACCGTCAATGCATAAATCATATCTTCGTCCTCCACGCTTTCTTCTTCGGCTAAAGAATTCAATATGGTATCATGAATTTGATTATTGCGTATATATAATAAGGTATTATTATAGCAGGCACGATAAAGATAATTGGTAAGCTCTTTAATATCAGAAAAGGTACGCTTCCCTTCCCATACAGAAATAAAAACATCTTGCACCAAATCTTCTACCGCATCGGGGACCGGCAAGATCTTTGATACATAAACACATAAGGCAGTATAAAAACGATCGTAGAAATCGCCCCACATCTTTTCATCCTTCCGGTTTACTCCCGCTACTATGGTGTCAATTTTATCGTTCATACTGTCACATTACCTGCGAAAAAAGGAAACAGAATTCATAAAAATCGCCGTAACTACTTACTTTTGCGACATTTACGATTGCAAATATATTGTTTTTTTTCAAAAACGCAGACTTTGCCGGCTTACAAAATAGAAAATAAAAAAGTTCTTTCTCATACATAGAGACTTTTTCACTTTCATCTTTCATCTATCACCAGACTTTATTTTTTGATTTCAAATATGAGTCAGACAAGACAAATGCTGACAAAACAATCGTAAGCTATAGAACGGCGATTCGTATCCCACAAGACGACGATCTGTTTCATGCTTTGAAACACTCTGTTTCATTACGGGAAACACTTTGTTTCACACCGAGAAACGAATCGTTTCAAGCCTTGAAACAAACTGTTTCAAATAAGGTTGAAACTAATTGGATCCAGGCAAATAACAAATTGCCCAAAAGAAACTCGAACGAGCTTACCATACAGTTCAAATGAAAAGCAAAAGAAAATAATAGTTGGAAATGAAAGGGTACAAAAAAAGAGCGAATCATTCCGCTCCACCTTTAAAGAATCCCCATAAATGGGATTCTTCTTTTTCTTCATCTTTCATTT
>ERZ857750.1253-NODE-1253-length-28636-cov-22.823974_pt1 | contig 28636 bp, 25 predicted proteins | sample MGYA00519915_ERZ857750 | MGnify/ENA primary metagenome ERZ857750 (study PRJEB31778, sample SAMEA3449358) | human gut metagenome | biome: human gut; feature: human-associated habitat; material: faeces | place: United Kingdom | collected 2010/2012 ...
ATTTGAATTACTGTTACTTCCCACCCTCTTTATTGGGGGTGGGAAACTTTAGTAATCTATTATTATACTAACAATTTATTTATTATGAAAAATCTAAAAACATGGATTGCCTGTTTATTAGGGGCAGCACTTTCAACCGGAGTAAATGCTCAGGAAGATGCAAACAGTTTTGTACACGAACAGTCAGACGGTTATGAATGGCCTACAGACAGCGCTGTCTTAGAAAAACTTGACCAATGGCAAGACTTAAAGTTTGGAGTATTGTTCCATTGGGGAATCTACTCCGTACCCGGTATTTGCGAATCATGGCCTTTGTGCTCTGAAGATTGGATTACCCGCCCCATCGACTCATATGTAGATTACAAAAAATGGTACTGGGGGCAAAGTGAAAACTTTAACCCTACTAAGTTTAACCCTGAACAGTGGGCAGACATCATGGAAGATGCAGGTATGAAATACATGATTTTCACTACAAAACATCATGATGGGTTCTGTATGTACGACTCTAAATATACCGATTACTCCATTGCGAAAGGCCCGTTCCGCAACAACCCCAAGAAAGATGTGGCACGCCATGTATTCGATGCTTTCCGCGCCAAAGACTTCATGATTGGATGTTATTTCTCCAAACCCGACTGGCACTGTGAATGGTTTTGGAATCCATACTATGCAACACCCAACAGAAGAGAAAACTATAAAAGGGAAAATCACCCAGATTGGTGGAAAAAATACCAGGAGTTTACTTATAACCAGCTGACTGAATTGATGACTAACTACGGAAAATTCGACATTTTGTGGCTTGATGGTGGATGGGTAACCGGAGAAGAAGTCAGACTGGATGAAGTATTGGCCAATGCACGCAGCGGACAGCAACCAGGTCTAATTTCTGTAGACCGTACTATCCAAGGCAAAAATGAAAATTATCAGACTCCCGAAAGAGCAATTCCAGAGAAGCAGATTAATCATCCTTGGGAAAGTTGCATCACCTTGTCACACAGTTGGGGATGGGTACCCCAAGCTACCTACAAGACTTCAAACCAAGTAGTCAATATCTTATCTGAAATCGTAGCTAAAGGCGGATGCTTTGTACTAGGCGTAGGTCCTACCCCTGAAGGCTTGATCCAACCGGAAGTAGAAGAAAGTTTGAGAGGTGTAGGAAAATGGTTGAGAGCAAACGGTAAAGCCATCTACTCTACACGCACCACCGCTCACTACAACGATGGCCACACTTGGTTTACAGCTGACAAAGACGGAAAAACACTGTATGCCATCTATGCACTTCCTGACAATGAAAAATTACCCGCAACTATCGAATGGACTGGTAATATCCCAACTGGAAGAATGAAATTACTAAATGGAAACAAAACAGTAAAATACACCTGCAAAGACAATAAAGTCATTGTTACCTTACCTAAAGGATTGAAAAACGAGCCGGTGGCTCTCAGCTTCAAGGTAAAGAAATAATCCTATATGGTAAACATATAAAGTTGGCCTGACTTTATGGAACTCAGTTCCATAAGTCAGGCCTTATACTTTCTGCCTGCATTTCATTAATGATACATATAACTAAAGCTATTCGCCCATACCGACAATAAATTCTTTTCACTCCATTCTTCCATTAAAGAATTATTTCTTACAGAAAACAAAAAAATAAGCCAGACTAAGGGAGCAAATACTCCACTAAGTCTGGCTTGATTCTTTATAATATGAAGAGAATTACTTCAGAATATCTATACTATACTCTCACAGTTCCCCTTCTAAAACAATCAACGAAGTCTTTCGTATGCCTTTACCAGCATTTCATCTTTACCAATAGCACGTATTGCCAACCAGTTCAACACAATAGCCACCAAAGGCAAACAAAGTGTCCATGACGGAGCAAAACTATTCTCGCCTTTCAACATCAGTACAAAAGTTACCAATGTAGCATAATAGCCGACCAGCAGAATAATGCTGAACAAAGTCAGGCGAATCTGCAGCATACGCTTTCTATACAAGAAAATTGTTCCTAAAGCTACAAATCCTACCACCAGCAAAATTACAAACATAGCCCAAGGAGCATAATCGGCAGTACCGTCAGCGGCTACCAAAGCCAAATTGGTAAACTCTGTTACCGTATAGTCGGCAGCAATCAGATTACCAACCGGGAAAGACATCATAACTACCATCAGGATAGCTACGATCAGCAAATAAACTGTTTGAATACGCTGTATCATAATCGTAAACCGTATTCTATCTTTACTGCAGTTTTTCTTTCTCTTTCGCAGGGTTTCTATAATATACCTTTCCTTCGATATACTCCTGAGTAGCAATCAAAGTCGGCTTCGGAAGTTTTTCGTAATAACGAGAAATTTCAATCTGTTCTCTGTTTTCAAATACCTCTTCCAAGTTATCATTGTAAGACGCAAACTCCTGCAATTTCTTTGAAAGATCATTTTTCATTTCCACTGCAATCTGATTTGCACGTTTACCGATGATTGCCACTGTTTCGTATACATTACCAGTATCTTCGCACAATTCCATCATGTTACGAGTAACAGTATTCGTCGGAGCGTTTGTTTTTTTGTAATCCATAATTTCTTATTTAATTATAAACTGATTAATTTTCGTCATTCACATATTTGCTGGCATCTTTAAAGATAGCCTCTACTTCTTTCATATACTTGCTATCAGGAAACTCATTTTTGAATGCATAATATTCGTCAATGGTTTCGCGCATACGCTCAGCTTTCTTTTCCAAGACACTTTCCTTTGCCATATCATATTTGGCACGGAGAATCAAAATAGACAAATCCTCACGTCTCTGAGTGTACGGATATTCACGAAGAATATTCTGAGCAGTCACAACAGCAGCCAGATAGTTATTACCCGTACTACTGTATACGGTATTTCCGGTATAAGACCCCAAATCGTAATACAACTTGGCAGAAAGATATTCCTTTTCTACCAGTTTATCCTGCAGTTCAAATATCATATTCTGGGCTATATCACGACGATTGCTAGTCGGGAAATATTCCAAAAACATCTGCAACTCATCGATAGCCTTGTATGTACTACTCTGATCCAATCGAGGTTCCGGAGTATCCAGATAAAGAGCCTTACCACTATGGAAACGGGCCAATTCGGTATAGGTACCGCGAGGATAAGTCGTATAATAGGTATTAAAATAGTGAGAAGCTGTTACAAAATCTCCCTGATTATAATAAGTCATAGCCAACATATACAAAGACTCCTCTCCGTTGGATGTACCTTTCATAATAGGTATCAACTCTTCAAGAATAGTTGCCGCTCTCGAGTTTTGTCCTTTCGCAAAATAAGCTTTTGCAGCTTCATATTTATATTCGTAGTCTGTGCTTTTCAGCACTTTATTATACTCTCCGCACGAAGATAAAACTCCGGCAGAAAGGAGACCTATAACGATGTACTTTTTCATGCTAATAAATATAGTTGTGCAAAATTACGTCTTTCCACCGAATAATACAATACAGCAACACGGTTTTTATATTAAAGCTTGTTTAAATTTCAGCGAAACGGGTTCAAACTCCGTAAGTTTGCCGACAGAAAGAGCTACTTCCACCCATAGTTCCAACGGAAAGGCCAGCTTCTGTTTCCTCTTTCCTCCTTTGGATAAAAAACTGCAAAAAGCAACATTCCATAAAAGGAAATTAAAGAAACTGTAGAGAGAATTTCTTTTACTTTTGACCCCGCCTGTCGGATGAACAAAAATAATTGTGTATTTTTACACGATATATTACAAATCAACTAATCTTGTCCGTATTTTATGAATTTCGAACTTGTATCAGACTATCAGCCGATGGGTGACCAGCCGGAAGCCATTGCACAACTGACTGAAGGAGTGAAAGCCGGTACACCGGCACAGACCTTATTGGGGGTAACCGGTTCGGGAAAGACATTTACCATTGCCAACGTAATCAAGAATATCAATAAGCCTACACTGATCTTGAGTCATAACAAGACATTGGCAGCCCAACTATATGGAGAATTCAAGAATTTCTTCCCCAATAATGCCGTAGAATACTATGTGTCTTACTACGACTACTATCAGCCGGAAGCATATATTCCGTCTACCGATACGTATATTGAAAAAGACCTTGCCATCAACGACGAAATAGACAAGCTGCGTCTGGCTGCTACCTCGGCCCTGCTGTCGGGAAGAAAGGATGTCATTGTAGTATCATCGGTATCCTGTATATACGGTATGGGAAACCCGTCTGATTTCTATAACAATGTCATCGAAGTAAAGAAAGGAAAACTGATAGACCGCAACGTATTTTTAAGACGGCTGGTAGACAGTCTTTATGTAAGAAATGACATCGAGCTGAACCGAGGAAACTTCCGGGTTAAAGGTGATACTGTAGATATTTACCTGGCATATACCGACAATTTGCTCCGTATTATTTTCTGGGATGACGAGATAGATGCCATCGAAGAAGTTGACCCTATTTCCGGACATCGGCTGGGCAGTTTCGACGAATACAAAATCTATCCGGCCAATCTGTTTATGACAACCAAGGAGAGTACCTTACGTGCCATCCATCAGATAGAAGACGACTTGACCAAACAAGTAGCCTATTTTGAAGAAATAGGAAAACCTTATGAGGCAAAACGTATTTACGAACGCGTGACGTACGACATGGAAATGCTCCGCGAACTGGGACATTGTTCGGGTATAGAGAACTATTCGCGTTACTTCGACGGAAGAGAAGCCGGCACACGGCCTTACTGTCTGCTGGATTTCTTCCCGGAAGATTTCCTCATCGTAATCGATGAAAGCCATGTCAGCGTACCGCAAATACGGGCTATGTATGGTGGAGACCGTGCCCGAAAGACCAACTTGGTAGAATATGGATTCCGCTTGCCTGCCGCCATGGACAACCGTCCGCTTAAGTTTGAGGAATTTCAGGAAATGGCCAAACAGGTGATTTACGTCAGTGCTACTCCTGCCGACTACGAATTAATACAAAGTGAAGGTATTGTGGTGGAACAGGTCATTCGTCCTACCGGCTTGCTGGATCCGGTCATCGAAGTACGCCCCAGTATGAATCAGGTAGACGACCTGATGGAAGAAATACAACAGCGTATCGAGGCGGAAGAACGTGTACTTGTCACGACTCTGACCAAGCGTATGGCAGAAGAACTGAGTGACTATCTGCTGCGCCACGATATCCGTTGCGCATATATACACAGTGATGTCGAGACTTTGGAGCGTGTAAAAATCATGGATGACCTGAGAGCGGGAGTATATGATGTGCTGATTGGAGTAAACCTGCTGCGTGAAGGACTGGACCTGCCCGAAGTGTCGCTGGTTGCAATTCTGGATGCCGACAAGGAAGGCTTCCTTCGCTCCCACCGTTCACTGACACAGACAGCCGGACGTGCAGCACGTAATGTCAACGGTAAAGTGATTATGTATGCCGATAAAATTACAGACAGTATGAAGCAAACCATCGACGAGACCAACCGCCGACGGGAAAAGCAGCTGGCTTACAACGAAGCGCATGGCATTACTCCCAAGCAGATTAAACGTGCACGAAACAATGCGCTTTCCAATCTGCAACCGGCTTCTTCGGAAACTCCAAAAGCTCCCAAAGCTTATTCCGATGCTCCGGAAACCATCACCGCTGCAGCAGACCCTATTGTACAATATATGTCGAAAGAGCAACTGCAGAAGAGCATAGAACGTACCCGAAAGCTGATGCAGGAAGCAGCCAAGAAACTGGACTTCATCGAAGCTGCACAATATCGCGACGAATTGCTCCGTATGGAAGAAATGCTGAAAGAGAAATAACACATAAACTCAATACGCACCATGAACGAACTGGAAAAAATGAGGAATGGTCTGCTTGCCGACTTTACTGCTCCCGATATACAGGAGAGCTTCCGGCACTGCAAAACCTTATTGACAAAATTCCGTATGCTCTCCATGTATGATGATGAGTATAGAACAATTCTGGAAGAACTGATACCGGGTATACCGAAGACTTCTGTCATTATGCCTCCTTTTCATTGCGACCACGGCAATGGGATACGTTTGGGAGAGCATGTATTCATCAATGCCAATTGTACCTTTCTGGATGGTGCCTTCATTACTATCGGGGCACATACACTGATAGGTCCTAACGTACAGATATACACACCTCATCATCCTCTGAACTACCTGGAACGCCGTGAAGGGAAAGAATACTCCTACCCTGTCAGTATAGGTAGTGACTGCTGGATAGGAGGTGGAAGTATAATTCTTCCCGGCATTACTATCGGAGACCGTACCGTCATTGGGGCAGGCAGTGTAGTGACCAAAGATATCCCGTCGGATTGTGTGGCAGTGGGAAATCCGGCTGTAGTCAAGAAAAGATTGCTTTAAATGGAAAGAGAGTGATGTGTGTCGAATAATTTAATCAACGACGTGGTACGGAAAATCAACGGCGCCAACTGTACAGCCAACGGCGCCGATTCTCCGTACGACGTCGTCGTTTTAAACCAGCAAACAATATCACAGCATGATATTACTATAAAAAGTACCATTCCCTGCTGGTAATTCAAACTACAGTAATCGCAGTCACTTAGTCCGATATAAAAAAAAGAAAGAGAGCGTTTCAGAATCTGAAACGCTCTCTTTTCTTTATCTCGATTGAGTGAAAAATTATCCACCAAAGTTATCGTACATGATAGAAGATTCTTCAACGCCCAAGCTATCCAACATGCTAACCACAGCTTTTGACATCGGACCAGGACCACACATGTAGTATTCGATGTCTTCTGGAGCTTCGTGATCTTTCAAGTAAGTATTCAACATTACCTGATGAACGAATCCGGCAGTGTATTTTACACCAGCTGCATCTGCTGCAGGGTCCGGACGGTCCAGAGCCAAGTGGAAGTGGAAGTTCGGGAAGTCTTTTTCCAAAGCAAGGAAGTCTTCCAGATAGAATACTTCGTTCAATGCACGAGCACCGTAGAAGTAGTGCAATTCGCGGTCTGTAGTATGCAATGTACGAGTCATATGCATAATCTGTGCACGAAGCGGAGCCATACCGGCACCACCACCGACCCAAATCATTTCTTTCTTAGAATCGAAGATTGGGTGGAAGTCTCCGTAAGGACCACTCATCAACACCTTGTCACCCGGTTTCAGAGTAAAGATGTAAGAAGAAGCAATACCCGGATTTACATCCATAAATCCGCTACGGTCTGGTTTGAACGGAGGAGTAGCGATACGTACTGTCAACATGAACACGTCACCTTCTGCAGGATAGTTGGCCATAGAGTAAGCACGGATAGTTTCTTCCGGGTTCTTACATTTCAAGCCAAACAAACCGAATTTTTCCCAAGCTGGCAAATATTCGTCACCGATAAGGCTCTTATCAATGTCCTTGTTGTAATCCATTTCAAATTTAGGAATCTTAATCTGAGCATAAGAACCCGGGATAAAGTCCATGTGAGCACCTTTAGGCAACTGCACTTTGAACTCTTTGATAAAAGTAGCCACGTTCTTGTTTGAGATAACAGTACATTCGTACTCTTTTACACCCATTACAGATTCTGGCACCTTGATAGCCATATCACCTTTTACTTTTACCTGACATCCCAGACGCCAGTGGTCTTTCTGCTGTTTACGGCTGAAGTGGCTTACTTCTGAAGGAAGAATTTCACCACCACCTTCTACAACCTGACATTTACACTGTCCGCAAGAACCCTTACCACCACAAGCAGAAGGCAAGAATACATTGTTTACAGCCAATGTGTTCAACAGAGTAGAACCAGATTCTACTTCCAGCTGGTTCTCACCATTGATAGTCAATTTCACCTTACCCGATGCAACCAAGAAATTCTTGGCAACCAAGAGGATAACGACCAGCACAAGAATAGTCACAAGGAATACTCCAATGCTTGCTAAAATAAAATTCATATCCATTGTTTTATTCCTTTCTTTATTAGATGTTCAAACCAGAGAAACACATAAATGCCATTGCCATCAGACCTACAGTGATAAATGTGATACCCAATCCTTTCAACGGAGCAGGAACATCAGAGTAAGTCATCTTTTCACGGATAGCAGCCAAACCTACAATAGCCAGCAACCAACCGATACCAGATCCCAATGCATAAGAAATAGCATCACCGATACCACCGATAAACTTCGGATCGGAAGCTCCCAAGCCAATACGCTGTTGCATAAACAAAGAAGCACCCATGATGGCACAGTTTACAGCAATCAAAGGAAGGAAAATACCCAATGATGCATACAGAGAAGGACTGAAACGTTCTACAATCATTTCAACCAACTGTACGATAGCCGCAATTACGGCAATGAAAAGAATAAAGCTCAAAAAGCTCAAGTCGATACCCAGAATACCATCTGCTGCAAGTACTTTTGTCTGGAGCAAATAGTTTACCGGCAATGTTACTACCAATACGAATGTAACGGCAATACCCAAACCAAGAGCAGTCTTCACATTCTTCGATACAGCAAGGTATGAACACATACCCAAGAAGAACGCGAAAATCATATTGTCCACAAAGATAGAGCGGACGAATAAACTTATAAAGTGTTCCATAATTATTTCCTTATTTTATTATTCTTTTTCCTGCAATTCTTTGTGTTTTGCACGCTGGTACCAAATAATACAAGCAACGATAATCAATGCCATAGGAGGCATCAACATCAAACCATTGTTTACATAACCGGCACTCTTAATTGCATCGTAATTCAAAATATTGAAACCAAGCAGAGTTCCTGAACCAAGCAGTTCACGGATGAATGCTACCATAACCAGAATTTTGGCATATCCCAAACCGTTTCCGATACCGTCCAGACAAGATTCCCACGGACCATTTGACATTGCAAAAGCTTCCAGACGTCCCATCAGGATACAGTTTGTAATAATCAAACCTACGTATACAGACAACTGTACGCTTACATCATACGCAAATGCTTTCAACAGTTCACTTACAATTGTTACCAATGCAGCTACTACTACCAACTGTACGATGATACGAATACGGTTAGGAATAGTTTTACGGATCAATGAAATTACTACATTGGAAAATGCTGTAATGATTGTTACTGAAAGACCCATTACAATAGCCGGCTCCAACTTAGAAGTTACGGCCAATGCAGAACAGATACCCAATACTTGAACGGTAACCGGGTTGTTCAAGCCCAACGGAGTAGAAAATACTTCTTTGTTTTTAGCTGAAAATAAACTTCCCATATGATTATCTCCTCCTTTTTTATTCTTTAGTAGTTAAAAATTTGGTATACTGTCCCATACAATCTTTCAACATCTTGTCTACTGCAACTGATGTGATTGTACCTCCAGAAATACCGTCTACCTGGAATTCCGGTTTTTCAACCTTACCGTTCTTTACAACACCCAGACCGATTGCTTCACCATCCAGTACATTCTTATCCTTGAATTCATTCTGGAAATGTTCTGTTGCAATTTCAGCACCCAGACCCGGAGTTTCAGAAGCATGAGAGAAATAAGTACCGTAAACAGTATTCTTGTCTTCATTCAATGCAACATATCCCCAGATAGCGCCCCACAATCCGGCACCGTATACAGGAATTACATATTTAGTCTGACCTTCGATTTCGCAAACGAACAAATGAGAACGTCCGTTTTCCTTGAAGTCTTTTTCATAAGCAGTTACAAAAGCTCCTTCATACGGAGTAAGTGTACCGTCTGCTGCTACCAGCATATCAGATTTTACAATCTTAGCAAATTCAGCCTCAGCATCCTGAACATTCTTAATTCCTAATGAAGAAAGGATCTGTTTTTTAGTATCCAGCTCTACATTCTTTCCCTGAATATCGCGCAGAGAAGAGTTAACGAAAGCCAGCAAAAATGCTACGATAACAACCATTACCGAAGCATAAATGATAGTATAAGAGTTACTATTAGTATTCATTGTATATTCGGTTTTTACTTGTTAGACATAGCACGTTTTGCACGACGGGAAATATTGTTCTGAACCACTACATAGTCGATCAGCGGAGCAAAGATGTTCATCAGCAGGATAGCCAACATCATACCTTCTGGATAACCTGGGTTCAATACACGGATAATGATTGCCATAGCACCAATCAGGAAACCATATACAAACTTACCGTTTTCTGTACGTGAAGAAGTAACAGGGTCTGTTGCCATAAATACAGCACCAAAGCAGAAGCCACCCAAGCACAAGTGTTCATACCAAGGCATATGAGCGATTAAAGTATCAGGACCGATTGTATTGAAAATCCATCCCATTACAGCACCACCTACAAATACAGACAACATAGTCTTCCAGCTTGCCACGCCTGTCCACAAAAGGATTACTGCACCGATTGCAATAGCGATTACGCTAGTTTCACCGATAGAACCCGGAATCAAACCAGTCACCATATCCCAAGAGAATGCAGGACATTCTGCAACTTTAGCCACACCAAGAGGAGTAGCAGCAGTCAAACCGTCTACAGTCTGTCCCATACCGAAGATGCTGTTACCTGATACCCATACAGCATCACCAGACATCTTAGTAGGATAAGCAAAGAACAAGAATGCACGAGTAATCAATGCAGGGTTAAAGATATTCATACCTGTACCACCGAATACTTCTTTTGCAAAAATTACAGAGAAGGCAGTAGCAACAGCCAGCATCCACAACGGACAGTCTACCGGAACAATCATCGGAATCAACATACCAGAAACCAGGAAACCTTCCTGAATTTCTTCTTTCTTCCACTGAGCTACGATAAACTCAATACCCAAACCTACTACATAAGAAACAATGATTTTCGGCAATACAGCCAAGAAACCATATACAAATTTTTCAATAATGCTACCTTCGATACCTGCTGCAAGATAGTGCTGATAGCCTACGTTAAACATACCAAACAGCAATGCCGGTATCAATGCAATAACCACGATTGACATGATACGCTTACTATCAATCGCATCGTGGATATGCGTACCTGTCTTCGATGTTGTATTCGGAACGAACAAGAATGTTTCAAAACCGTCGAATACAGAACGAAGAGCATGGTATTTGCCTCCCTCTTCAAAGTTCGGCTTTATCTTGTCGAGATAATTTCTTAATGCTTTCATTTAGTTTTATTCTTTAAATTAGTTGACAAGGGAAAAGATTGATATTTTTCCACTCCTTGTTACCTTTATTTATTAACACATTTCACGACGGAGCATATCCAGTCCCTCACGAACGATACGCTGTAATTCCATCTTTGAAGAGCAAACAAATTCGCAAAGAGCGAAATCTTCCGGTGCAACTTCGTAGATACCCAACTGCTCCATGCGGTCAATGTCGCCAGCAATGATAGCCTTAATCAAATACTCAGGCATGATATCCATCGGGAGTACCTTATCGTATTCATTAGCCATAATCATATGACGTTCTCCACCTTTCACACGTGCATCGAGTATATATTCTTTTTTACCCATCAACCAGCTGAAATAAGAATGGCTTACACTAAACTGATTGAAACGAGGCATAATCCACCCCAACATTTCGTGTACATCATTTCCTTCCGGAATTACAGTCACCTGGCTATGGAAAGCGCCCAAGAAGCCGTTTACTGGAATCTGCTTACCAGTCAACGGGTTACCACTGATATAGCGCAATTCTTTGTCTTTGTTTACATTGTCAGCCAACACATCTGTCAGCAATGCACCGACTTTCAACTTGCAATAAGCAGGTTTCTTTACTTCTGAACCAGTAATAGCTACGGTACGAGTCAAATCCACACGTCCTGTATTGAACAAGCGCCCAATAAAGATAACTGCTTGAGGATCGATAGTCCATACTGTTTCACCTTTATTAATAGGTGCAATGTGGTTAATTTGCACGCCCACATTTCCAGCCGGATGAGGACCGTCAAATGCTGTAACAGTCACATTCTTTGCCTGAGTCAAAGCAGATGACTTCTGATTCACACTCACATTTAAATAAGTCTTGGCCATTTTAGCCAAAGCATCAAGTCCTGTCTGGAAATTAGCTTCTTCACCTTTCAAAGCCACTTCGAAATCGGGAGCCAGCGGATTGCTATCGAATGCAGATACGAAAATTGCATTCGGTGCAATAGTAGGATCAGCTACTACATCATACGGACGCTGTTTGATAAATGCAAACATACCGGCATTCAGCAATGCTTCCTTCACTGCAGCACCATCCAACTGAGCTACATTTTTCTTGCCAAACTCTTCGAAATCTTGTTCAGCAGCAGCTTCAACTGTAATGCTTAACACTTTACGGCGGGCACCACGCTCCACACATGTCACTACGCCACTTACAGGCGATACAAATTTCACTTCAGGATGATTCTTGTCAATAAACAAGGGTCCTCCGGCCATTACATATTCCTGTTCTTTTACTACAACCTTCGGTGTAACACCTGTAAAATCATCGGGACACAAAGCATAGAATCCCGGCTCTTTTACAGCCATAACCTCAGCAGCAGCTTTGCCTTTCAGGTTTATGTCCAAGCCTTTACGCAATTTAATTACATTTGCCATATTGGATTATAAAAATGGTTTACTAATTTGCGTGCAAAATTAAAGAAAAAATAAGTAAATAAAGAACAATTCTGCTGCGAATTAGAGAAATATTTCTTTAAAATAAAGAAGTCTTACAGATTTATCCACAAAGAGATACCGGGCACCTCAAAGCAACACCCAAACAAACAGCCTCCCCATCACAATGATAAAAACGACCGTCACAGCAAAATGGTATCAATATCCGATAAAGATGTAAAAATACAACAATTACCATCTAATTTCCAGCAACAAAAAAGGCTGCAAGGACATCCCCTTACAGCCTTCAAGCATTTGTTATTTCTCTTTCTGGTAATAACGTACCCAATCAATCTGCATTTCCACAGGAAGATCAAGAGTATCAACCTTTCCTACCCAGTTTCCTCCCAGCTGCATATCAATAAGCAGATAATAAGGACGATCGAACGGGAATTGCCCTTCTTTATCCGTCTCAATGCGAGGATAAGTCAGCGTATGTTTGTCATTGATAAAAAACACTACACTATCCGGATACATTTCCACCGCATATACATTATAATCATTCGGATTGATTGAAGCAGTTGTTCCCCGTTTCGGATTATCCAATATTCCCAAATGTTGGGTATAAACCGAATGCACAGTCTGATAAGCAATTGAATCATTGTTCAACCGTTCCATGATATCAATCTCACCCCCTGTCGGCCATACATATTTCTCTTCCTCAAAAGGCTTCAGCCAAATAGCAGGCCATGCTCCTGTACATCCTTCCAACTTTGCCTTCACCTCAATGCGGCCCCCATAAAATGCCCGCTTGTATTTGGTATACAATCCTCCTGTAATATAGGCAAGTGTATCCTTGGTTCTGTCGGGATTCATAATACCTTTCAGCACCAGATTACCATTACGCATTTCATAACATGCCTCATTATCGGACATATGCTGTGCCCATTCCGGATGCCATCGTGGAATCTTTGACCATGTAGCTGTATCAAACGCTGTTCCTTCAAATTCATCCTCCCAAACAAGTCTCCAGCCATCTTTCCCCTTTTGAGAAGAGCAAGAGAGCAGCGAGGTAAAAAACAACACTCCTAACAAGTAACTTAACTTCATAGCCGAAACTGTTATTCTTCAGAAGCAAACATCGGATCCCATGCCGGCAAGCGAACCGGTTTCTGTTTCAGGATATCCAATACTTTTTCCGGAACATATTTCTTTTCTACTACCAGGCGGAACATATATTCATCAAACCATTCATCAGTCATAATCATATGTCCCTGATATCCAGAAGATGCTCCCCAGCTATTTTCCACCATCCACTTTTTAGGCTTACCGTTTTCATCCAAATCGACAGCCATCAAAGTCATTGCATGACTTGAGCCACTGGCAAAAGTCTGAATACGTTGTTTTTTATTCATGCCGAATGTGGTCCCCATCAATGAGTCATAGTCAAAATTGCGCAAATCAAGAACACCACGTTGACGATCCATAAATTTACCTACATCACACGAGAAGTACATCATCGTACTGTCTTTAATAGAAGCAATTGCCATCGCCTTGATATCCTCTATCGGCAAGTTCACATAAGTCCAGTTCTTTCCATCGTATGCATGGCGGTCGAAATCAATTTCATAACATTTATAATACTCACGGCTTGGGTCATTCATCAACATGACATAGTTGTTGGTCAAATCATTACCCAAGAATTCCTTGTAGAAGGATTGCGGCGTATATTCTTTTGTCACTCCATTAATAGTCCAAGAAAAGCGTTCAACTGGCTCACCAAAAGCCAAAGCCAACATCCGATATACTGTACCCAACATTTCTGTTTTTTTAGCTTCGAGAGCAGATGGTTTTGCGCCTTTAGATGCTTCCTCACGAAGTTGCAGACCAAACTCTTTCAACTTCAATCCTACCAACCGGCTAATCTGAGCTGTGTTCTCACTGCTATATGTTTCCGGCATCACTTCAGAAGGTACGACACCATACTTGCCAATAATATCAGAAATACCAGTAAACTGCCCTCCATCATTCAGTGGATTACGGAACAACCACTCTACCATTTTATCATCCAAAGGCTTCTTACTGGTATCGATAATACCTTGCAGAAACAAATTGGCCTTTTCCAACTGATCATAGAAGAAACAATAATTCTGAGAAAAAGTCAATTCATCAAGTCCGTATTTAGCCATCATCTGGGCACGAAGCACATTCAATCCGGTAAACAGCCAGCAACGTCCTGACTGCTTCTGGTTAGTAATGCCATGTGACACCACCTTATGAGAAAAATGAGTATCAAAATTAGCCAGACTTTCCTGATTACGCGCCAACACACTGATATCAGTACCAGCCATTGCATTATGAATAGCCTTATCGGCTGCCGTATGTTTATAAGCTCCTTTTATTTTCCCGAGCATCTCCTGAGTAATTCCCCCATCCTGTGCCTGTACAGCAAGTGCAGTAGCCAACAGACATGCCAATGTCATGTGTTTTTTCATCGATTTTTGTCTTTTATTTTATATTAATAATGTTTTCTGCGCCAAAAGTAGGAAAACTTCTCCGATATTCGTAATTTTGATGACTTTTTTGTTACTAACATGCGGTTAAGACCTATCAAACATATCATACAGTTTACCATCATTCTGCTACTTGTCCTGTATTTCGGGATAATAGGCATTCTGAATGTTCCTTATATTCAGCGTCAAATGTCTGTTTATACCAGTCAAGAATTAAGCAAGATTTTACAGACAGAAGTAAATGTTGGTAACATTGATTTAGGATTACTAAACCGTATCATCATTCAGAATGTAACCTTACAAGACCGGCAGGGAAAAGAACTGCTGAAAGTAGCACGCCTATCAGCTAAGTTTGATATCCATTCACTTGTATCTGGAAAAATCCGTATCAGCAGTGTACAACTGTTCGGTCTCAATGCACATTTAAATCGTCCTACCCCCGATAGTGCACCTAATTTTCAATTTATACTCGACACTTTTGCTTCAAAAGATACGGTAAAAAAAGAATCCAACATCGACCTTCGTATTAATGCCGTATTGATACGCCGTGGACAAATACATTATGATTTGCTTTCGGCTCCTGCTACTCCAGGAGTATTCAACGGCAATCATATTGGTATTGAAAATCTTTCTGCTACACTTTCCCTGAAAGCTTTCAGCCGCGACTCTTTGAATGCACAAATCCGCCGTATGAGTTTCAATGAGCAAAGTGGATTTACGCTGAAGAAATTAGCTCTTAAACTTACGGCCAATCGTCGCCATCTGGCAGCGAACCACATTGAAGTAGCACTTCCACAAACATTATTACAAATTGACACCATTGCAGCCTTCTACAATGGATTCGACTCTCTGCCTAAGCTCAGCGAACAAACACGCTACATGGGTAAACTTCATGCAGAAATTACCCCATCCGATATTGCATCTTTTGTTCCGGCTTTACAGCATTTCCACGATCCGGTTACCTTGCGCCTTGCATTCAAAGGAAAAGGAAATCGTACGGAATGTACAGAGCTGTATGTTACCAATCCGTCTCAAAGCCTGCTTATAAAAGGAAACGCTGCTGCCGACCAATGGAACAGCAAGCGTAACATGTATTTATCCGGCAATCTGGAAACAGCTCAAATCAATAAAGAAGGAGTGCAGTGGCTCCTTCAAAATTTAACAGGAAAACAGGATAAAGAAAAAACTTTAGAACGTCTTGATTTTGTCCGGTTCAACGGTAACATTTCCGGCCACTTACAGCAACTCACCACAAAAGGAAGTTTCACCTCAAACGCAGGAACAATCAATGGTAACGTCACCATGCATACAGATACCCTCACGGGCTTACGTTCATATTCCGGGAAGATTTCCAGTAAAGAGCTGAATCTGGGTATTCTGTTGAACCAGGAAAAGACCTTAGGAAAAACTTGCTTTGACGTAGAACTGAAAGGATTCAAATACAGAAACAACAAACCCGAATCGTACATAAAAGGAAACATTGCTTCGTTTGAATACAAACAATACGAATATCATAACATCAGTCTGGACGGACAGTATACACGAGGAGGATTCAACGGACGGTTAGCCCTTAACGACCCCAACGGAAATATTGAAATCAATGGAAAGTTTGTCACTTCACAGCAAACTCCCGATTTTAACCTAAGAGCCGTAGTACAACATTTTCGCCCGAATGATCTGAACCTGACAACCAAGTACAAAAATAAAGACTTGTCATTAAGTCTTACAGCCGATTTCAGCGGTCATTCCATCGACGATATGCAAGGCAAAATCAGTATAGACAGTTTACTGGTAAACTCTACAGAAGAAGACCAGCGATATTTCCTGCCTAATTTGTCGGTTACTGCCGGTAGTGTCAAAGATAGAAGTAAGAAACAAATACGCATTGACTCTCCTTTTATTCAAGGTAGCGTAGAAGGAAATTACTCTTACCGTACACTGTTGACCAGTATTCTCAAAACCGCACAGCGATACGTACCGGCATTGGTTTCTTCCAAGAAAAAATTACCTGAAACCAACAACAATTTCCGCTTCCGTTTTGCACTGGAAAATGCAGAATTCTTTTCGAAAGTACTGGATATGCCGGTAGAATTGTCTATGCCAGCCAATATAAGCGGTTATTTCGACGATGAGCAGACTCGTTTGCAAATCCGAGGATATGTGCCCAAATTTACATACAATGGCTCCTACTATGAATCAGGAGTACTTTTGTGTGAGAACAGCGAAGATATGCTTCAATGCCACGTCAGGGCAAACAAGAGAATGAAGAAAGGTGCCATGGTAAACCTGGCATTGACAGCCAGAGCCAAGGACGATAAGCTTCGCACTACAATAAACTGGGGAAATAATACAAGCACAACATTCAGCGGGAAAGTGGAAGCTTTAGCTCATTTCAAACAGTCGGAAGAAAAAAAACAACTGCATACCACTATCGACATACAGCCAAGTCAAATTATTTTAAATGATACGGTATGGCGTATTCACCCGGCAGAAATTATTGTCGAAAAAAACAATATAGAGGTAAACAACTTCCTCTTTGAGCATGCAGACCAGCATCTGAGAGCCAACGGAAAAATCGGCAAGGAAGAAACCGACTCCTGCATTGTAGATCTGAAGAATATCAATCTGCAATACATCATGGATATTATCGAGTTTCATGCCGTGAAATTCAACGGAATGATAACCGGAAAAGTACATCTGAATCACGTACTTGAAGATCCGGTGATGCACACACGGCTCGATGTAAAGGGATTCTCTCTGAATGATGCACTGCTGGGAAGAGCCGACATTACCGGTAAATGGGACAAAGAGCTGGGAGGAGTACGACTGTTTGCAGACATCAAGGAAGATACAGTTTCGTTCACTAAAGTAAACGGCTATGTGTCCCCCAAAATGAAAGGTCTTGACCTTCATATACAAGCCGGAGGAACAAACCTTGCGTTGTTACAACCATTCATCGAAGGTATTTTCAGTAACGTACAGGGACGTACATATGGCAATATCCGACTGTTCGGCCCATTTTCGCAATTAGACTTAGAGGGAACAGCCAATGCCAATGTATCAATGAAAGTGAATATTCTGAATACGAGCTTTCAGGCCAGCTGCGATTCACTGCGAATTACCCCCGGACACTTTGCTTTCCGAGATGTGAGACTAACAGACCCGGAGGGACATACCGGAACTGTAAATGGCGATCTGAACCATACAAAACTCAAGAATCTGTTGTACCGTTTCCGTTTCGATATAGACAACATGCTGGTATATAAATCGGAAAAAGAAACTCCTGACTTCCCTTTCTACGGACAAATCTATACAAGCGGAAATGTCAGTCTGCAAGGAGGAGGAGCCAACGGACTTAGTGTAGACGGAAACTTGCGTACCGATGCAAAAACTTCATTTGTATACGTAACCACTACAGCTGCTGAAGCTACCAGTTCGCAGTTCATCACATTTGTAGACCGTACTCCACACCGGCTGCAGGAAAATATACAGACCGACTTATACCATCATCTCAATGAAGAAAAGGAAGATGATGAAGATGATACTCCGGGGGATATTCGTCTGAACCTCCAGATAGAGGCCACACCGGCTGCTACCATGAAAATTGTAATGGACCCTGCCGCAGGCGACTATATCTCTGCAAACGGAACAGGCAACCTTCGTATCAACTTCTTCAACAAAGGAGATTTCCAGATGTTCGGAAATTATAACATCGAAGAAGGTATCTATAAGATGAGTATGCAGAATATCATCAGAAAAGACTTTATACTCCAGTCCGGAGGAACGGTATCTTTCAATGGTAATCCTAAGCAGGCGAATCTGAATGTGCAGGCTATTTATACTGTCAACTCTGCTTCGCTGAACGACTTGATTGCAGATGCTTCTACAAATAAGGGAACAGTAAGGGTTAACTGTATTCTGAACTTGTCCGGCAATCTGACCGCACCTACCTTAACGTTCGATCTCGACCTGCCGACTGTCAGCGACGAAGACCGGGAACTGGTACGCAGTCTGACCAGTACGGAAGAACAGATGAATACTCAGATTATCTACCTGCTGGGAATTGGTAAATTCTACACTTACGATTATGCCAACAATGCACAGTCGTCGAATGCAACCAGTTCACTGGCTTTCAGTACGCTCTCCGGTCAGTTGAACAACATGCTCTCGCAGGTAATAGACAGCCAGAACTGGAACGTAGGAACCAGTCTGAGTACCGGTCAGGAAGGATGGACAGATGTAGAAGCCGAAGCCATCTTGTCCGGAAGATTGCTGAACAACCGGCTGATTATAAACGGAAACTTCGGATACCGTGACAATCCGATGCGGAACACCAACTTTGTGGGCGACTTCGAAGCAATGTGGCTGCTTACCAAAAACGGAGAATTCCGTCTGAAAGGATACAACGAAACAAACGACCGATACTTTACCAAATCTACGTTGACTACTCAAGGTATCGGATTTATGTACAAGAAAGATTTCACTAACCGGAGAGAGCTTTTCGACTGGATTTTCCTTCGCCGAAGAGGCAAGCGAAGTTCTAAAGAAAATGCATCTTATAAACCCGAGGCCATCCAACCGACCTCACAAGATAAAAAAACAAAAAATACAAACTAACAAGATAAATATGGAAACAACGTTTTTTCTGCCTGCCGAATGGCACAAACAAAGTTATATCCAGCTTACATGGCCTCATGCTGATACAGACTGGGCTTATATGCTGGACGAAGTAGAAGCTTGCTTCCTTCAGATAACCGAAGCAATAGCCAGCAGACAACCGCTGCTGCTGGTTGCCCCTGAGTTTCCCGAGGTATTAAAAGACTCTCCTTACAAGGAAAACATTCATTTTACAAGCTGTCCGACCAACGACACTTGGGCCCGCGACCACTCTTTCATTACTCTGCTGGATGCACAGAACCATCCTATCTTGCTTGACTTCTGCTTCAACGGATGGGGAATGAAGTTTGCAGCCGACAAAGACAATCTTATCAACAGCCATCTGTACGGACAGAAAATGGTACAGGGAGAATATGTCAACTGCCGCAACTTTGTTCTCGAAGGAGGCTCTATAGAAAGCGACGGAGAGGGTACTCTTCTGACTACTTCGCTGTGTCTGCTGGCTCCTAACCGTAACGATACTATGAACCGCGCACAGATAGAAGAGTATCTGAAAGAACGCTTTAATCTTCGTCAGGTATTATGGTTGGATCATGGTTTTCTGGCAGGAGATGATACCGACAGTCACGTTGATACATTAGCCCGCCTGTGTCCGGATCACACCATTGTGTATGTACAGTGTACCGACGAAACCGACGAGCACTATACAGCACTGCATGCCATGGAAGAGCAGCTGAAGAGCTTCCGTACAGTAGACGGAAAACCTTATCGCCTGCTTCCGCTGCCAATGGCAGATGCCGTATACGACGAAGACGGACTCCGTATTCCGGCTACTTATGCAAATTTCCTGATTATGAACGAGGCTGTACTCTACCCTACTTACAATCAGCCGGAGAACGACCGTAAGGCAGCATCTGTACTGGCAGAAGCTTTCCCCGGAAGAGAAATCGTAGGCATAGACTGCCAGGCACTGATCAAACAGCATGGTTCACTGCACTGTGTAACAATGCAATATCCCGAAAATGTAAGACCTAACACTTTATAAAATTATGAAAAGAACTATCCGAGTAGGTATCGTGCAGCAATCATGCACCAACGACCTCAAATTCAATTTGGAAAAATTGCACCGCAACATTGCGTCTGTAGCACAGGCTGGAGCTCAGCTCGTAGTTTTGCAGGAACTGCATAACACTCCTTACTTCTGCCAGACAGAAGACACTAACCTGTTCGATTTGGCAGAACCTATTCCCGGACCTTCTACCGGTTTTTATAGTGAAATAGCGGCTGCTTATCATATCGTTCTTGTAACTTCCCTGTTCGAACGACGTGCTGCCGGACTGTATCACAATACGGCTGTAGTATTCGATGCAGACGGAAGTATTGCCGGCAAATACCGCAAAATGCATATTCCTGATGATCCAGCCTATTACGAGAAATTTTATTTCACACCAGGAGACATTGGCTTCGAACCGATTCAGACATCCATCGGAAAATTGGGCGTACAGGTTTGCTGGGACCAGTGGTATCCGGAAGGAGCTCGTCTGATGGCACTGAAGGGAGCGGAACTGCTGATTTATCCTACCGCCATCGGATGGGAAAGTACCGACACACAGGAAGAAAAAATGCGCCAGCTGGGAGCATGGGTTACCGTACAGAGAGGCCATGCTGTAGCCAACGGATTGCCGGTTATTGCAGTAAACCGTGTAGGACTGGAACCGGATCCTTCGGGACAGACCAACGGAATCCAATTCTGGGGAAACAGTTTTGTAGCCGGTCCGCAAGGTGAACTTCTGGCACAGGCAAGCAATCTGAAAGAAGAAAATCTGGTGGTAGAAATTGATATGAACCGTAGTGAGAATGTTCGCCGCTGGTGGCCTTTCTTGCGCGACAGACGAATTGACGAGTTCGGCAACCTGATCAAACGTTTTATCGACTAAACGCATATATAAGAAAGGATAAAGGTCATTGCCTTTCTTTATAAAAGCTTCCGAAAATTGGAGATGAATAACCTTCGTTTTCGGAAGCTTTGTTTTTATTCTCATTCTTCTACTCTTCCCTCTCCTGCACATTCCGATAGCTGACACATAAAGGCATGGTATCAATCAGAGAGTTCATTCGACGACGTCGATTTTACGTTCAACGCCGTCGTTTATAAAACCAACGACAGTGGCTGTAAAACCGACGACATCGGATAAAGCGAAGTACACATTCTTCTACTCTTCGCGAAAGGCTACACCAAACTATCTTTCTTGCAGTACTTCCTATCACAAACCAACATTGGAGGAAAGGATGCAAAAAAACATCGGCGGTGCTGGCCTCTGCTTTCTAAGCATGAAACCAACACCGCCGACAGTGTATCAGAAAAATCTTCTCTCCGCTTCTCGGAGAGAAGGTCTTGAATTATTACAAGCCAAACAATACAGCCAGGCCCTTATCTACTCCGGAAAAGCCCATAAAGGCCATAGCCAGCAAACCAGCTGTTACCAGAGCGATAGACATACCACGCATTCCCTTCGGAATATTTACCAGACTCAACTGCTCGCGAATACCCGCAAATACAATCAGAGCCAAAGCAAAGCCAAGTGCTGTAGAGAAAGCATATACTACACCTGTAAGCAGGTCGTATTCCTTCTGAATAACAAGAATAGTCACACCCAGAATACAGCAGTTAGTTGTAATCAACGGAAGGAATACTCCCAATGCCTGATACAAAGAGGGAGATACCTTTTTCAGAATAATTTCCACCATCTGTACCAATGCAGCAATTACCAGAATAAAGGCAATAGTCTGCAAGTAACCCAATCCTGTAGGATTCAGTACAAAATGCTGAATCAGATAAGTTACAATAGTAGCCAGTGTAAGTACGAAAGCCACAGCAGCTCCCATACCCATTGCGGTTTCCACCTTCTTAGAAACTCCCAAGAACGGACAGATACCCAAGAACTGTGACAACACAATGTTGTTCACAAATATAGCGGTGATAAATATCAATATATATTCCATATCTTCTTTTTGTTTTTAGGAGTTAAGCTTTCTTCAGTTTGTTTACAATTGCAATCAGGTAACCCAATGCAATGAATGCTCCCGGTGCCAATACGAAAATCAGCATACCGTAATTTTCGGGCATCAAGGCTATATTAAACAATTTTCCTGTACCCAGGAATTCGCGTACACCACCCAGAATAGTCAGTGCAATGGTAAAACCAAGTCCCATTCCCAATCCGTCGAAGAAAGAAGCCAACGGAGTATTCTTGGCAGCAAAGGCTTCTGCACGTCCCAGCAAGATACAGTTTACTACAATCAACGGAATGAACAATCCCAATGTAGCATACAAAGCCGGAACATAAGCCTGCATAATCATCTGCAACAAAGTCACAAACGAAGCAATGACTACCACAAAGATAGGAATACGTACCATATCAGGCACCAGTTTCTTGATTAATGAAATAACCACATTCGAACAAATCAATACAAACATGGTAGCCAATCCCATACCCATACCATTGATGGCAGAAGAAGTAGTACCCAACGTAGGACACATACCTAAAAGGAGTACAAACGTAGGATTCTCTTTCACAATCCCGTTCATCAATACTTTAAAATTATTCATAGTCTATTCCTCCTTTTAATTGTTTTCTACGTTTTCTGTATTCTCGCTCTTAGCCTGAGAAGTAGCACCACTGGTTCCGTCTACATGCTGATTCTTGTAAGCCGCATACGCATTGTTTACAGCTTGCAGAAATGCACGGGTTGTAATTGTAGAAGCAGTAATGGCATCTATTTCTCCTCCGTCTTTACTTACTACCAAAGGAGCATTTCCCGGATTCTTTCCGGTGATATCGCCTTTGGCACCTTTCTTAAACCAGTCGGCAGCTTTCGAACCCAAGCCCGGAGTTTCCGAATGGCTCAACAAAGAATAATCGATGATGTTTCCTTCCGGATCGAAACCTACCAGCACAGTCAGCGTTCCGCCAAATCCGTTGGAAGAAGATTCTACGGCCGCACCGATAAATTCTCCACCTTTAGTAGCCTTATAGATTTTGTACGATACTCCACTTACCTCGATAGTTTCGGGAGCCTCAGCCGGATTGTTGTCAAATCCGGGTACCACCACAGCAATTGCATCACTCAATGTCTTGGCATTGGCCTGTGCAATCGGTTCGGCTGTTACTTCGTTCACCCATCCCAGCAATGCACCGGCAACAACTGTAAATCCGGTGAGCGACAAAGCCATATTCTTTAAAGATGATTCTAACTTTTTCATTTCTTCACAACCTCCCCAAAACGTTTAGGTTTACAATAGGTGTTAATCAGCGGAGTAAATGCATTCATAATGAGAATAGCAAAAGACATGCCTTCCGGATATGCACCGAATGTACGGATTACTACAGTCAGGAAACCAATTGCTACACCATAAATAAGCATTCCCTTGTGGTTCATCGGAGAAGTCACATAGTCGGTTGCCATGAAAATAGCTCCCAACATCAAACCACCGGTAAACAGATGAGTCAGTCCTCCTGCATATTTCACCGGATCAACCTGATTCAGAATAGAAGCAAATACAAATACGGTAAGCAGGATAGAAACCGGAATGTGCCATGTAATGATTTTCTTCCACAGCATATAGACCAAACCTAACAACAATGCGACTGCACTGATTTCGCCCACACAACCAGGATTATTTCCCAGGAACAAATCCAATACACTTGGCAACTGGCTCAGTGCTTCTGTATCGCCGTGTACAGCCTGCTTCATCAGGGCCAAAGGAGTAGCACCTGTAGCAGCATCAGTGTAAGAAGTCCACTGAGAAGTAAGTGGCCATGAAGTCATCTGAACAGGAAAAGAGATAAGCAGGAACACACGTCCTACCAATGCTGGATTGAAAGGATTGCATCCTAAACCACCAAATGTCATCTTACCTATACCGATAGCTACCAACGCACCGATAATAATAATCCATAACGGAAGATTGGAAGGAAGATTGAATGCCAGCAACAAACCTGTAAGAGCGGCAGAGCCATCCAGAATAGTATTGCGGCTGCGTTTCAATATAAATTTGGTAATAGCCCATTCAAAGAACATACAGGCTACAACCGATGTCAGCGTAACGATGACAGCTCCCAGACCGAACATATAAAACGATACAAGCAAGGCAGGTATCAAAGCGATAATTACACCGTACATGTTTTTCTGTACGCTGTCGCCGCTATGCACGTGGGGAGATAACGATACTATTAATTTATTTGCCATAATAACTTTTGAGTTTTTGAGTTTGTAAGTTTTTGAGTTTAAGTCTCCGAGTTTATAAGTCTATATGGCTGCAAACCGTGCGTCCATCACAAACTTAGGAACTTAAGAACTTAAAAACTCACTTTTTAGCATTACGTGCGCGGATAATACCACCCACCTTACCTTTACCTAAACGAATATAATCCAGCATCGGACGATGTGAAGGACATGTAAACTGACATGAACCGCACTCAATACAAGACATAATCATTGCGTGCTCTACACGTTCCCAGTCTTCATGTGCCGAACAAGTAGCCAAAAGGAATGGCTCCAGTCCCATCGGACAGGCACTTACACACTTCGCACAACGGATACAAGGATCTGGTTCTGCACGGCGTGCCTCCTTCTCGTTCATCAGCAATACACCTGAACTACCTTTGCAGATAGGAACTTCTGTATTGGCCAAAGCTTTACCCATCATTGGTCCACCTCCGATTACCTTTCCGGTATCTTCCGGCAGTCCGCCGGCAGCCTCAATAAGCTGGCTCATCGGAGTTCCCATACGAGTAAGGAAGTTAGACGGATTTTTCACCGACTTACCCGTAACGGTTACAATACGTTCGAACAAAGGTTTGTTCTTCTGAACTGCTTCGTATACGGCATAAGCAGTACCTACATTCTGCACCACAGCTCCTACATTGATAGGAATAGCAGGAGGAGCAGGAACCTGACGACCGATTACAGCATCGATCAACTGTTTTTCACCTCCTTGTGGATATTTTACTTTCAAAGGTACTACCTCAATGCCTGGGTAAGATGCAGCTTTTTCAGTCATCAACTTAATTGCATCAGGCTTATTGTTTTCTATACCGATATATGCCTTTGTTACTTTTGCAGCTTTCATCAGAATGCTTACCCCCACGAGTACTTCATCTGCTTTTTCAAGCATCAGACGATGGTCTGCAGTCAGATAAGGTTCACATTCTACTGCATTGATAATAACACATTCGGCCTTGCAACCCGGAGGAGGAGTCAGTTTCACATGAGTCGGGAAACATGCACCACCCATACCAACGACACCTGCATTTTTAATCTTTGCAACAATTTCTTCCGGAGATAAACTGCACTCTTTAACCAAAGTTGTGCTGCGGTCGATAGTTTCTTCCCATTCATCTCCTTCTACATCAATATAAATAGCCGGTTTACGATAACCACTTGCGTCAATTACGCTATCAACCTTACTCACCTTACCGGATACAGAAGAGAAGATAGCTGCCGAAACAAAACCTCCGGCCTCAGCAATTTTAGTACCAACCTTTACCACATCGCCTTTCTTCACGATAGCAGTAGCAGGAGCACCAATATGCTGAGACAAAGGGAACACAGCCTGCTTGGGCAGAGCCAATGTTTCGATTGCCTTACCGGCTGACAATTTATTTTCTGCTGGATGAACTCCACCAATTCTAAATGTCTTCACTGTTATATTATTTATTAGTATTTACGACTTAAGTTAATTAAGCTTCTGCTTTCGGAGCCTGTGCCGATTCAGTAGCTGATGCAGGTACCGGATTGACAACTTCTGCTTTTGGAGCAGATTCAACCAGAGCCTTCGGAGCTACCGAAGTTGCTACTGCTTCAGCAGGTTTAGCTTTGCGAGGAGGAAAGTTCTTCGCAATGATTGCTCCCTGCGGACATTCCATCTCACATTTACGGCACGACTTACATTTAGCCGGATCGATGTAGGCCAAATTGTTTTCCAACGTAATGGCCTCGAACGGACAAACCTTCACACACTTACCGCAACCAATACAAGCAGCAGTACATGCTTTACGAGCTACCGCTCCTTTTTCCTTGTTCACACACTGTACATACACACGGCGGTTGTTCTTACCTTTCGGACGAATTTCAATAATATTGCGCGGACATGCTTTGCTACAAGCGCCACAAGCCGTACATTTTTCTTCGTCTACTTCCGGAAGACCTGTCTCCGGATTAATCTGAATTGCACCAAATTGGCAGACCTTTACACAGTCTCCACAACCCAAGCAACCAAAAGAACATCCGGTCTCACCTCCATAAGTTGCATGTGCTACAGCACACGAACGTACTCCATCGTAGTGAGTAATCTTTGGACGGTTCGCACAAGTACCGTTACATCTTACTACTGCTACTTTTGGTTCTGAAGCCGTAGCCTCCAATCCCAAAATAGCTGCCACTTTCTCCATAGTAGGTTGTCCACCTACCGGACATAATTTCCCTTCCAATGAACCGGCCTTTACACAAGCTGCAGCAAAACCAGAACATCCAGGATAACCACATCCTCCACAATTGGCTTGCGGTAACACTTCCGCAACCTGCCCAATACGTGGATCTTCATACACAGCAAATTTCTTTGAAGCAGCATAGAGTATGACTGCTGCAATCAGACCTATAACGCCCAATGAAATCACTGCCACCAAAATTAAACTCATAATAAAAAGTAGGTTATTAATTATTTTATAGTTTCCAATACAAATACAAAAGTCCGACTCAACTTATTTCGGCACATATATATAATAAGATAATAGGGAATTAACATAAGCAATGCCACTAAAGCCGAAAAAGCCTCATTACCATCGGTCAATCTCATAGTAATAAACAAGACAGACAACAAAATCAGAAAAGGAAAGCCAAATGCCAACCATACAGCTTTCATCCCCATTGAAGTTGCTCCTACAATCCATACTTGATCGCCAACCTGACAATCAAGATTATTCCGATTATATACATCTATTAATTTTTCTTTTGTTTCTGAAGCATTGCAGTGACCTTTCACACTACAAGATGAACAAGCAGATGTTTGCTGAATTCTTACCCGAACGTAAGAACCTTGAATGTTTTCCACAATACCCAGATGTTTTATTTTATTGGCCATTTTTGTCAAGTACACTTTACAAATGCGTGACAAATGTACTATAAATATTGTATTATAGTGTATGTTAACCCCGAATTTCTCATTAAAAAAAGTAAAAAAGGAGAAGAGAATAATCTTTTTGTCTTCTCTTCTCCTTCCTGTCGACTTATTTTAATCATGAATCCATATCTATCCCTCTTCCTTTCATCAAACGCTTCATTTTCTCACAAACCGTTCTCAAACGCTTTATTACAGTAGACATATTTATTCCTGTTCTATTGGATATTTCCTGATATGTACAGTCTTCCCAGTATCTCATTCTGATAAGCCGTTGCATAGGCTCCGACTGCTCCTTCACTACAGCCTCCAAAATACGGAAACACTCCTCCGAATGAGAAGGGACCGATTCCTCTGCTGCCAGTTTATTATGATTCAGCAAGTTCGGACTTAACTCGACCGTATCTGGCCTTTTCTTCCGATAAGTAGAATACAAATAATTACCTACTACACAATGTGCCCACGCAGGGAAATATCCTCTTCCCTCGTATACATTCTTCAATTTCTGGGAGATTCGCAACGAAATCTCCTGATACAAATCAGCAACCTCATCCTCGTTATTTGTTTTCTGACGAATCCAGTACAGAATACAAGATGAATAACGTTCCAACAGTACATCAAAACATTGAGTATCACCAGCGCGATATCCTTCTATCAGCGCATCATCGGATAAATCTAACAAATGTTTTTTCATATTCGATATTACTCCATCATTTACAGTATAAAACAATATATTTCTCAAAAGTAAGAAGCTGTTTTGATTTCATTCGATAAATTTGTTAAGCATGATTTGGATGAAT
>ERZ857750.1260-NODE-1260-length-28560-cov-18.284652_pt1 | contig 28560 bp, 19 predicted proteins | sample MGYA00519915_ERZ857750 | MGnify/ENA primary metagenome ERZ857750 (study PRJEB31778, sample SAMEA3449358) | human gut metagenome | biome: human gut; feature: human-associated habitat; material: faeces | place: United Kingdom | collected 2010/2012 ...
GCCTTGCAATTGCAAAGATGATTGGGCAGAGTGTCAATCCTGGTCTAACAGAGCCTATTTTAATCCACCTTTCGAGATTGATTTTCGCTACTTTCTGTTCAGTCTATGTAGCTAAATTCAATTGATTGAACATATCGTTCAATCATTCTATTCTCTTCCTAAGCAATGAACATCTTAATTGGAGGCCTGCAGTGGAACTGACCAAGCGTAACTTTACAGTTCTGTACGAATACCTAAAGAACCCATATGCCAGCCAGCGAGAAGTTGCCGAGCGCACCGGCCTTTCACTTGGATCAGTAAACGCAGCGAATAAAGAGCTCACGAATGAGGGGCTTCTCGAATCGGACAGCCTAACCGACGGCGGTTACGAAGCGCTTCATCCCTATAAGGTTGAAAACGCAGTGATATTGGCTGCGGGGCTTTCGAGCCGCTTTGCTCCCATTTCGTATGAAAAGCCCAAAGGCCTTTTAAAAGTACGTGGTGAGATCCTCATTGAGCGACAGATTAGGCAGCTGCAAGACGCAGGTATCAGCAATATCACCGTCGTTGTCGGCTATAAAAAAGAATATTTCTTCTATCTCGAAAGCAAGTTCGGCGTCTCGATTGTCGTCAACAACGAATATGCATCCAAAAATAACCACGCATCGCTTATGTGCGTAAAAGAGCGGCTTGGCAACACCTATATTTGCTCAAGCGATGATTACCTTCTAAACAATCCGTTCGAAGCATACGTTTGGAAAGCATTTTATTCTGCTCAATATGCTGAAGGCGCCACCAAAGAATGGTGCATTCAAACCGGAGCAATGGACAGAATTACCAATGTTACGATTGGCGGTTCCGATGCTTGGTATATGCTCGGACATGTCTACTTTGATAAAGCCTTCTCGCTTGCATTTAAGCAGATTCTCGAAACGGAATATAACAAGCCCGAAACAACGGACAAGCTTTGGGAAGATCTATATATCGAGCACATCAAGGAGCTCGATATGGTTATCAAGAAGTATCCTGAGGGCGAGATCAACGAATTCGATTCTCTTGATGAGCTGCGTGCCTTTGATCCGCATTTTATCGAAAACGTTGACTCCGATATTTTCGATAACATCGAGCAAGTGCTCGGCTGCTCCAAATCAGAGATTCACGACGTTTATCCCCTTAAACAAGGTCTTACGAATCTATCGTGCCACTTTAGAACCAATGACGGAGAGTACGTTTACCGCCATCCGGGAGTCGGGACCGAACTGCTTATTAACAGAAATGGAGAAGTAGCCGCACTTAAAAAGGCCAAGGAGCTCGGCCTTGACGACACGTTCATTCATGAGGACCCAAAGCGTGGTTGGAAAATTTCGAAGTTTGTACCCAACGCAAAGCAGCCTGACCCGCATGATCCCGCCCAAATGAATCGAATGATGCAGATGTGTCGTTCGCTTCACGAGAGTGGTGCAAATGTTGAAACCGAATTTGACTTCTACCTCGAAGCGAAGCGCTACGAATCACTTCTTCTGGAAAAAGGTCCCATCGACATTCCAGGCTACAGGGAAATGTCCGCCGAAATCGATGAATTGGAGCACTTTGTACAGGCCGATAATGCACCAAAATGCCTTTGCCACAATGACTTCTTTTACCTCAATTTCCTTATCGATGAGAACGACAAGTACTATCTCATTGACTGGGAATATGCTGGCATGAGCGATTACGCAAACGATTTTGGAACATGCAGTGTCTGCTGCGAGCTTTCCGAAGATGAAGTCGACCGCGCGCTTGATGCATATTTTGGGCGCAAGGCAACAAACAACGAAATTGCGCATAACTATGCGCACATTGCCCTTGCAGGATGGTGCTGGTACCTCTGGTCTCTTCTGAAAGAAGCCGAAGGCGACTTCGTGGGCGAATGGCTCTATATCTACTTCAATTACGGTGCCAAATACCTCAAAAAGGCACTGGAGATCTATCGGAAAGGTGAGTAACGATGCAATTCGGCTTTTTTAGCGGTCTTCTTTGGGGCCTTGATACAGTAATTCTTGGAATCGGCTTGGCGCTTGCGCCCTATATTGGATCGGCGGAAGCGCTTGCATGCGCCTCCATTGCGGGATCCTTTCTCCATGATGCCTTCTGTGCAATTTGGCTCTTTGGCTACATGGGAGTCCGAGGCAGACTAAAAGACACGCTCGCTGCACTTAAAACTCGTTCGGGCAAGGTCGTCATCGCCGGCGCCCTACTCGGTGGACCTATCGGAATGACCGGCTACGTATTGGCAATTAATAACATCGGAGCTGCCTACACGGCAATCATCTCCGCCTTCTATCCCGCAGTCGGAGCATTCCTTTCCTTCGTACTGCTGAAGGAGAAAATGGGCAAAGGCCAGATTCTTTCCCTTCTCGTTGCTCTTTGCGGTGTAATGACGATGGGCTATCTATCGGCCGGATCGAGCGAGATTGCAAATGCCCCCCTCGGCTTACTCGGCGCAGTGCTTGCCGTTATTGGATGGGGATCCGAAGCGGTGCTGTGCGCATGGGGAATGAAAGATGATGCCGTTGATGACGAAACAGCTTTGCAAATCCGCGAAACTACAAGTGCGCTTGTTTATGGAGCGCTCGTACTCCCCCTCTTCGGAGCATGGCATTTCACGTTGGGCGCTATCCCAAGCATGCCCACATTGATTATTGCACTCGCCGGACTCGCAGGAACTGCATCCTATCTGTTCTATTACAAGGGCATTGCGGCAATCGGAGCAGCGCGTGCGATGGCTCTGAATATCTCCTATTCGGCATGGTCAGTGGTCTTTGGCCTGATCTTGCTTGGAACAATTCCCGACATGGCATCCGTAATCTGCTGCGTTGTAATTGTATGCGGAACAGTTTTGGCAGCCAGTAACTGGGACGAACTATTTGGACGTAAGAAGACGGCGTAGCTAGATTAACAATGTAGCAAAAGGGGAGAGCTCGTCGAGCTCTCCCCTTTTAGCATCATGGCTATTCAATTACCACGGCCTGGCTATCCATCTGTTGCCACGTGCCGAAGAACACTTGGGCATTTCGCGTAACATTGCCGTTAATCGAATCCGAAAGATAGACAATTCCCTGCTCGTCATCATAGCCTTTAAGGACTACGGCATGATTACCGCCCCACAGACCATAGGAATGCCCGTTATACCAACGCGCAGCATAACGGCCTCCTGGCCAACTTCCCCATTCGGTATTCCACATCTCAACAGGTTGACCACAGGTCAGCCTGTTCTTAATGGAAGAAATTGACGAGAAAGAGACGTCTTTTGCCTGCTTGCCACTTCCAGCAGCACGCAGAAAGTTATTACCAGCAATAGTAATCGCAGGTGCGACGCATCCCATGAGACCCCCGCTGCTACGCCTTGGATTGCCATCAAAAGCGGTAACAAAATTGCCATTACTTCCCTTGGGCAAATAGTAATCCGCAATAATCGTCTTACCTAAACCGAAACCATAGTAGTTAAGCAAGTTTGTAAGGGCAACCGACTCACAGCCAGTAGGAAGTTCCGGGTACTGCGAATAGCACGGGACATCGACCCAAGCGCCAACCATTGCGCCGGATGAACTGAACTTGTAGTCAGTAGAGCCGATCCAATACCAACCGTTGCTCAACATTACTCCCCCACGTGCGGCATCAAGGTAATACCATGTGCCCCCACGGGAAAGCCATCCCGTTTTCATTATGCCAGAAGCGGAATCTAGCCAGTACCAGTTACCGCCATCGTTAAGCCAGCCGGTCGCCATTCGACCATCCGAGTTAAAGTAATACCAAGACCCAGCAATTTGCTGCCATCCAGTCAGAATTACCCCATTAGCAGAACAATAATATCGAGAACCCTGACTCTCAATCCAGCCCGTTCTGGCATTACCGTCATCGTCAATCAGCTGGATTCCCGAATCGGTCATTATGCCTTTAAGGTCAATTGCGCCGCTGGATGACGAATGATACATCCAAGACCCATCACCGTTTGACCAGCAATTAGCCATCATCTTGCCGGTACTATTAAATATGTATTCACATGATCCGATAGTTTGAACGCCCGTGGTCATGGCATGCGTCGAGGGGTCGAGCCAGTACCATGCACCGCTTAGGCTGAGCCATCCGGAGGCGAGGGCACCGGAGCCCGTCGCGTAGTACCAGGTCCCGCCGACGAGCACCCATCCGGTCGCCATCGCGCCGGAGGCGCTGAACCAGTACGCTGAGTCGTTGCACACGTGAAGGCCCGTCACCATGGCGCCGCCCGCGTCGGGGTCGAGCCAGTACCAGGAGCCGCCGGTGTAAAGCCAGCCGGTCGAGGCGATGCCGTTCGCAAACCAGTACCAGGAGCCGTCGACGAGGCCCCATCCGTTAAGGGGGCCGCAGCTGCCGAAGTAGCGGCGGACGCCCTGCGCATCGGTCTGGTAGCCCGTCAGCATGGCCCCCGTCCGGGCGTCGAAGCAGTAGGGCACGCCGCCGACGGATACGGGGCCGCGCGCCAGCGCGCCGGATCCCGTCGCGTAGTACCAGGTACCGCCGTCGAGGAGCCATCCGGTAGCCATCGCGCCGGACGCATTAAACCAGTACAGTGAGCCGTTGCACTCGTGAAAGCCGGTAGCCATGGCGTGCGTCGAGGGGTCAAGCCAGTACCACGTACCGTTTAGGTTGAGCCAGCCGGAGGCGAGGGCGCCGGAGCCCGTCGCGTAGTACCAGGTGCCGCCGTCGAGCACCCACCCGGTCGCCATCGCGCCGGAGGCGTCAAACCAGTACGCGGAGCCATTGCACTCATGGAGCCCGATGGCCATGGCATGCGTCGAGGGGTCGAGCCAGTACCAGGCCCCATTGGTATAGAGCCAGCCAGAATGCAGCGAGACCGGATTAACTGAATCCACATAGAACCAGTTACCGTCAAACGAATTCCAACCCTGATTCCATTTAACGGATTCTTGAGCAGACCCATCATTGATTGAATCGGAAGAATTAAGAGTCGAGGAGACGGATTGCTGCTCAAAATCAGTAGGGATGGAGGAGCTTATGGATTCTGCGTTCGCGATATCAACCACACCGGGCCCAGCGAGCAGTAGAGTTGAAAGAATGATTAGGATTAATGTTATTCGCTTTTTCCTTGCCATGTCAGCCCCCAGTAGTAACCAATTTTTACATAAACATAGTCTACAAATGGATAGCTAAGAGCAATATGTAATTAGAAAAAAGCAATTAAAGAAGAGTTGCTAGCCGAGCCAAGCACCATTACTAGCAAAAGAGTATTGTGCCCCGTCGATCTGCTGAACACCAGTAACCATAGCGTGCGTCGAGGGATCGAGCCAGTACCAGGCGCCGCCGACATATGCCCAGCCGGAGGCCAGCGCGCCGGAGCCCGTCGCGTAGTACCAGGTTCCGCCGTCGAGGACCCATCCGGTCGCCATCGAGCCGGAGCCGTTGAACCAGTACATGGAGCCGTTGCACCCATGGAGCCCGGTGGCCATGACGTGCGTCGAGGGATCGAGCCAGTACCACGTACCGTTTAGGTTGAGCCAGCCGGAGGCGAGGGCACCGGAGCCAGTCGCGTAGTACCAGGTCCCGCCGTCGAGGACCCATCCGGTCGCCATCGAGCCGGAGCCGTTGAACCAGTACATGGAGCCGTTGCACCCATGGAGCCCGGTGGCCATGACGTGCGTCGAGGGATCGAGCCAGTACCACGTACCGTTTAGGTTGAGCCAGCCGGAGGCGAGGGCACCGGAGCCAGTCGCGTAGTACCAGGTCCCGCCGTCGAGGACCCACCCGGTCGCCATGGCGCCGGAGGAGTTGAACCAGTATGCGGAGCCGTTGCATGCGTGAAGGCCCGTCACCATGGCGCCGCCCGCGTCGGGGTCGAGCCAGTACCAGGAGCCGCCGGTGTAAAGCCAGCCGGTCGAGGCGATGCCGTTCGCAAACCAGTACCAGGAGCCGTCGACGAGGCCCCATCCGTTAAGGGGGCCGCAGCTGCCGAAGTAGCGGCGGACGCCCTGCGCATCGGTCTGGTAGCCCGTCAGCATGGCCCCCGTCCGGGCGTCGAAGCAGTAGGGCACGCCGCCGACGGATACGGGGCCGCGCGCCAGCACGCCGGAGCCAGTCGCGTAGTACCAGGTCCCGCCGTCGAGGACCCACCCGGTCGCCATGGCGCCGGACGAATTAAACCAGTACAGGGAGCCGTTGCACTCGTGAAGGCCGGTTGCCATGGCACCGCCCGCGTCGGGCTCGAGCCAGTACCACGTGCCGCTCTGAAACAACCATCCGGCATACGCCTTGCCGTTGGAGGCTGCATAATACCAGGTGCTGTCAATTAGTTGCCAATGATAAAGGGAGACATCAACATACGCGTAGTTCATATCAACGTTGCCGTTGATTCCAGGGACTTTTCCGTTGCTCTTATACTGCCAAAAACTGTAATTGCCGGTATAGTCACATTGCGAGTTATATTGAGCAATCCAATGATCCCAAGAGCTACTCTTAAATACAGAGTCAGTCAAAATGTTGTTAAACCAATTTAAATTTGCATAAATACCAGGCTCATATCCTGCGGCAGAAATCCTATTACAAAAAACCTGCGCCCTCGATGCAATTCCGGTTTGACGTCCATTTGCAATTATCGAGTTATCCTCAAGATCGTAATACACCGGCAATCTTGGATTATGTCCAGAAAGGCAATTGATCACCATTGATGCCTCATCGGCTGCCTGCTGATTATCAAAAGCATATGAATAGATATAGACGCCGTAGGGAATTCCGAGTCGCTCGCACTCAGAAATATTTCGATTAAATTGATAGTCAACTCGACCGCCCCAAGATGGAGCGCCAAATCCAACACGCAGAATAGCGAAATCGATACCAGAAGCCTTAACAGCATTCCAGTCAATACGTCCTTGATGCTCACTGACATCGATGCCCTGCGCCGTAACCCCATCGGGAAGAATGTCCATGGACAATAAGGCTATTCCATCTTCTTCGGAAGAAGCATCCTCTGCGACCAATTGCCCATCCTCATAACGCCAGGAATTCTCAACTAGGGACCGCGCAGCTTCCGCGTTCGAGGGAAAAACAAACACAGAAATGGGCGCAAGGACCATCAGCACCAACAATGCCGAAAATAACTTAAGATGTTTGCTCATGTAAACCTCGTCATTCGTTCTTGTTTGCGTTTAGCTTACAGCATGGCTGTGAAAGATTTCTGAACATCCAACTGGACAAGATGCCATCTAGGACGACAAATAACTGCACGCAATACCACAATGTAAACAAGAACTTCCCAGCAGGGTGAAACCAAGGACTCCTAGTCCCTACTCTTAGCCCCAAAGAATGCCGACATCAGTTAGCTTTCAAACCAGATGTCAAAAAGGTAGGGGACCCAGAGAGTCCCCTACAACGCGGAATTCTAACGAATCAAGATTACTTTCGATGGGCCCAAAGCAGTCAAACCGGAGATGCGATTTCCATAACCATCACTATGCCAGAACAAATTTTCGCTCGGCGAATTGCCCCAGAAAAAGCCAATGTGGCTATCGTCCGCATATGGGTTGTAAGGATTGAAGAACACAATGTCCCCCTTACGAGCCAAACCACTACGTAACAACTCATCAATAGAGTTGAAATAAGTCACGTTCGCACACGTATCGATAGCGTAGCCGTACCAACGATAAGCGTTTACGCAGCCGCCCCTTCCGGGACCTCCACTCCAAGGGGAATGGCTCTGCTCGGCGGCAATGGGAGCTAAATTCCCGCCCGCCTTCATATATGCATGCGATACAAATCCACCACAATTCATGCCCGTATAACCGTCCCAACGCGGATCACCCTTTGGGTACATGCACGTTTCCTGGCTGAGATGCGTGTCGTAGCGTGTTCCACGGTAATAGCCGTCGTTTTCGTGGCTCATAAGCCAATTGACCAAGCTGGACCTATTGACCCCCAAAACAGAACCAGACGTATTCAACCATGCACCACTTGCATTGAAGTAATAGTCAACGCCATCGATTTTCAGCCACCCGTTAGCAAACATGGCACCCGAAGGCTGGAGCCAGTACCACGTACCGCCGTCATTAAGCCATCCAGTTTTCATCTTGAATGTGGAAGGGTCCATCCAATACCACGCACCGTTGACATATTGCCAACCAGACTTAAGGACACCATTGGAAGATGCGTAATACCAAGTATTGCCACTTTCGTCAGAAGCGTCTTTCGACATAATCCAACCAGACGCCACGTTAACGACACCATTCGCATCCGCATAGAAAACCGCATCTCCAATATGAATCACACCTGGCAATGAAGACGAGTCAGTACGATCAGCGACTACAGGAGATCCATCAGATGAAGTAGGCAACGGCTCGCTCAGTGCTCCAGACGAATTCGCCCATGCCATACCATCGTTCAAGTTGATCCAGCACGAAGATGCCATTGCACCGGAATCATAAGAAAAATAGCGCTTGCTTCCTACCGCAAATTCACCAGTACGCATTGCGCCGGATACATCATCAAGGTAATACCAGGCGCTTCCGGACTTTATCCATCGCCCTCGTTGAATAGCTCCGTTTGATGCGGCGTAATACCAAGTACCATCAGCAAGTGCCCAGCCTGTTGCCATGGCACCTGAGCTCGTAAGGAAATAGGTGGACGAGCCCACTTGCACAAAGCCCGTGAGCATAATATGGCTTCCTGGATCCAGGTAATACCAAGAATTCCCTAGAAGTAACCAACCTCCATGCAGTAAGCCGTTGGAGTCAGCGTAATACCAGTTGTTGTCAATAAGTGCCCACTGGGAGGATAGCATGGCCCCTGAACTGTTAAAGATATAAGAGGTGCCATTGCATTCATTCAGCCCGGTGGCCATAGAACCGTCTGCAGGATCAAGCCAGTACCAACGACCCCCATCCGAGAGCCAGCCCTTTACCAGAGCGCCAGAGCCGGAAAAATAATGCCAGACAGAAGCATCAAGATGCCATCCGATAAGCATTGCACCAGAAGAAGAGAATCCATACGTGGCTCCCCCAATCTGCAGCATCGCATCGTGGACCATCTTGCCCTCATCATCCAGCCAATACCAGTTGCTGCCGTCTGAAAGCCAGCCTTTTACCATGGCGCCAGAACCGGAGAAATAACGCCAAGCAGAAGTGGAGCCCGTAGAATCTAGGTACCAGCCGACACGCATTGCGCCCGAAGAGGAGAAGGCATACGTCGCACCCCCGACTTGAACCAACCCATCCTGAGCCATTCGACCTTCGTCGTCGAACCAGTACCACCTACCGTTTATATGTCTCCAAGAAGAAACAGCGATTGTTCCGTCGGACAAGCCCCAACGCCAAAAACCAGCCCCTTCTTCGGGTGATATCCACCCCTGATGCCAAATAATTTGATTCGAAACCTCGGAAGGGGTCTCATTATCCACCTGAGAGTTCTGCTCGACAGCGAAGGTCGATTCGCGCTGAGCATCAACGCCTGACTCGACAGAAGCAATAGCAACGTTAGATGCGGGACCTTCGTCAGTGTTATTCAAATCAAGGGCGTATAACATCGAGGGCGAACCCAAAAGGAGCCCCAAAGAAACAAGGCCCGAAAAGACCAGCACCCCGAATGACCATTTCTTCATAGCAGCACAGTATCCAATCACGCAGTGGCCCCGTCACCTCAGGGCAACGGGGCCTCAATCAAAACTAACTCAGTAATGTACTAGCCAATTTGCTGGCAGTTTTTGCACTCTCGTGAAGCGCCACGCCTCTGGGCCTCCTGGATAGAGATCTGCGAATAGCCCTTTGCGTCCTTGCCAACGGTACGGCACTTATGCGTATGGTAAACATGGCTACCGCTCTTATACCAAACTAAACCGTAGCCCGGAATCCACTTGCCGTCCTCGCCGACATAGTAGGAGCCAACCCAGGCATTCGTAGCCATGGCACCGGAAGACTGGAGGTAGTAGTCGCCGACCCAGGCGTCGTGGGCCATAGCGCCGGAACCGCTAAAGTAGTACCAGGCGCCGCCGACCTGACGCCAGCCGGTGGCCATCGCGCCGGAATCGTCGAACCAGTACCAAACTCCACCAACGTTAGCCCAAGAGTTACAGGCCATAGCGCCCGAACCTCCGAGCCAATACCACGTGCCGCCATTGCTGAGCCAGCCGGTTGCCATGGCGCCCGAACCGCTCGCATAGTACCAAGAGCCGCCTGCCAAGAACCAGCCAGTGGCCATTGCACCGGAGTCGCCGAACCAGTACCAGGAGCCGCCGAGGCTGCGCCAGCTGTTAGCGACCATGGCGCCCGAACCGTCGAGGTAGTACCACGTACCGCCGATGTTGAGCCAGCCAGTGGCCATCGCACCGGAGGCATTAGTGTAGTACCAGGTACCCGAATCGTTGATCCAGCCAGTCAGCATGACCCCAGATTCGTTGAAATAGTACCAAGCCCCGCCGAGATTATGCCAACCGGTCAATAGCTCACCGTCGGAGGTCGCATAGGACCACTTTCCGTAGATGGAGTCGTAGAACCAGCCACTATGCTGCATGCGGCCATCGGCGTTGGCACCAGGGGTGTTCAGGAAGTAGTTCTTGCCGTCAATCTGAACTCGGCCGTATGCCATATCATGGTTTTCGGGATAGAAGTAATACTTGTCCCCACCGATAGACTGCCAGCCCGACACCGCGGTCCCGTCAGCGCCAAAATAGTACCAGACAGCTTCGTATTCGTTATGCCACTGGTTCGTGACCATGGCGCCAGTTTCGGGATCGAAATAGCGAAGGTTGCCGTCCTCGCACCGAACGAGTCCAGTCTTCGGACGACCGTCGGAACACCATTCCGTAATCGGTCCACCGCCTTCGCCACCGCCAGCAATATCAGCAAATGAGGGCGCCGGGGCAACCGTCATGCAGGCAGCAGCAAATGCAACAACTCCCAGCACTGTTAGTCCGTGCCATCTTTCTCGAAGGTTTTTCATACGACATCCTTTTTCCGAGATTTAAGGCTCTCTTAAGTTATTTTTAAACTATCAATTCAGTATTTCAACGGGAAATCGATAAAAGGTGTCTTTGTGACTGCAATTTAAATATGAGTCGCCACACCTCAACCGTTACGCTAAATAGCTTCTGAGTCAAACCGAGCACAGAAGCGAACCAATTTAATTAATACGGCCACCTAAAAAATCCTGACACACGTTTTCGATATGACAAGAGCCGCTTCAACGAGGAGGACTTGAACCCCACCGCTCTTGCAGCTCTTGAGGATACTTTGCCGGATCTTGGAATTACTTCGCTCTAAAGCGAGAAGTACTCACTGTCGGAGGATAGGTTTGGTCCGAGCCACGGATCGCCTCCCAAGAAGAACTCAGGCCAGCGTTGCATGAACAGCGCCTGTTCACGTTTCCAGCGGCGCAGTTTTTCCTCGTTGGCCTCTTCCCTGCCACGTGAGGTGAACTCGTAGTGGTACAGCTCGGCATAGGGCGTAAAGATGGTGCGGAAGCCCGCCTCCCCCTGGCGCCAAATGCCTCGACCGCGAAGCTGTCCAATTCAAGATGGTCGGCATCGGTCCAGGCTCGGAAGCCTCTGAGACGCCCGACTCGTAGTACGTGACCTTGTCTATAAACAGGCTTTCCGCACTCACAGCATAAGAAGGCCCGTGCAACAAAACACAAAGGTAGGCCAGAGCAACAAGCAGGATGCAACGGCGATGATGGCCCAACAAGACAACAGGCATGAGTGCGCCGATCTACACGGCAAGCCAATAAACAGGGTTGGGAAATGCCTGGTGGCAGTACTCATCAGCGTATTAAGATCAAATCCTAGCCCAGACTCATAACAGATCGAATCCCTGCAACAGCGGGAAAAGTCGACGTAAATCGTTTAAGTATGCGGCAAGCGGAGAGAGTGTATGGGCGCTCGCACGCGTCTTTGAATCTTCTAATGAGCAAGAAGAGAGGGATCTAGGAGAGACCTAATAGTTCTTGGAAGCTGGGAATCATCGAACTCACCATCTTTAAACAAGAGGGAATCATATAGCTTCTTATCGTTCTGTCTCGAAAAGATATGAGTGACCAGATGCGCATCGTGGGCCTTTGAAAAACAATCTTCGTCCCTTAAAGATTCAGCAATATAACAACCGCCCCTATAGTTCATGAGTAAGGAAAAGTTTAAGTCTGTTGTTCCAAACTTATAGCACTGCGATTTTGTTGATATGTCTTCGAGCATAAAGCACGCGGAGGTTGCAAAAGAGGCAAGCTGAACAATATGGTTGACTTTTCTGCGACACAGAGCGTAGGGATGGCGATTCGAAAAGTCGATCTGCGACGCAGCAAGTTTTCCTCTGGATGCCAATTTGAAAAACTGCTTAGCCGACAAATGACTATCTACGCCAGTTAAATGCTTGAAATTTTCGGCCTTATAAATAACTTCGATATACCTGTCATCGAAAACGTACATGAATGACTTTCCGACAAGAAAACCGCGATAAAGTTTTGCTGCCTGATTAATTTCCGCAACTATCGCCTTCCGATCTTCAGCCCTACCCATACTGCCCCAATCAAAAAAGCCGGGATAACCCCGGCTGATAATCAAAGAGGCGGTTTTCTGCTGGCTGTCAGCCGCGGCATCCTCACGGAAACCTAGTTGTCGCCGGAATTATAGTCCCCGGCGCGGACTCACCTTATCTCCCCGGTGCGGGCTCGATATCCTCTCGGATATCTAATCGTCTTGGACTTTTTACCTGCCCAAGCACAGTACAGCTTTTACGTGCCGCCACACGGAGCTTAGCTCAAGATTATTATCTATAACTCAAGCCACTAAAGCAAGCTACGCACGGGCATGGTCAAATTAAATTCAAACCTTGGTCATCAATCACATCTACCGCGGGCCGATAACGCCCGCCTCATGTGCTGCGATATAATCAATCTCACTAGATGCCAAATCAGCAAACCGAAGGAGCTGACGTGCTAACAATTCACTATGGTGATATGGAAAACGTTATCTACAACACGTCCGTTTACTTCGATAACGTATATTCGCCCCAGTGGTTTCAAGACTCCTTTGCCCAAAGGGTCATAAAATCCATCGACAAAGGCACCGTGGTAGGCCCCAATGCAATCGATACCAAGATTCTAGGCATCATTCCTCCCGAGAAACTATCCAGCGGCACCAAAACGCTACTGCTTATGTACTTTATGCCGCAGAATATATATAACGCCTCAAATTGCGGTGATAATTGCGCCTACTGGATTCTGAGGATCGCCGCGCAAAAGGATCTAACAATCAATCTCTACCACATAATGGATTTTGGAAACGGCAAATTCACGGTAACCATTGCAAATACGGGCGATATAGTCCACACAATGTTTGACCTTGTCCCCATAGCTGGAAAATGCCTAAGGGAGAACTCCTGATGCGCGGATCATACAAGGTAATTATTCAAAATAACCGGGTTCAGTTTAAACTGACCATCAATAGAAATCTGACCATCATCCAAGGTAACAGTGCTACAGGCAAGACAACTCTGCTTGATATGGTGGCAGCTCACGAAGAGCTTGGGGCACAAAGCGGCGTAACAGTAAGTTGCAAAGTGCCCTGTAAAACAATATCTGGAAAATATTGGCGTAGAGATCTCCAAGAGATTTCCAGCAGTATTGTTTTTATTGATGAGGGCAATACTTTTGTTCGATCAAGAGAATTTGCCCATGAAGCAAAGCGTAGCTCAAACTACTACGTAATTGTCGCCAGAGAGTCACTGCGCCAACTGCCCTATAGCGTTGATGAAATCTACGGTCTTAAGAACACCAACCGAACCACAACGAAGTATCCCGTTTACTCTCGTGTCTACACCTCTACATATCGTATTTACGGTGATACTGATTTTAGAGGCGAGAGGCCCGAGCTTGTCATTGTCGAGGACACAAATTCGGGCTACGAATTCTTCAGTTTGCTATGCAAAAAGAGCAGCATTAAATGCATCAGCGCGGGAGGCAAATCAAATATTTGCAACTGCATTATGGACGCACCGGAAAACGACATCCTCGTGATTGCCGACGGTGCCGCCTTTGGACCAGAAATTGCGGAAGCAGCTGCTCTATTGCGCCGAAAGAACATCAAGCTATTCCTACCGGAATCGTTTGAATGGCTCGTGTTGAAGTCGGGATTATTCAACAGCAAACACATTAAGGACATGCTGCTTAACCCCGCTGAACATATCGAAAGCTCAAAGTTCTTTAGCTGGGAGAAGTTCTTTACTGCAGAACTCATCGAATGCTCACGAGACACACGTTTTCGATATGACAAGAGCTGCTTGAACGAGGAGTACCTGAACCCCACCGCTCTTGCAGCTCTGGAGGATACTTTGCCGGACCTTGGCATTACTTCGCACTAAAACGAGAAGTACTCACTGTCGGAGGATAGGTTTGGTCCGAGCCACGGGTCGCCATCGAGGAAGAACTCAGGCCAGTGCTGCATGAACAGCGCCTGCTCACGCTTCCAGCGGCGCAGCTTTTCCTCGTTGGCCTCTTCCCTGCCGCGCGAGGTGAACTCGTAGTGGTACAGCTCGGCATAGGGCGTAAAGATGGTGCGGTAACCCGCCTCCCACACGCGCAGGCAAAAGTCTGCGTCGTTAAAACCGACGGCGAATTCCTCGTTGTAGCCGCCGACGCGCTCAAATACGTCGCGTCGCACCATCTGGCAGGCACCCGTCACGGCGCTAAAGTTGCCCGGGCGCACGGCACGGGCAAGATAGCCCTCGCGCTTTGCCGAGAAGTCCTGGTTGGCATGGGCAAGTGCGCCACGCACGCCAATCAAAATGCCGGCATGCTGCACCAGATGATCGGCAAAGTAGAGTTTGGCGCCCACCACGCCCGCATCGGGACGCTGCAGATAGCCCATCATCTCTTCAATAAAGTCCGGGCTTATGACCTCGGTATCGTTGTTCAGCAGCAGCAGGTAGTCACCCTTGGCGTGCTTCACACCAAAATTGATGATCTGAGAGTAATTGAACTCGCCCGGCCAGTACACAACGCGCGCGATGCCCTTGCCTTCGGATGCTGCAGCCACGCGCTCTGGCAGGGTTTCGTAATACGCAAACGTCTCCGGGGCTTCACTGTTGTTCTCCACCAAGACGATCTCGTAGTTGGTATACGTGGCCTTCTGGGCGATCGACATCACACAGGCATCGAGCGTCTCAATGTGATCCTTGGTGGGGATCACAATGCTCACCAGCGGCGCAGGCTCCGGCAGCGCATGGCGCATGCGGTAGACAAACGGCGTCTCGGTCTCCTCGACCGTTCCGTGAACGCCCAGCGCGTTAAAGTGGCGCTGCAGCGCAAGACGACCCGCTTCAATGGCATACGGCTTGCTATCGGCAGAGCCATCGGCGGTCGATCCCGGATGCACGCGCCAGTGATACAGCACATGCGCAACGTGCTCAAAGCGCGCGCCGGCTGCAAGGCAGCGAAGCGTCAAGTCGTAGTCCTGGGCGCCCGCAACGTCTTCTGGGGACATACCAATGTGATCGATGAGCGCCTTCTCCACCATCAGGAAATGCGTCACGCAGTTATGGCTATAGAGCAGGTCGACGTTGAGTACGGTCTTAAAGACCGGCTGGCCCCACTCCCCCGTTTTCTGGAACATGTCCTCATCACAGAACAGGACCTGGGGACGCTCGCCCTCGGCCGCCTTGTTCAGCGCGGAAACATACTGGAATAACGCGTCCGGTTCCAGAATGTCATCGTGGTCCAAGAAAGCGATGTAGTCGCCTGTCGCTTGCTCGATACCTGCGTTGGTGTTGACCACAATGCCGCCGTTGCCGGGAAGCTCGATGCGACGGATGCGCTCGTCGTTGGCACCTGCCGCAAGGGTGGCCACCGCGTCCCATTCGGGCGAGGCGTCCATAAGCAGCAATTCCCAGTTGTCATAGCTCTGGGCTTGCACCGATTCCAGCAGCTCGCGCAGGTAGACCCGATCAGTCTTGTAGCACGGCACCACAATGCTCACGAGCGGTCTATAGGCAAAGGCCGCCGAAGCGACACGCTGGCACGCCAAATCGCCCGGCTTTGCGCGATGCTGCTCAAACCAACGTCGATAAGCTGCGTCGTCTGCACGCGCGTCCTTCATACGGTTCCAGCTGTCGTCGACCATGCCGTTGTACAGGCGACCATCCATGGCGCAAAACCCGCTTTGGATCCGCTCTGTGGGATCGCTCACGATCGCGACAAAATCTCGTATATCCTGAGGCATCTCAACACTCAGATACGATTTATTGATGCGGCATCCGTTCTGCTGCGGAACATCGACCTGCGATTCAAACACATGCACGGTAACATCGATGGCATTCATATGCGTATCGAAGATCTGGAGCTCAGGCGCGCACTGGGGGTCTCCCGCCCAGGTAACCTCATAGCGCCACACCGCGCCGACGTCTGCCGGCAAATAGCGAATGGCATCGATCTCGTAGCGGCCGCAGTGTTCGCCACGCTGCGCATCGCGGATAAGCGCGCACAGCGCAGGCTTTGCTTTGTAGTTAATCTTGGATTCCAATTTGGCCACGCGGCTATCGAGACGAATAGAGCCCAACCTTTGGCCACCGGATGCAAAAACGGCATCCATCGACGAGCCATCCAAAAACGGAAGCACCAAAACGGCGAGCTCGCGCTCGTAATCGGAAACAGAAGGGCATAGCGCCAGCACACGGCCATGATCGACCGGGAGCACCAGTGACGGCAAACAAGAACCGCTCGTAGTCGCATGGGCAAACGCCTGAGAGGCCTCCCGCTCAATAAGCGCGGCGACATCCTGACCGGCAAAACGAAGCAGCACAAAAAGACAGCCCTGGCTGCGGCAAAGTGCCAAACGCTTGATACTCATCTACACTTCTCGCTTTCCCAGGGCGTTCGCTGCCACGCGCTTGCAGGCACCCAGGCGCCCAAACCTCAAGACGTCGTAATCGAACATGATCTTTTTGCACGCACGGGCGCTAGGGGCGTCGCTGGCAAGCGCTGCGCGCACCATGGCAGCGACAGAAGGAGCGCATTGCGCGAGCGCAACATCGCTGCCCACGGCAGAACCGGCAAGCGCAGTGGCAACGGCAGCAAACACCTTGCCGCAGTCCGAGCCCAGCAACCTGAGCGCGTCGTACAGCACCAGATCGCACAGGAAGTACGCCAGGTCATCGGCATGCTGTGCATCGAGACCGTCGCGCTGCCAGTCAGCCAGCACCGCAGAGTAAATCTTCACGTGCTCCAGCAGACGCGTCTCGTCGTCGTAGCGCATGGTGTCCATAAGCGAACCCTTGCGCGCCACGCGGTAGTCATACAGCTTGTTCGAGATAAGCGCGGTCTTGTGCGAACGGCCGTACACGGCAAAATCGAAGACCTGGTCCTCGCCATACTTAACGGTTTCGTCGAACACGATCCCGTAACCCAGCAAAAACTCACGCTTGCAGGCGGTGCGCCATGCAAAGGGGCGAGATGCTTCCTTAAACAGCAAGTCAGAGCTATAGCCTTCAAACGACACATCGCGCGGGCTCAGAACATAGTTAAGCCACGGATACCCCGCCTCAAGCGGATACGGGTTCGCGCCAAAGGTCAAAACGTCGCAGTCCTCGCGCTCAAAGGCATCGACGATCACGCGGCACGCATCGGGTGTAAAGCGGTCATCGGAATCCAAGAACCCGACGATAGGCGCCGTGGACGCGGCGATGCCCGCATTACGCGCACTCGACAGGCCGCCGTTTGGCTTATCGACCAGCGTAAAGCGCGCGTCCTTTTCGCAATAGGCAGCCGCAATATCGCGCGAACCGTCCGGCGAGCCATCGTTGACCAGCACGCCCTCCCAATCGGGCATGTCCTGCGCAAGCAGGGAGTCCAGGCACCAGGCCAGGCACTCCTCCACCTTATAGATGGGAACAACAACGGAAATCTTAGGGGTAGCCATAGTCACACACTCCTACTGGGCGGCCGAAACGTCATCGGGATGCGGGTTATCGCCGTAGGTGCGCTGATACGTCAGCAGGCGCCAGACCAGCGGCAGGCCGCCGATCTTAAAGTAATGCTTAAACGTATTGAGCTTGCCCGGCTTCTTAAAGTCAAAACGCGAATCGATATAGGCACGGGGCGACTTGACCATCAGGCGCAAGTCGGTCTCGCCACGCGGGTCGAACAGCGACAGATCAAAGCGACCAGCATCCCAATCGGCCTTGAGCTCGGGCGAGGCCTTTTCCCAAAACTGCTCGCGCAGCTCGTCGACCAGACGCTCGTCATTCCAGCGGTACGTATCGACCTTCATGCGCATTAAAATACCCTGAAGCTGAGCCTTAAGCTCGGGGCGCTCGTTCAAAAAGCGCAGCATCTCGGCATATTCGTCACACACGCAAAACACCTTGTTGGGCGAATTAACGGAGCTCTTCTCGTTATCCTGGCGATAGCACAAAATGGGGTCCGCAATAAACGCGGCGCGCTCGGCGCAAGCCCAAACCTTAAAGTTAAAGCCTGCGTCCTGATAAGAGGCGCCCGGCGTGGGAAGGAACCGAATCTGATTGTCGTTGAGGAACTCGCGCCGATAGATAGCCGACCAAATGGAAGGTTTGCGATAGAAGATGCCCGGACGATCGACGGGGCGATACGCGGCGCCCGTCATATGCTCGTCGATGATCCCAAACAGCTCACGGCGCTCGCTGGGCGTGGACCAATACAGGTAAAAGTCGCCCTTTACCACATCGGCATGCTCAGCATCGGCCTTGGCGACCAGCTTTTGGAGCGAATCCTCAAACATAAAGTCATCGGACTCTAAAATGCCCACGTACTCGCCACGCGCCATCTCCAGGCCGCGGTTCATCGAGTCGCCGTAGCCGCTGTTGGCCTTGTCGATCATCTTTACACGGGGATCGCGCTCCATGTACTCGCGGATGATATCCGGCGAGCTATCGGTGGAGCCGTCGTTGATGCAGATGATCTCGATGTCCTTGAGCGTCTGCGCCACGGCGGAATCGAGGCACTCGCGCAGGTAGCGCTCGACATTGCAAATGGGGACAAGCAGCGAAACTTTAGGGGTATCAGAGTTCTGCAAGAGAACCTCCTGTTGGATAGCGTGTAACAGGGTTATTTTAGCAGCCGAGTTGCGGCGGGCGGCAGCGCCTGGAATTAGATAAAGCGCTCCAGGCAGGCTTTGAGACCGCGAGTCGAAAGATAGAACAGCGTGGCATCTGCCATCGAAACGCCCGAGGTCGCTGCAACGAGCTTGTGGGCAACACGGCGAACGGCGCCCTTAGCAGGCATATCCGCCCACTCCGTTCCCATAAACGTCGTGAAAGCCCTGTTGACGCGAGCCGCCACGCGATGGAAGTCATCGGCATCCAAGCGCGCCAGGTCGAACACAATTAGGTCCAAAAACCAAGTTATCAGCTCGCCGGGGCACAGGTCCAAAAGACCGTAGGCCGCCCAGTCCTCCAAGACCTCCTCGAGCATTCTCATATGGGCATCGAGCTTTTTGGCGCGAGCCTCGGCACTGTTGAACTCGTGCGTCGCCGATTCACTCTCCATCACGTAGTGGTAGAACTTATCCGGCATGACGACGGTCTTGCGGGCAAGCGCATAAGCCGCAAATTGGAAGACGACGTCCTCGCCCAAAGCCAAACCGGGGGCGAAGCGAATGCCTTCGCGATTGAGCAGCTCGCACGAAAAAGCCGCACGGCAGGCATAGGGCTGCGCATTCGAATGGAACAGCAGTTGGGGATCACGGGCGCCGAAGGTACCAGCTTTGGGGCTCATGAGTTGCTGGACGCGCTTGGGGGCAGCATCGGCAGGTTCACAGACGCCGCCAAAAACGGCGGCCTCGGCATCTGCAGACTCCATGGAATGCAGCACGTGCTCGACCGTCCGGGCATCGATGTAATCGTCGGCGTCCACAAAAAAGACGGTCTCGCCCTCGGCGACATCGATACCGGCATTTCGAGCACACGAGACGCCCGCGTTTTCCTGGTCAATCACCAGTACGCGATCGTCGGCCTGCGCGATCTGGCGCAACACGTTCAACGAATCATCAGTCGAACCGTCGTTGACGCAGACAACCTGAATCGAGCGCTCGGACTGGGCCAACAGCGAATCGAGGCATCGCTGAATGGAGCGCGCAGAGTTGAAAACGGGGACGACAATGGTAGCTTTAGGACACGAGGCCTCTCCCATGCCGACCTACCCCCTCAGCGATTCGATGAGGAAGGCAGCGACCACGCCTGGACCTCCAACCGAGGCGTAATACTTAGCACGCCCCAAGGCACCATCCGTCGCAAAACTCGGATGCTCGTCAACCCAGCCCTCAGGATCTTTGAGGATGGCAGCGAGATTTGCGCGCTTCCACGGCTTGAGGTCGTCAAGCGAAAAGTCCCCGGCGTCCAAGGCCGCTTGGAACTCCTTGGCCATCTGAACCAGGAACTCCTTATAGAACTTGGGCGCCAGGCGCACGTAGTTCCACATGTACGAATCGTACTTAATGAGCTGATTGAACTTGAGCATGCGCGCGACGTCATCACTTGCGTGGTCGCGGGCATAATCCTCTCGAATCCAACGCTCAATCTCGGCATACTCGGTATTGACGCAAAAGACCTTAGCCGAAGAATTGACCGAGGAATTCTCGTTGTCCTGGCGATACGACAACACGGCATCATGCAGGTAAACAGCCTTTTCGGCGCACGCGATCACCTTAAAGGCGAATGACGTGTCCTGAAAGGATGCCCCCGGAGTCGGCAGGAACGTAATGCCGTTGCGCTCAAGGAAATCGCGACGGTACACGGCCGACCAAATCGACGGCTTTTGCTTAAAGAACTGCGTCGTATCGCTCGGGTGCACTGGCTTGCCGCAATCCTGAGGTCTAAACATCTCGTGCAGCGAGCGGCGCTCCTCGGGCTTAGACCAGTAAAAATCAAAGTTCGCCTTCGCAAAGTCGGCATTATTGCTATCGGCGGCCGAGACAAGCTTTTCGAGTGCGTCGGGCGCCATAAAGTCATCGGACTCCAAGATGCCAACGTACTTGCCACGCGCCATCTCCAGGCCGTGGTTCATCGAGTCGCCGTAGCCGCTGTTGGCCTTGTCGATCATCTTGACGCGCCCATCGCGCTCCATATACTCGCGGATAATCGCCGGCGAGTTGTCGGTCGACCCGTCGTTAATGCAGATGATCTCAATATCCTTGAGCGTCTGAGCCAGGGCGGAATCGAGGCACTCGCGCAGGTAGCGCTGAACATTGTAAATGGGAATAAGCAGCGACAGAACAGGGCTGCCAGAGGCGTTAGTAGACAAATGTGCTCCTTAGGAAATACCTGTCGTTTCATGGTATCAAAGGGTCAGCGCGCCAGCGGGCGTTTATATAATCTATGGAGCTCGCAGAGGCAAACCGATAAGAAAGGACGTCATGCAGCCCAAAGCCGCACGCAACATACCCATCGAAGCACTGCGTTTGGTCGCGGTCGCCGGCATCGCGGTGTTCCACACCTTTCAGTGGACCTTCCAAGCCGTCTGCGTCGGCGCCGTGGAATATGCCCCACTTGCGATGTCCCCCTATTCCGGCGTGCTCGGTTTTATTAACCTGCTTGGCTGCTGGGCCAACGAGGTCTTCTTTATGATCTCGGGCTATTTTCTCATCGCCTCGGCCGCGAGTGCTTGGGACGGTGGGGCAACGTGGAAGTCGCAAATGCAACGGACGGCGCAGCGCCTGGGCAAGGTCATTATGCCCACTGCGTTTTATTGCCTCGCGGCGCTCGCGTGGTCCACGGTCGTCTCCCCAATTCCCGATGTTACCCTCAACACGCACTACTGGTATACGCTTGGGCTTGAGTTTATCTGGGTCTATGCCGCCACAGTTTTCATGGCGCCATAGTTTGGACTGGCCAAGAGCCGACTCTCCCAGAAAACCTACACGACGACGGTCATCGCCGTTGGAATCCTCGTATTCGTTGTTAACGGGTATTTGGCCGCCATGAGTGCGACAAGCGCCGGCGAGTTTTCTTGGCTCCAGAAGCTCATGAGCGCTACCACGTACGTAGTCGCATTTTTGATCGGCGGGCTGCTCCGCGACGTTACCAATACCATGAATTCGGACAGGGCGGGCGCCTTGGGCATGCGCTCGCTCGCAGCGGTTTTGGTGCTCACCGCCATCCTGGAAGGCGAACTCTCCTTCACCGGCAAACTCGCGGCGATGGCAACCCTCTCCTACAAATCGACCTCGCTGATCTCGTTTGCCCTCGCCGCCGCCTCCCTGCTCTTTGCGGCTACCCGACGCAGTGCCTCAGGCAATTCGCGGACTGCAGGTGCCATCGTCACCTTATCGACCGCCACGCTCGGTTTCTATGTGATGCAGTCGCTCACCAGTAGCCTGTGGCGTCCCGTCTTCAATACGTTGCTCGCAAACATACTGGTCAGCCAAAACAGCCCGGCAGTTATGTGTATCGTCACGGGTACCGTCATTAGCATCGTCTTTGCCCTGGCGCTTCTCACCATCGACGCAGCTAGAAGCCTTATCGCTCGCAAGCTCAAGCGGCAATAGACACGCTGCCGTAAGACGCTAAAGCCGCTACAGCCGTGGCAGGTTCCTGCGTTTTATTCAAAGCTTGCCGCCAAGGTGCGCCGAGCCTTTACAATAGGACAGTCCCAAGGACGTATTCGATAGCTTCCGCGCAGCACTCGCCCGCCGCGCGTGAAAGGATATATTGCCCCATGCCTTCAACCCTCCCCGCTCCCATCGATAAGCTCGCCATCGTCGTCGTTACGTACAAGCGCCAGGAACTCCTGGCCAACTTGTTCGACTCCATGACCGAGCTCACGGCAACGCCCTGGCGCATCGTGATTGTCGATAACGAGAATTCGCGCGAGACCGAGGCCATGTGCACCGCATTCAACGAGCGCTTGGCCAACCTGTGGGGCATCGACACCGAGCAGCCCGACGCGCAGGGCGGCACCGACCGCGTCATCTACGCACCGCAGCTCGAAAACGGCGGCGGTGCGGGCGGCTTCTCCGCCGGCACTAAATGCGCCTACAACCTGGGCGCCCAGTGGTTCTGGGTGATGGACGACGACGTGCTCGTCATCCCCGAAGGCATCGAGCGCTTGGCCAAGTGGACCGACCGCTACGATGTCATCCAGGGTTCGCGCCTGGACTTCGACGGCGGCGCCTTCTTTTGGCAGTACCAGCTCATCCTTTCGCTTGGTATCCCCAACCCCATCGCTAAGTGGGACCTGGGCCCCAAGGGCTACCGCGCCATGAACCAGTTGTGCTTTGAAGGCGGCCTGTTCTCGCGCCGCGTGGTCGACAAGATCGGCCTGCCGGATGCGCGATTCTTCATCTACGGCGACGACGCCTGCTACGGCTACGTGGCCAGCCAGCACTTCCCCGCCGCCGTTGTTGCCGACGTGGTGCTCAAGCGTGCCCGCGCTGTCTCTAACTGGGATATCGCCGGCAAGCGCCAGCTCAACTCTACGAGCGACACCAACCGCTACTACATCATGCGCAACCGAGGCTTCCTCGCTCGCTATATGCAGATCTACGGTGACTACCACCCCATGCTGTTCCGCCTGGGCAATGCCGCGACCTTCTGCAAGGAATTCATTCGCCTGGCTGCGGTCGATAAGTGCTTTAAGACCGGTATTCCGGCGCTGCGCCGTGGCATGAAAGACGCCCGCAAGATCATCAAGGATCCCAACTGGAAGCCCATGCCGCCCATGAAGGACGCGGAACAGTAAAGGGCTTTCGCCCGCCGCTACAGACGTTGGCACACCACGGACGCACGCTGCCCATCAAAACCGAACCCCCAGCGCATGCGACCCACGCCGGGTCGCGGCACACGGATTTCGTCGATGCCGTCGCGCTCTATGTCGAGCAGCGCCTGCACGGCCAGCAATTCCAGGCCCAGCGCATCCACACCGGGGTCATACATCATGTTGATCGTTATCAGCGGACGTTCATCGAGCATACCGATCGTATCGGCTATGTCGAACACGGCGCCCGTAGGAAAAACCTGGATGTCGCAGCGACCCACGCCACACTTTCGCCTCGAGGCAGGATTGGCATAGCCCGGCAAGCCAAAGCAGAGCCCCTGCAAGAGCAGATGATATGGCAGTGGCGCATCTGGGTCGGTCGCACCGATTCCCGCATCTCCTAAGATGCGGCTTAGCGCCCGCCTCACGGTATCCTCGTTCCCATGGCACAGCCCGTCGCGAAACGCATCGACGTCTCGAATGTCTTCTGCAGCGCACTCAAACCACTCAATAATCACTAGACGCAAGGTCTGGCGAAGCTCGTTATTGGGCAATCGCAAAGCACGGAGGCGATCGCCATGCTCCGGCTCCTCAGTCATATCCGTCGTGAGAAAACCGGACAGATACAGCGCTGTCCACATGCCATCGTCAGGCGAGACATCTGGCTCTGCAGTGCCCAAACAAAGCGGGACCTCAGCGCACCCATGGGCCTCGAGCAAATCAAACAAGACCGAAAGGCGGTCGAGATTCCACCCGGCAACTACCCTACTCAGACAATCGGCATATCCATACAGATCGGCACGCACAGGCGCCGTGCAGCCTCGGCCCAGAAAACCGATCACACGCGCTGGACTCGAGCAATAGGCCCTACCAAACCGATATCCCTCGAGCCATTCACGTGCATCATCCAGGAATTCCTCGCGCCCAGCATGATTCAACAGAGCCTGGACCTCGGCATCCGAAAAGCCGAACCAACGGTCACACCAGGTCGAAAGCGGCGTCGTCAGACAATACGAGCAGCAGTGCAAAGAAAGCGCCGCTTCGGCAGGGCCGGGACACTCCCCCATCAAACACGTCAGCCGCAACGAATCGCGCGCAGCAGCAATGGCGTCGAACAGCACGCGATCGAATAGATCCGCCGAATCGGCGCCGGAAGCGCCCCTTGCGCTCATACGGCCCAACCACGCCACGTCGTACCCATCAACGAGCAATACAACCTGCTCATCGTAGGCAATCTCCAGCAGCTCTATGAGCACACCGAGCACCGAGTCAACCTCGTCCTCGCTCGCCGCGCCACGCGCAACGCGTTCGATGTGACGCACCTTGTCTCGAGCTAAATCCGGAGCCTCCAAAAGCGCCAGCAGACGAGCGCACTCGCCCGAAAGAGCATCGCGCACGACGTCGGCAATAGCGGCGCCACGCCTCGCAGCGCCAGAAAAGTCCAGCGATATCACCGGATAGCAAGCATACTCATCCCGATAGCGCCCGCCGTCTGCATCCCAAATCTGAGCATCGGCAAACAAACGCTGACCAGCGCGACTGACCGCCGGACGCTCCAGAAAAGCCCTGAGCATCGACAAGTTCATGCTCTTGCCAAAACCCTCGGGTCGACAGCACACCACAACGGACGCGTCGCAATCCAACACATCTGCAATAAACATGGTCTTGTCGACCAGCGTGCAGCAACCAAGAGCCTCCGCATAGTCGTGCATGCCAATGGGTAAAGCCGCATCGTCGGCACAGCCGATCAAACGCACGCCAAAGCCGGCAGCACAACCATTATTTGCCTGTTCAGACACCAAAACGTTCCCCCTAAATCACAACACGGTGCCAATTGTAATGACCTCCTCGCGCGTACCGATGCCGCCGCGCGATCATATCGGGCAACGGTAGCAACAAGAGGTGTGAGGGGGCACAACTAATCGTTGCACAACAAAACGGGGCCCGATGCATTCGCACCGGACCCCGTCCCAACTCTTTAATTATCTAGCAACCAAGAGGCTACTCCTCAGAGTCGTCCTCTCCAGAAGCTTTCTTCTGCTGATCGAGCTTATGCTTACCACTTACGATAGACGTAGCGCCCAGCGTGGCCAAGCTCGCGCTGGCAAGGCTCGCCATCACAATCAGATCGCCCGTCTTGGGCATATTGCCGCCAGATGACTTGGTTGTGGTGGTCGTAGTGGTCACCGTTTTGGAGTCATTTTGCTCCTGGACCTGGTTGTCGGTGTTGCCCTTACCGCCGTCCTCGCCCTGCTGCTTTCCGTCCTCGGTCTTGTCCTTGTTCTCGTCCTTCTTCTGAGCGGATTTGTCGCCCTTCTCATCAGAGCTAGGACCCTTATCGGATTCAGCCTTCTCGGAAGCCTTGTCCTTGGAGTCGCCCTTTGCGGCCTCGGTCTTTTCCGTGGAAACCTGATCAGAGTTGTCCTTGTTCTGAGTCGAGCCATTATTGACGCCAGCCATCAGCGAAGAGCCCAGCGTAGAACCAAGCTGCACGGAGAAAGAAGGCTTCTTGTCCGGCGAAGCAACGGGAGCGTCCGGCGCCTTATTCGAGTCGTCCTTGGAATCATCGGAATCAGGGACTGCGTCAGAGCCGGAGCCGTTGTTAGAGCCGGTGTCAACGAACGAATCGCTCGAGCTGGTGGATGAGTTAGAGGTGTCAGCGTCGGTCGAACCAGAAGCGTCGCTGTCCGTATTGCCGGCAGAGCTTGAAGACGAATCGCCCGCAGCAGAGCCGTTCGAATTGGAGCCGTTCGAGGTAGAGCCGTCGTTGGTAGTGCCACCAGCAGAGCCATTACCGTCAGCATCGGTCGGGGGCGCATCCATCCTGTCATCGTTGGCATCGTCACTCGAGTCGTCATTCGAATCAGGTGTCGGCGAGGGCGCCGGTGTGGACTCGGGCTGCACGGGCGTCGCGGCGGCAGCCTCGTCCTCAGCGATATAAACCAAGCAGTCCTTTAGCTCGTTGCAGTAGCGGTTCTTCCAGCCTTCATGATACTGGGGCTGGCTCGAATACTTGGTCGCCACGTTGTTGACCACGCTATTGGAGAGCGCCGTCACAAACTCGCGGTCGGACATATCGTTGGAAAGATTTGCCCAACGGAAGAAATCCCTGCAACCACCGGTGCCGCACATGTTGGTGATGCTCCACACCATGCCCTTGACGCAATCGGCGCGGCCGGAGATGTCAATGCCAAGAGCGCTCTTGAGCCACGCCTCGGTCACCGCATAGTACGAGTTGTACGCATAAGCGTCCTGAAGCGCCGAGAACTCGACAGGATCGGTGTTATAAGCGCCCTGGAAGGCCTCCTGCGCAATACGGCCCAGCTCGGTAAGTTGGCCGTTCTCGTACATGGCATTCCTCGCGTTGGAAATCTCGCCGCCGCGATCAATCGCATCCTTGAGCATGCTGTATTTTTCGGGGTTGTAGTTGTAGGCCTGCTTCATAAACGGAATGAGCGACCAACGACGGTCGAACTGGTAATAACCCAGCGCGTTATAGCCGTCACCGTACGAAAAGCCCTGGTTGTAGTTGCCATGGCTCTCGTACTTGGTAAAGTACTTTATCTCGGGAGTCACGTTGACAAACGAAACGCCCTGGACCGACCTCAGCACGCCCGAGAAGGACTGCTGGGTGTAAAGGCCCTTATCGATATCGGTGGCATCCGAGGCAACGCCCGGCGTGGGCTCCTCGGCAGCGGCGGGCGCGGGCGCGGTAACGGCGCCAAACGAAAGCGCCAGCGTCAGGCCCGCGACAATAGCAGAATGCTTGGGCTGCATAAGATCCTCCCTGCATTGGTATAGTTAAAGTGCAGTTTGCAAAGATAGAAATAAGTATTGCAGCTCGCCCGTTGTTGCACAACAACCCCTCGGTAAACGGCAACAACCCTCCGCGAAATCTTAAGGAATTAGACAAACTGGTCGTCGGGCGCCAACAGAAGCTCGCCGTAACGTTTCGTCAGCCCGTCTCTCAACTGACAGAAAGCGGGAATATAGACGTTCAAGATGCGCTGAATCAAATCTTGAGCGAGCTTGTTGTCGTAGATATGGACGTTCGTATTGCGGTCTCTGAGCATATCCAGCCAGGCTGCCTCATCAATAAAGTCGTAGAATCGGTAGGACTCCTTCAAGATGGCACGAGGAGACCCCGACGCGGCAAGCGTGGCGCCCTCATACTCGAGCAGACGCTTAAGGAGCTTCCAGCTCAGTTCAAATTGAAGATTGAACTTATTAATCAATCCACTCTGAACAAAATCATTGTTGAGATCCTGATTGGGCGCATCCTCAAGATTCGCCAAGGCGCTAACAAAGTTCTCATATTTTTTCATACAGAATCACACCATCCCTGGCAATCTCATCGAGCAATTGCTGCGATAGGGACTCGTCGAGATTGACGACATCTACATCTAAAAGAGTATCAAGATGTTCCTCGATCAAATATGAGAAACGGCCGAAATCCCGGCAACCTGCTACGGCGATGTCAATATCGCTCTTGGGCAAGTTGTCGCCTCGAGCACGAGAACCAAACAACACGACCTTCTCGGCGTCACATTCCCGAGCAAAAACTTCGATTTGCTTGTACACCTTGTCGAGAGATGCCATTTGCACCCCTACAGCTTGATGTCAAAGTTGATCTCGGGGACGGCGGCCAGGTCGGCCAACGTCACGCCGTCGACGTACTTTTCGATCACGTCGTCCAGGCCGCGCCAGAACTTGACGGTCGAGCACAAATCGCTACGGGTGCAGCTGTTGTCGATGCCATCGCACGCCACCGGAGCCGTGCTGCCCTCGACGGCACGCAGGATGTCGCCGGCACGCACCTCGGCCGGGTCCTTGGCCATCATGTAGCCGCCGCCC
>ERZ857750.1273-NODE-1273-length-28365-cov-20.817768_pt1 | contig 28365 bp, 27 predicted proteins | sample MGYA00519915_ERZ857750 | MGnify/ENA primary metagenome ERZ857750 (study PRJEB31778, sample SAMEA3449358) | human gut metagenome | biome: human gut; feature: human-associated habitat; material: faeces | place: United Kingdom | collected 2010/2012 ...
CATCTTTAGCTACTTCAAATCCTATCTTATTACCAAATGCCATTTTAGCTATAGCCTCTCCTAGTCCGCCATACCCTAATGCATATGAGGCAAGAACTTTCTTAGCTTGAGTTAATTCTCTTATTTTATCTAAATTTTTCTTTAATATATCAAAATCAGGAATTCCATTTTCTAATCTAGGAGTTTTTATAACTGCTAAAACAGAACCTGCTTTTTTAAATTCTTGTGATACAACATACTCTGCATCTACAGTGTTTACTGCGAATGAAACTAATGTTGGCGGTACGTTTATATGCTCAAAAGTCCCAGACATACTATCCTTACCACCTATTGCAGGTATGCCAAATTCTTTTTGTGCATAATATGCACCTAGTAATGCAGAGAATGGTTTACCCCATTTAGTTGAATCTTTGCCTAGTTTTTCAAAGTATTCTTGGAAAGTTAATCTTGTAGTTTTGTAATCTCCACCAACTGCAACTAATTTACAGATTGATTCTACAACTGCGTATAATGCACCATGGAATGGACTCCATTTTCCGATTTTAGGATTATATCCAAATGTCATTATTGATGAAGTTGTAGTCTTTCCACCAAGTACAGGTATTTTTGCAACCATACCTTGAATTGGAGTTCTTTGATATTTACCTCCAAATGGAAGTAATACTGTATTTGAACCTATAGTATTATCAAATTTTTCAACTAAACCTTTTTGAGAGCAGATATTTAAATCACTCAACACGCTGTCAAATTTATCAGATATAGTTTCTCCGTCTGCTTTTATTTTTCCATTATTAAAAAATGTATTTTCTTCGTCTACTTTTGGAACATGTATATTAGTTTGTTGTTTCTTTCCGTTTGTATCAAGGAATGCTCTGTTTAAATCAACTATAGCTTTTCCATTCCAAAACATTCTTAAATATCCTGTATCAGTTACCGTTGCAACATGAGTTGCTTGTAAGTTTTCAAGTCCTGCAAGTTCTATAAATCTATCTTTATTTTCAGCATCTATAGCACAAGCCATACGTTCTTGTGATTCTGATATTGCAAGTTCAGTCCCATCAAGACCGTCATATTTTTTAGGTACTAAGTCTAAGTTAATATCTAAACTTTCTGCGATTTCGCCTATTGCAACAGAAACACCACCAGCCCCAAAGTCGTTACATCTTTTTATCATTTGTGCAACTTCTTTATTTCTAAAAAATCTCTGAATTTTTCTTTCGTTAGGGGCATCACCTTTTTGTACTTCAGCACCACAAGTCTCTATTGATTCTTCGCTATGTTCTTTTGATGAACCAGTAGCTCCTCCACAACCATCTCTACCAGTTTTTCCACCTAATAGTATGATTATGTCCCCTTTTTCTGGTCTTTTTCTTATTACATTTTCCTTTGGAACTGCTGCTATAACTGCACCAATTTCCATTCTCTTAGCCATAAAATCTTCGTCATAAACTTCTGTAACTTGCCCAGTTGTCAAACCTATTTGGTTACCATAAGAGCTATATCCATTAGCTGCCTCAGTAGTTATTTTCTTTTGCATTAATTTCCCGTGTAATGTATCTTCTAGTGAAGTTCTAGGGTCTGCACTACCCGTAACACGCATTGCTTGATAAACATAACTTCTTCCTGAAAGTGGATCTCTGATTGCTCCACCTAAACAAGTCGCAGCACCACCAAATGGTTCTATCTCTGTCGGGTGGTTGTGTGTTTCGTTTTTAAACATCAATAGGTATTTTTCTATTTTTCTATCGACATTTACATCTATATTTATACTACACGCATTTATTTCTTCGCTTTCATCCAAATCATCTAATTTGCCTGCATTTTTAAGTTCTTTAACAGCTATAGTTGCTATATCCATTAAGCACATATCTTTTTGTTTTTCTATATATAGGGTATTTCTAGCTTGGATGTATTTTGAATAAGTTTCTTTAATTATTTTGTTGAATTTTCCATCTTCAATTTCAACGTTTTTTATTTGTGTCATAAAAGTAGTATGTCTACAATGATCTGACCAGTAAGTATCTAACACTTTTATTTCTGTTATGGTTGGATTTCTCTTTTCTTGATTTTTAAAATACTCTTGAATATATTCTAAATCCTCTATTGTCATTGCTAAACCTTGTTTATTTAAGAAATTTTCTAGCTCTTTTTTGTCGAAATCGATAAATCCTGTTATTGTTTCAACTTCTGTAGGTATATCAGTTTTAATTTCTAATGTTGCTGGTTTTTCAAGATTCGCCTCTCTACTATCGACTGGATTTATTATATATGACTTTATTTTATCAAATAATTTATCATCTATTTCTCCTGATAAAATATATAATTTTGCACTATTTATATTAGGTCTTTGCCCCTCATTTATTATTTGAACACATTGAGCTGCCCAATCGGCTCTTTGGTCATATTGCCCAGGAAGATACTCAACTGCAAAGACTTTTGCATCTTTGTCATATTCTACATTTTCGTTATATACAATATCTAAATTTGGCTCTGAAAATATTGTCTTTGATGCATATTCACAAACTTCATCAGACAATCCTTCTATATCATATCTATTTAATAATCTTAAATTATCTATACAATCTATATGTAAACTGTCTTTTAAATCTTTCATTAAAGCTTTTGCCTCTAGGTCGAATCCTTCCCTTTTTTCAACTAAAAGTCTTTTTACATTTGAACTCATATTATTCCTCCATTAAGAAATTTCCCATTTTATTTTTGAAAATTTATTTCCATATATCTGTTCTATAATGCATTCCCTCAAAATTTATTTTCTTTATATTTTCATAAACTTTTTTGCCTGCTTCTTTAACAGTTTTTCCTTTTGCAGTTATACCGATTACCCTTCCACCGTTTGTAACCAATTTGTTGTCCAATAATTTTGTTCCACTATGAAAAACGACTATATCTTTATCTAAATTATCAAGTCCTGTTATAAGTTTTCCCTTTTCATAACTTTCAGGATATCCTCCTGATGTAAGCATTACGCATATAGCACTATCGTCGCTGTATTTTATATCAATATCTTTTAATTTATTATTTATAACTGCTGATATTATTTCACTTAAATCAGTTTCCAATCTGAATAAAACTGATTGTGTCTCTGGGTCCCCAAATCTCACGTTATATTCAAGAATCTTCGGACCATCTTTAGTTATCATTAATCCAACAAATAATATTCCTTTAAAATCTAGATTATCTTCTTGGAATCCTTTTAAAGTTTTATCTAATATATTTTCTTTTATTTCTTTTGATAATTCATAAGTATAAATTTCACTTGGGGAGAATGTGCCCATTCCTCCAGTATTTAGACCATTTTCTCCGTCATTTACTTTTTTGTGGTCTTTTGCACTTACCATAGGAATTATTGTTTCATTATCTACAAAAGCTAGTATTGATGTTTCTATTCCACTTAGAAACTCTTCTATTACTATTTTTTCTCCAGCAGTACCAAACTTTTTATCATTCATCATTTCTTTTAGTGTTTTTATTGCATCTTCTCTATTTTCTGAAATTATAACTCCCTTTCCAGCTGCTAAACCATCTGCTTTTATAACAACTGGATATCCAAAATCATCAATATCATCTATTGCCTTATCGATATTTGTATATTCTTTGTATTTAGCTGTCGGCAAGTTATGTCTTGTCATAAAATCTTTTGAGAATGCTTTACTTCCTTCTAATCTTGCACATTTTTTATTAGGTCCAAATACTTTTAATCCTTGTGATTCAAAAACATCTGTAATTCCCATAACTAGTGGTACTTCTGGCCCTACTACAGTTATATCTATTTCGTTTTCTTTTGCAAATTTAGCAAGTTCATCTATATCTGAATCACCTATATTTACACATTCAGCCACTTCAGCAATCCCAGGATTTCCTGGTGCACAGTATATTTTCTCTACGTTTTTTTCATTGCTTAATTTCCAACAGATAGCATGTTCTCTTCCGCCGCCACCTACTACTAATATCTTCATATTTTCCCTCCTAGCTTATAAGTATTTATTATTTTATTCTTACTCTTCTGCCTTCTACAGATATCTTCCCTTCACAAAATAACTTTACACATCTAGGAAGAATTGTATGTTCTACTTCTAAAACTCTTTTTGCTAATGTTTTGGCATCGTCATCATCCATCACTTTTACAGTATCTTGCATTATTATTGGACCTGCATCTGCTTTTTCATTCACAAAATGGACAGTTGCTCCAGAAACTTTTGCACCATAATCAATTACTGCTTGGTGCACCTTTTCGCCATAAAATCCATCTCCACAGAAAGAAGGAATTAATGCTGGATGTATATTCATAATTTTATTTTCAAATTCGCTTACAAATTTAGGACTTATTATTTTTAGATAACCTGCCAAAACTACTAAGTCTATATTCTCTTCTTTTAATATTTTTATTACTTCATCTTCATCTTTTTCAAATACTGATCTTATGTTGTGCTTTTTTGCCCTTTCAAGTCCAAAAGCATCTTCTCTATTAGAAATAACTACTTTTATATTTCCGTTTATCTTTTTACTTTCACAGTCATCAATTATAGCTTGTAGATTTGAACCTCCACCAGAAATCAATACACCTATATTTAGCATAATTCTACTCCCTTGTGGCTATCAACAACTTCCCCGATTATATATGCCTTGTCCTGCATTAATTCAACATATTTTTTATATATCTCTATTTTCTCTTGTTCTCTATTGTTTATATAATCAACTAATTGAGGTGCGTCTTCTTTATTAACTATAAATACAATTCCAATTCCCATGTTAAAACTCTTATGTAGCTCTCTTTTTTCTACTATATTAAATCCTTCTATCATTTTAAATATAGGTGGTTTCTCCCATGAATCAGTCTTAATATCAAGCCCTAGACCATCAGGTATAACTCTCGTAATATTTTCTATAACTCCACCACCAGTTATATGGGCAATAGCTTTAATATTATATTTTTCAAGTAAGTCTAAAACTAATTTCACATATATTTTTGTCGGTGTTAGTAAAGCTTCTCCAACTGTCATTTTTAACTCTTCAACATATTGATTTAAATCATAATTATAAGTATCTAAAAATATTTTTCTAATAAATGAAAAACCATTACTGTGAATACCGCTCGAAGAAACCCCAACTAATACATCCCCAGCTTTTACATCTTTTCCTGATACTATCTTTGTTTTATCAGCTATACCTACTGCAAATCCCGCCAAATCATATTCATCTTCACTATACATTCCTGGCATTTCAGCAGTTTCGCCTCCGATTAATGCACAACCTGACATTTTGCATCCATTGGCAACACCTTCTACAATTTTATCTATATGTTCAGGGACTAATTTCCCTGTTGCAATATAATCTAGAAATAGTAGCGGTTTTGCACCTTGGCATATTAAATCATTGACACTCATTGCAACTAAATCTATCCCTACGGTATCGTGTTTATTCATCATTTGTGCCAATTTTAATTTAGTCCCTACACCATCTGTTGCTGCTAAAAGGACTGGTTCTTCCATTTTCACAAAATCTTTCAAGCTATATAATCCACTAAAATTCCCTAAATCACCTATAACATTTTTGTCGTAAGTCTCCTTTATCTTCCCTTTTATAAGACTTACTGCTCTATTGCCTTCATCAATATTTACACCAGATTGTTCATATGTTAACATTCTAAAAATTCCTCCTTGTCGATTTTCTTAACTGGATAATTTCCGTCAAAACAAGCTTTACAAAATTTAAATTCATTTCCTGTTCCAGCAGCACTCATCATTCCTTCTATATCTAAGAATTTCAATGTATCACAGCCGATATATTCCCTTATTTCCTCTACATTTTTGTTAGCAGCAATTAATTTAGAACGGTTTGGAGTATCAATACCGTAATAACAAGAATATTTAACTGGAGGTGATGTTATTCTTAGGTGTATTTCCTTAGCCCCAGCATCTCTCAATGATTTGACTAATTGTTTTGAAGTTGTTCCCCTAACAATCGAATCATCTACAAGTATTATTGATTTTCCTTTTAATACTCTACTAAGTGGATTTAGTTTTATTTTTACACCTAACTCTCTTTCTTCTTGGGTAGGTTTTATAAATGTTCTACCTACATATCTATTCTTAACTAATGCTTCAGTTAGTGGAAGTCCGCTTGCATTTGCATATCCGATCGCCCCTGGCCAACCAGAGTCTGGAACTGGAACTACCATATCTGCATTAATATCTTCATCTTGTGATAATATTTTTCCTGATTCCACCCTAAATTCGTATGCGTTTACTTTATCTATAGTGGCATCATTTCTTGCAAAATATATATGCTCAAATATACAACTCTTTTTCATTGGTTTACAGTTGTTGCTGAAGTTGTATGATTTTAATTTTCCGTTCTTTATAACTACTATTTCACCCGGTTCTAAATCCCTGATAAATTCCCCACCAAGTATATCTATCTCACAGTTTTCTGATGCAAAAATATATTCTCCATTGTCTCTCTTCCCAAGTAATAAAGGTCTAAATCCATGTGGATCTCTAACAGCAATAAGCTCTTGGTCGGTTAATATAACTAATGAATAAGCACCTTTTATTTGATCCATAGTTAACTTAACTGCTTCTACAATATTTCCTGTATAATATCTAGCAAGTATATACAAAATTACTTCTGTATCACTTTTTCCTCTAAACATTATCCCGTCCTCTTCTAGCATCTCTTTTAAGTAATTAGCATTTACCAAGTTGCCATTATGAACTAATCCTAAATTTCTCTTTCTCAAAGAACCTACTAAAGGTTGGCAATTATACATATGACTTCCGCCTGCTGTTGAATATCTAACATGAGCTATTCCCATTGTCCCAGGAAGTTTATCTAAATCATCTGATTTAAATACATCACCTACTAAACCCATATCTTTTTTATAATTTATTTCTTTACCATCATGTACTGCCATACCACAACTTTCTTGACCTCTATGTTGCATAGAATATAAACCGTAATACAGTTCTTTTGATATGTTCTTATCGGAATAAATCCCTAATATACCACACATGTGATTATTCCCCCCTATAACTATTATTTACTCATTCTCGAAAGGACTTCTTCATACCCTTGAATAAGGTCGCCTAAGTCTCTTCTAAATCTATCTTTATCTAACTTTTCGTTAGTATTAACATCCCACAATCTACAAGTATCTGGTGATATTTCATCTGCTAATATTATATTTCCATCTGTATCTTTTCCGAATTCTAGTTTGAAGTCAACTAATTTTAAATTTAATTTTAAGAAAAATTCCTTCATGATTTCATTGATTTTTAGAGTTTGTTCTCTGATATAATCTATCTCTTCTTGAGTTGCTAATTTTAATGCTATTGCATGGTCATCATTTACAAGTGGGTCGCCATATTCATCATTTTTATATGACATTTCAAATATTGGTTTGTCTAATACGATTCCTTCTTCTACTCCGTATCTCTTACAGAAAGAACCTGCTGTGATATTTCTTACTATAACTTCAAGTGGTAGGATTGTAACTTTTTTTACTAATTGTTCTCTATCTGATAAAGCTTTTATGAAATGTGTTTTTATTCCTGCTTTTTCTAATGTTTCAAACATTATCGTGCATATTTTATTATTTAAAATGCCTTTTGACTGGATTGATGCTTTTTTTTCACCATTAAATGCAGTTGCATCATCTTTATAATAAACTATATATTCATTTTCATTATCTGTACTATAAACTTGCTTTGCCTTTCCTTCATATAATAACATTGTTATTACCTCCCAAATTTTATAAATTTTTATTATTCTTTTATTAATAAGTTTTTCTTTGAGTTTCTATTATCTATTGTCACTATATTGCTTATGTACTTTAATTTTTATTTATTGATTTATACTTTTATCATCGTCTAATACTTTTTGTTCCATTTCTTTTCTGTATAATTTTAAGTCTTGTTTTAATTTAGGATATTTTATGCTCATTATTTGCATTGCCATCAATGCTGCATTTAATCCTGAATCTATCGTTACTGTAGCTACTGGTATTCCTTTTGGCATCTGAACCATAGATAGTAATGAATCCATACCATCCATAGTAGATGATTTTATTGGTAATCCAACTACCGGTATTAATGTTGATGCAGCAATAACTCCTGGTAAATGAGCTGCTTTTCCTGCTGCCGCTATTATCACATCAACTTCATCTTCTATTGATTCTATAAAAGAAACTAATTCTTTCGGCGTTCTATGTGCAGATAATATCCTTACAATTACTTCTACATCGTATTTTTTTAAAAAATTAATTCCTTCTTCTAACTTAGAGTAATCTGATTTAGACCCCATAACGATTGCAACTTTCATAATTTATTTGCCTCCATTAATAATATACTTATATAAATTTTAATTTTTCATCAAATTAAAAAGTCTTTATTAATTTTTAAAATTATTTTAACGAACTATACACTTGTATTTTATATTAACATTCATAGTTTATCAATATATTTTTTCATAGATTAAATTTTTTATTAGCAACACTATATGTTAATTAGATTTATTATTAATTTCAATTAAAATTACGAACATTCCAATTAAGCCTGTTATAATTTTAAAATTTAATTTTAAATTCTATTACTTAAAACTTTTAGTTTTATAATCCCTTGGTGATAATTTTGATATTTTATATTCTGAATTTATTTTTGTGAGATTTAGCAATCTTAATTTTTAATTACTAATAGATTGGTATGTTTGAAATACATCTGATATCTACATTTTACATCTTTTTTGATATATTGTGATATTTTTTTTAAACTTTTAAATATTTTTACTATAATAAAATCATTTTATATTATATTAAAAATCAAAAATAAATAGAATCAAAAAGCTGTTGCATAAAATCCCCTCAATTTATGCAACAGCTTTTCTCTATAATTCAAATCCCTTAAATACTTTTTTATAATTTTTATTTACTATGAGTCATTTACTTTAAGAATATAAATCTACATATAAATATTATACTCAATATTATTAATGAAATATTTATATCTTCTTTTTTATTAGTAACTAATTTTAATAAAGTATAAGATACTATACCGAATATTATTCCATCACCAACACTATTAGTAAGTGGCATTAATATAAATGTTAAAAACGCTGGTATAGCATTTGTATAATCGTCGAAATCAATATCTTTAAAACAACTTGCCATCATAACACCTACAATTACAAGTGCTGCTCCTGTGGCTTGTGATGGAATAGCTATAAATAGAGGTGCTAAAAATAAAGATAATACAAATAATATTCCAACAGTAAATGTTGTTAATCCTGTTTTTCCACCTTCGCTTATCCCTGCTGTACTCTCCATAAAACATGTAACTGTTGATGTACCAAGCATAGCCCCTATTGTAGTTCCGATTGCATCTGCCAACATAGCTTGTTTTGCTTTAGGTATTTTTCCATTTTCGTCGATTAATTCTCCTTTAGCAGCTACACCTACTAAAAATCCTACAGTATCAAATAAATCCATAAATAAGAAAGTAAATACTACTATCACCATATCTAAACTAAATATTTGCTCTACTGGAACTGTAAAAGCCTGCATAAAAGTAGGAGCTAATGATGGAATGTTAAATGATACTATTGCACTTGGCAAAGCGACTATACCTGTAATCATTCCAATTGATGATGTAAGCAATATAGATAATAATAAAGCTCCTTTTATATTTTTACATACTAATATCCCTGCTATAACTAGACCAGCTACTGTCAATATTACAAGTGGGTCATGCATATTTGCTAATGCTAATGTTCCACTTGCTGTACTTATAAGTCCCGCATTGCTCATTCCAACAGCAGCGATAAATAATCCCACCCCTGCTGTAACTGCATTTTTAAGATCATTTGGAATGCAATTTATTATCTGTTCTCTTAAATTTGTAACAGTTAAAATAATAAATAAAATCCCTTCTATAAATACACCCAATAATGCCATTTGCCATGTATATCCCATTTGTAAAACTACTGTATATGCAAAAAATGCATTTAGTCCCATCCCTGGAGCAAGAGCAATTGGATAATTTGATAAAAACGCCATAACAAAACATGCAACCGTAGCTGATAATGCAGTTGCAACAAATACTGCACCTGCATCCATTCCAGCATCTGCTAACATATTTGAGTTTACTGCTAGTATGTATGCCATCGTCATAAATGTAGTTAAACCAGCTATAACCTCAGTTTTGACATTTGTACCATGCTCACTTAACTTAAATACTTTCTCTAGTATACCTTTTTGACTTACTTTTTCCTGTGTAACTTGCATATCTCTCCCCCTTATAATTTGATACCTCTTTTATCAAAACTAGAAATAAATATAATCTAGAAATGAAATATATAAATTTATTCAATTTTGAGGAGAGTCCAATTTTTAAACTACAAGGAATATATATAATATATTCTCTATAATTATAAAATTTTATTAAAATTAAAAAGTGTCTACTTCAAATAAAGTAGACACCACTAATATCTTATATACTCAAAGATTTCATTTTATACTCTTTCAATCAAAATAAATTTTAAATAAACTTAAAATTAAATTCTTTTATATTAAAAAAGTATAGAATAATCCCTTGGTTATCATGATATTTAGGTGGTGCTCTCGCGGAAGCTCTCCTAATAAAATTAATATTAAGCAGGCTTCCTGGCTTACAGATCAACGCGTTACTTCCCTTCTCACATACAAATGGCATGCAATGGATATATTAAGTATTGCTCCCTAGATTACAGTGACCGGATCGCTTAGGATTCTAACCTAATTTCCTTTTATTCAAATTTCTCATAAAATTTGACCACTTAATATCATAATAATATTCATTTCTATGATAAAATACTAACATAAGATGGGATTATTTGTCAATAAATCTTTTCACCATACAAGAGTGAGTTTTTTATTGGTTTATACTTAATTTTGTTGTTCTTATAAAGAGGTTTTATATATAATAAAAGTATAAATAAAAACCCCCTAAATATATTTAGAAAGGATGATAAACATATGAAAAACATGCATGATTTTTATTGCGGAACTATGTTTGATGCTTATGAGTTTTTTGGGGCTCATGTTAGTAGGGAGAATGGTATTAAAGGAATTATTTTCAGGGTTTATGCCCCCGATGCAAAAGAAGTACAAGTTATAAGTGACTTCAATGATTGGGATGGAAATAAGGGGAAAATGACACAAATAGGAAGTAGTGGTATATTTACTTACTTCTCAGAGGATGCTAAATTGGGGATGTATTATAAATATTTAGTATTCGACCAGTACGGTAATTGCGTAGAAAAAACTGATCCATATGCATTTTATATGGAACTTAGACCTAAAAATGCATCTAGAATCGTGGACTTAAGTACATATAAATTCAACGACCAAAACTGGATGGAAAACAGAAGTAAAAACTTAGATAGACCACTAAACATCTATGAACTTCACTTCGGTTCATGGAAACATAAAAGTAATGAAGAAGTTTCAAGGGCAAGAGTTATTAAACAATGTGCCAATGTAGGAGCTGATAATAGTATAAGTGCGGACAAACTTGGGCATGACCTAAAATTAGAAAACTATATAAATAGTGAGTACGATTTGAATCAACCGATAGATATTACAGAGAGATGGTTTAACTATATGGAAATAGCTCCAGAGCTTATAAAATATGTAAAGGAAAATAACTATACTCATATAGAAATCCTTCCTTTGTGTGAACATCCATCTGATTGTTCATGGGGATATCAAATAACAGGTTTCTTTAGCCCAACTGCTAGATATGGTAAACCTGAAGATCTAATGGCTTTTATTGATTTATGCCATAGGGAAAATATAGGTGTAATTATGGACTATGTCCCTGTTCATTTTGCGCTTGATTCTTATTCACTAGGAAGATTTGGCGGTGGTGCACTTTATGAATATCCAAGTCACGACACTGGATATACTGAATGGGGCTCTCATAGCTTTAATTATTACAGAGGCGAAGTAAAAAGTTTCCTTCAATCTGTTGCAAACTTTTGGATTGAAGTTTACCACATTGATGGTCTTCGTATGGACGCTATAAGCAACCTTATTTATTGGAAGGGCGACTCTAACAGAGGTATAAATGAAGGCGGTATTGAGTTTTTAAAAAATATGAACCAACACCTTCAAGAAAATCATAAAGATATTATGTTGATTGCAGAGGATTCAACAGATTATCCTAAAGTTACTGAACCTGTTGAAGATGGTGGTCTTGGTTTTGATTATAAGTGGGATATGGGATGGATGAATGATACGCTTTCATATTTTCAAAAATCACCTTGGGAAAGAAGACAATCATATCATCAAATAACATTCTCTATGATGTATTTTTATAACGAAAAATTCCTTCTACCTTTTTCACATGATGAAGTTGTTCATGGAAAAAGAACTATATTAGATAAAATGTGGGGCTCTTATGAAGATAAGTTTAGACAAGCTAAACTTCTTTATACTTACATGTTTACACACCCAGGCAAAAAATTAAACTTTATGGGTAATGAACTTGGACATTTTAGAGAATGGGATGAAACAAAGCCTCTTGACTGGGATTTATTAAAATATCCTGCTCACGATTCTTTCCATAGATTTATATCTGATCTTAATGGTTATTACATTCATTCTCCTCTTTTATATAAAAATGAATACTCAGATAAATCTTATAAGTGGATTCAAGCTGATGATATGGAGAAATGTGTATATGTATATGAAAGAATTTATGGTGATGAGAGAATTGTTATTTTCTTAAATGCTTTTTGTGATGATTACGAAAATTATGAAGTTAGATTTGATGAATCAGTAAAACTTGAATTAATTTTAAATACTGACTGGCTAAAATACGGTGGTAAAAGTGAACAAATACCAGAAATAGTAGAATCTGTTGACCTTTGGCACCAAGATGCCGGACATCTACACTGTAAAAATACTCATACTCCACATGTTGATGTAAAATATACTCTATTAGAAAATCCAGTCCATCTTTCTAAGAAAGAATTAGCTGGTGCTGGCAAAAACTATCAAGTTTCAGTACATCTACCAGGATTCTCAGCCAAAATATATAGAGTTATAGAATAAAATTTAATCAAAAAGGGGTTCAAATAGTCTAAAAACTATTGAACCTCTTTTTATTTATACTTATTTATATCTAAGTTAATTTCTATCTTGCTGGATGTTCTGGTATAACAGCATAAAAAGTCAAATCATCATCACTATCATTTATCAATGTATGAGTATGACCTTGTGGGCAATAGTGACATAATCCAGCTTCTACCCTTTCTTCTTTCCCATCATATATTACTTTACCTTTACCAGATGTAAAAAATATTATTTCACTATTAGTTTCATGTGTGTGTTCCCCTATTGATGCCCCTGGTTCTAATCTTCCACCTAATATTTTATTATTTTCATCTACATTCATTTTTGCATTTAGTGCCTTTTCCCCACCTTTAAAATTAGCTAATGCTTTTTCTTCGATTTTGTTAAAATCTAATATCATTATTGTTGTCCCCCTGTTTTTTATTAACATATAAATTATGCTATAAAGATATTATAGTACACTTTATCTCTCAAACACAATTAACCCACACTCATATGGATGATCCATATAAAGAATTTCTTTTTTATCACTTTTATATCTCAATAATTTCAGTAAAATCGTCATATCTCCATAACCAGACAATATCATCAATTCGCCCATAATAAACCAAAATACTGAACCTGTAAATATCGAAATTAATGCTGGGATTATTCCTAAAACCACAGTCGGCATAATTCCACCGATAATATATTGAGATTTTGTAAGCATATCTTTGCAACAACAATAAGGTGTTAAACTACTTATTATTAATCCAAATTCTATAGATTTAAGATGATTTTTTGCGAAAATTGACCAAGTTATTCCATGTATCAATTCATGCAAAACAATTAATATTGCAAATACAACTAAGAATAATATAGGCTCTTTGAACGAAAATCTATAGACTCCGCTTTGATTTTGGTAGATAAATATTATAAATAGAAATATTATTATAGGTAACCCCAATACAAGCGCCATAATATTTGCATATACTACACTTATTGTTAAATCTTTTTCTTCATAACCTTGTTCAATTAATTCTTTTTTCTTCTCTTCGTACAATTTTTTTCGTTTTTCTTCACCCTTACTCAACTTCCTCTTTTCTTTTTCCATATACTCCTCCTAATTTAGCCTTATAAATTATGTAATATCTAAAAATAGTATATAATCACGAGAATTATATACTACTTTTAGTAAAATATATTATCTATATTCTATTTTAACATTTCCTATATCACTTACTGCTTTTATAGTGTATTTAGGATTTTCCCCATATTCACCATAAAAACTTTCACCATTTTTAGAAATATTATTAAAATTAATATCTATTTCATCAGGATTTTTACTTGAGTCAAATTTAAAACTTAAATCTCTAGCTATACCTAAATCTACATCACCTATATCAGAATTTATGTTTATATCTTGATTTATTCCAGTTATATCACATTCTATATCTCCTACATCAGATTTTATACTTCCGCTACCATCAATATTTTTTATATCAATGTCGCCAGTATCATTAACTATATTGAATCTTTGACATTTTATTTTCTTATTTAACTCTATATCTCCTATATTGCTTGTTATATTAAAATTATTTAGATTTAAATTTTTATTAGAAGTAATATCTCCTATGTCTGTTTTTATAGATATATTTTGAGTATATGATTTAGGAATTTGAATCTCGATTTGGTTAGTTGTATTCTTTAAAAAGTGAATTTTAGTATTTTTTTTGCTTGCAATTTCTACTGTTGTATCATCTTGATCTAGTTTTATATAATCTTCACTTTTTATATTTTTATTAGATTTAATTGTTATATAGATATTGTTGTCCTTGCTTTCAAGTAATTTTATTTGACTATCATCTATATCTAAATTTATATCTTTTAGTTTTTCTGTATTATCTACTGTATATGTTTTTATAACTTTCATATTTTTACTAGATGGGTGATTAAATAAATTATTTAAGCTAAATGCATCCTTTTTTAATTACTACAGATAAAAATACAGTGAGTACAATTGCAACAACCGACCATGCTATAATTTCTATTTTTTTATAATCTTTATCACTCATAGCTACATCTCCTTAATTTCAAAATAGGCCTTTACTGCTCTTTGTACTGCTCCACCTATTAAGAAAATTATCCATGTTATCCACCATTGAAATGTTAAAAAACTCACCAATAAATATATTGTTACTGTTATTGCTGTGATTACACTTTTTATTGATTTATATGCTTTGTAATTTCTTGATTTTGTACTTTGCCACTCTTTAAAATCTTCAACAATTGTATCTTCTTGTTTTTTATATTTAGTATTTACCATGTTTGAATATATAATTATTCCTGTTGCTGCTGCAATAAATACAAACATTAAAACTATACCTACATCTTCTTTTCCAAAATTATCAGCAATAATCACGCATACTGGCGATAATATATATAACATTACTGATATAGCAATATTTCTAGCACGTTCTTTTCTCTTATATCTTTCGCTACTAACTTAATATTTTCTTTTCCTTCAAGTCCCTTTTTTAAAGTAGAGTCTAGGATATATTCTGATTTTCCAAGACTCTCTCTATCTCTATTGAGTCTTCAGTTTCAGTGATTTCCATACCATATACACCGTTTGGATTTTTTTCAGTTACTGTTGTGCATGAATTTTTCCAAAACTCCACACACCCATCTTTAAACATTTTAGCTAGCCCTGGATGTGTCTTACTTTTTTGTTCAGCTTCTTCCCATGTATTGACCATTAATTCATCTGTGCTGTATATATAGTTTTCAAAACTTTCCCATGAACCTATTTTTGTCCTCCCGAAAGACTCATATGGTGCCTATCTTTATATTCTAATAGGCCTAGCATATCCAATATATTTTCATAATCTACAGGATTTTCTATGCCAAGAAGTACCTCATCTTTTACACTATCACTAAATAATTGATAATTTACATCCTGCATAACCATAAAACTTTTTTTTCAATAGTTGTTTTCTATTAATCCTTTTTTTATTGTATTTTATTTCTCCACTTATTGGTTTTAATATTCCACAAAGAGTTTTTACAAAAGTACTTTTTCCTACGCCGTTTTTCCCCATAATTCCAACTATTTCACCTTTGGAAATATCGAATTTATTATTATTCAATAACGATTATCATTGTCGTATTATTTCAACTTATTTTTGTAAATATTTACATATAAAGATAATTTTCGCTCATAAAAAAAGTAGGTTTAGTTAACCTACTTTTCTATAATTTATTTATACGCCTTGCTTTTCTTTATTGTCATTCCTATAATTATGCCAGCTTTCATTCCAAAACATATACAATAAGAAATACTTATTACACCGAAATTATATATAAGTGATGATCCTCTACTTCCTAAAGATTATTTTTTGAACATTTAATTGATTCTCTACAATAAGAAACTGTTTGAACTAACCATATAATTGTAACCATTACTAGTGGCATAATTCCAAAATCAAAGAAATCATATCCAATTACACATATTATCCAAAGTATTAAGCATGTATTAGTAACTGATTTATGGGCTTTAAAAGAACTTTTGTATATATTTAATTTTATTGCCTCATCACAGCTATCAATCCATTTTTTGCTAAATTTAAAATCATATACACTACCATTTAAAAATGGATTTATTTCTTTTTCTAAGTTAACAACCTTATTTTGAATTAATATAGTTGATAATATACATACTACGAACCCAATGAAAAATGAAATTACTTTTGCATATGAGTCTTCAGATAATAATCCCATTCCAGCTCCAAAGAAGAAGAATCCAATTATTAAATTTACTGACGCAAATAATAATACGTATGATAATTTTACTTCTATATTATCTATAATTTCATCTTGTTCATCTGATTGATTCCATAATTTTAATTTTTTTCTTGAGCTATTATAAACAATAACACTCACTATTGTTACTAATATAGATAACACTAAACTTGCATAAGGTGTAATTGTCATAAGTATATTTAGAAGAAAATCTGATAACTCATCTCCTATATGTTTTTGTAAATATATAGAGCCTCCACCTATTATAGCTCCTCCCATCGCTGATATAATCATTACAATGATAAAACTTTTAAAAGCCTTCTTATCTTCTTTTTTAATTTCTTCTACACGATTATTATTCATTTATTTTTCCTCCTCATAACTGAAAATATCTTCTACACTTACATTTAAGACTTTCGCAATCTTAAGCGCTAGTGTTACTGATGGTGAATAATCACCACGCTCAATTTGACTAATTGTTTGTCTCGATACTCCGACTAAGTTTCCCATTTCTGTTTGGTTTACTTTTATCTTTGCTCTATATTCTTTTAAACGATTATATAATGGCATATAACCCCTCCTGACTATTATTTTTGTCATTATGACAATTATTATTGTCATAATTAATGATATGATATGACAAGCATAGTTGTCAACTATTATTTAATATTTTTTACAAAAAAATAAGCAGCCTGTATAGACTACTCTTTTAGTTATATATTTTTAAATTTATTTTTTAAAAGCATTAATTATGTTTGATAAAAATTCTATCTTATCATTAAATTCTTCTTCATTACAATTTATAACAGCCATTTGACCACCTATAAAAAATTTTGTAAATAAATTAACATCTTCTACTTGAAGTTCTCCCTTATCTACTTTATGTTGAATATACTTTTTCATAGGTCTTTCTATTTCTTTTGACATGTAAAATTCTAGTTGTTTGTGGAAAATTTCATTATCTGTCTTATCAAAGAACTTTTTATACTTGTAATTTTCTTCTCCTTGTATCATAACCCTTTTTAATTTTTTTATTATCTCATCTAAAGATAAATCTATTTTACTAAATAAAATCAAAAATGGCTCGCTACATTCTTTAGCATATTGGGTTACTGCTGTTTCATATAATTCATGCTTATTTTTAAAATAGTGATAGCACAAACCAGGTACCACATCAGCTGCCTTTGCTATATCCTTCATTGTTGTTGTCTCGTATCCCTTTTCTGCAAAAACTTGCATAGCTACATCTATAATTTCCTGTTTTCTTATTTCTGGATCTTTTGATACCCTCATTTTGCCCCCTAATTCCCTGTTTTAATTTTTACACTATGATAGTAGCACTGTGTTGAATATGTGTCAACGAATTTCATTCTAATTTTTTCCACAAACAATAACCCCCTATATATAAAATATATAGGGCTCCTTTTAAATCTATTTATAAACTTCTCATTTTTTCTAGTTGATTAAATACACTTTTCATATCATTTCTTATTATTTGTTGTTGAATTTTAAACATCTCTCTATAAAATTTAGTATTTTCTTTATTTGGAGTATAAACTTTTTTAACTTTAACTACATCTAAAAGTGCTTTTTTCAAATCGTGTATGTCACCTACTGCATAAGCGGCAAGTATTGCATCCGAAAGTACTGCACCTTCGACATTTTCTAATGTTACTACTTCACTTCCTAGCATGTCGGCCTTAATTTGATTCCATAAAGAACTTTTGCTGCCGCCTTCTGTCACAACAATTCTATCTAAATTACACCCTGCATTTCTATACATGTCTGCAACATAAATATAATCATAACCTATCGCCTCAAGCACAGCACGCCACATAATTCCTTGGTCCGTATTTGTTGTCAAATTTAAAAACGCTCCACTGGCATTTTCTATTCCTACAGAACCACCTTGTAGATAAGGAAGAAATAATACACCTTCACATCCTGGCTTAACTTTTTCAGCCTTTTGTTGTAGTTCATCATAATAAGAAGATTCACCAACCTTATCACAAATATTATCTCTAAACCATCTAAGCGATAACCCGCCAGTTCTTATGTATCCCCAGTAAAAATAAGTATCTGGCAATGTTCCACTACAGAAAATTAGACCAGAGTCTTTTGTGCTCAATTTTTCATTTATTTGATCTGTTGTTACAGTAAACATTGAACAAGTCCCTGCTACATCAGATGCCATGTTTGGATTTATTATTCCGCAAGCGATATTAGATTGCATTGTATCACCTGCACCTGCTACGATAGGTATTCCAGATGGTAATCCCAATTTTTCTGCCATTTCATCACATAGATTCCCTACAATATCCCATGGCTTAACTATTTTAGGCAACATCCTCATAGGTATATCTAAAAGTTTCATTTGCTTTTCTGACCATTTTTTATTTATAACATCATAACCAAGCGCCCATCCCGAAATAGTCGCCCAATCTATAAATGCATCATCAGCTTTTAATCCTGCTAATTTTGCCAAAACATAAGGTCCATTATTCAAAAGTTTTGCACCATTTTCTCTGAACCCTTCTATATTTTTTAAAAACCAACGCGCAAATAATGGTGGATAAAACGAATCTACATACGCATTTCCACTTTCACTTGCCCATATATTTTCTACATTTTCATTTAACCATTTTGCATCTTCTTTTGTTCTAGAATCTAGATAATTTATGTATGGAGTTATAGGGTTTAAATTTTTATCTACACCTACAATCCCACAGATTACACCATCTCCACAAATAGCTCTTATGTCTTTGGGATATATACCACTAGCTTCAATACAGTATTTTATACCTTCAATTACACCATCTAAATAATCATCGATATCCATTTCAAGCCACTCTGGTTTTGGACATTTTAAATTAGTTGCTATTTGTGTTTTTGCCATACAAACCATATCATCCCTATACAAAGCTGTCTTTGTACTTTGAGTTCCACAATCAAATCCAATATAATACTTCGTCATTTACTATGCCTCCAAATTTCTTATATCTTCGGATTAAAAAAGCTCGAAGAAAATATCTCCGAGCTACATATTACCTAAATTCTAAAACATTCTTCTCTCATCCAGACTTTACTGTCGGCTTTGGAATTTCACCAAATCAACTATAAAAATAGTTCGCGGGCTTTACCGCCGGTAGGGAATTTCACCCTGCCCCGAAGACATATATTTTTATTTATAATTTGATGGTAGTATTCTTATAAATATATGTCAATAAAAACATTTTAAAGAGGAAAAGGGAGGTTTAAAAAATAGTTGCCTATTTTTTATCCTCCCTCGATATGGCTTAAATCTCTCTAAAGTTTTATTTTTTGAACACTTTTATTTACTTTTTTATTTTTTAACTTTTATTTTTAATTTTTATTTTTCGGTTTTAAAACAATATAAACTATATTTACATATTAAACATATATTAGTAGTATTTATAAAATACTATATGTATTAAAAATATTTCTATTCTTACATCTACTCTCTTTTTTGAATATATTTAGTGTTTTATATTTTTATTATGCTTGTGCTATTTTTTTACCATAAGCTTTACACTCGTCACAAGCGTCTCCTTCTGGCGTTTCATTAACTGTTAATCCTTCTTCTGATATTAAAACTGCACCAGCCGCTTTAGCATCAGCTTCCCAATCTCTCATCCAGTCACATTCTCCCCATCCATAAGATCCGAATAATGCTACTTTTTTACCATTTAATTTTGGTTTTATTGATGAATACATTGGTTCAAATTCTGAATCCTCTAATTCTTCATCTCCCATTGATGGGCAACCTAATACTATTTTTTCATAATTATCTACATCATCTATTCCAAAGCAATCACTTGTAGCTACTTCAACTTCAGCGCCTGCTTCTTTTATACCATCAACTATTAAATTAGCCATTGCTTCTGTGTTTCCTGTTCCACTCCAATATACTACTGCTATTTTACTCATTTTAAATTTCCACCTTTCTTTGATTATTAATCTTTGTTGTGAATTATTTATATTTGATATTAATTATCATTATCTTGATTTAAATTATAGTAAGTCTGTCTTAATCTGTCAATCACTTTTTCCTAATTTATTTTTATTTTTTATAATAAATAAATAAAACGGTTGGTATTGCTATACTTATAGATATAATTTAATTTTAGAAAGATGTGATTTCATGAAATTTATCCCTAATATTCTCTCATCATTTAGAATATTTTTTTCCCTATTTTTAATTTATTTAAATCCTAAAAAATTATTATTTATATTTATTTATATAATTTGCGGAATTTTAGATGTATTAGATGGGTTTATCGCTCGAAAATTTAATGCAACAAGTAAACTTGGGGCAAAATTGGATAGTATACCTGATATGATTATGATTTTTGTTATTTTATTTAGATTCGTACCTACTATGGGTTTAAATTTATTTATGATTTTCATAGTTGCTACTCTAACTGCAATTGAAGAAATTTTAATAGATTTAACTATATATTCTTTGGATTTAGATAGAAAATTTTATTTTAATATAAAGTAAGTCCGAGAAATTATAAAATAACTCGGACTTATTTTTATTTTATTGCCCTAATATTGCAGCTCCAATTATTCCAGCATCATTGCCTAAAGTAGCTATTACAATATCTGCAAACTCCTCTTCTTTATAAACAAGATGCCCCCTTACCATCTCTTTTAATCCATCTAAGATAATATCTTCTGATTTAGATACGCCTCCACCTATTGCGATTATTCCTGGATCTAGAGTATTTACTATATTTGCTATTCCTTTAGCTAGATAGCTTTTGAATCTATTTATAACTAATATTGCTACTTCGTCATTTTGTGCATATGCATCAAAAATCATCTTTGCATTTATATTAGATAAATTATTTTCACACATAGCTAGTATTGAACTTTTATATCCTTCTTCCAGAAGTTTTTGAGCATATTTTATAATTGCTGTAGCTGAGCAGTAACTTTCAAAGCAACCTTCATTTCCACAGTTGCATTTATACCATCCATCTCCAATAATCATATGCCCTATTTCAGAACCAACACCATGAACACCACTAAACGGTCTTCCATTTATAATAATTGCTCCACCTACTCCAGTTCCCAACGTAAGAACAACTGATGTGTCTGTATCTTTTGTACTTCCAAACTTACTTTCTGCTAGACCTGCAACAGTAGCATCATTGTCAGCAAAAACATCAAATTGTGGAAAACTTTCTTTTAATTGTTGTATAAAGTCGACTTTTTTCCAATTTAAATTTACACAATTCGCCTTACCATGTCTGTCTATATAACCAGGTATTCCAAATCCTATAGATTTAATTTGCCCATGTTCTATATGATTTTCGTTTATTATATTTTCAATTGCAAATTTAATGTCTGCAATAATTTTATTAAATCCACCTTTTACATCTGTCTCACATGTACTTCTATAAAGAATATCGCCTAGTTCGTTTACTACTCCTATTTTTATTCCTGTTCCTCCAACATCTACGCCTATACTATACATAATATTTCCCCTTCTAGTTAATTTTTTATTTTGTTATTCTCTCTAATTATTTTAATGCATTTTTTATTGATATACTAGTTTTTCTGACTTTTTTATTTCTACAGTGTTTGAATTTAATGTTGTAGCTTCTCCAATATCTGATAATCTATCATCATGAAGTGCATTTACTAATTTGCCATTTATCGCAAAATCCATATTATACACACCTTCTGCTATGACAGTATTTATCGCTACTGTATCAGTTACTTCTGCAATGAATCCAACTTCACCTAGATTATTGAAACAAATTATTTCATCCCCATCTTGTATATTTCTCTCTAGTGCATTTTTAGAATTTATCTTAACTTTTATTTTTCCCCTTTGTTTTATCACTTTATCTTTTTCTAAAAATATAGAGTTTAATGTTTCACAGCTTGGAACAGCGACTAAATTTAGTGGATATTCTTGTCCTATATTTTCTATATATCGTGGAATTCTTTCTTCCATTTCGTCATTTATAATTTTTATTTTGCCTGATTTATTTTTTATATCTAAACGGTTTTCAAATGGAGTTGAAACTGCTCCTCCGCTTCTTAAAATATCTTTTTGAGTCTTATCTAAGTCGTCTACTTTTTCTAATGATTTTTGAATTAATTCATCAAAAATTTCTCTTTCTGTTTTATAAAAATAATCGTCTTTATAACCCATGTATTTTGCAAGTAAACTGAAAGTTTCCCAGTTACTTTTGCACTGAGACGGCGGTTGTATAATCTTCTTTGCAGTTGCTACAGTACAATATCCATAAGAAGTATATACATCATCTTGTTCAACAGAAAAAGTAGCTGGTAATATTATATCTGCATATTTTGCTGTATCAGTTATAAACCTTTCATGTACTACTGTAAATAAATCATCTCTCATAAGTCCTCTAATCATTTTATTTTGATTACTGATAGAGCCTACTGGATTTGATGCATATACAAATACACTTTTTATTGGATTTTTTTCGTCTACTAAGGCTGATGAAACTTGATTTAGATTTACCATCCTCGCATTATTTTCTCTAAAATCTGGGCGAGCAACTATATCTGTATCTATATATGATGAAGATGTCGGTGATGTCCCACATATACCTCCACCAGGATATTTTATAGCTCCTGTAAAGATTGATAATATTGTTATAAGTCTAACTGTCATTCCCCCATTTGTATATCTAGAGTTTCCACTTCCAAGAATAATGGCTGGTGATTTTGCACTTGCATATTCTCTTGCTAAATTTATAATTATATCCTTTGGAATACCAGTTATACCCTCTGCCCACTCTGGTGTATATTGTTTTAATGTTTCTTTAAATTCTTCGTATCCTTCTGCTTTTTCCAATAAAAATTGTTCATCTTGTAGATTTTCCTTAACCATGACGTTCATCATAGAAAGTGCCAATGCCCCATCTGTCCCCGGTTTTATTAATATGACTTGGTCGCAGTAGCCTTGCATTGGTTTTGAATAAGTTTCTATAAGAACGACCTTTTTGCCTAATTTTCTCGCATTAATAATGTCTGGCAATGCTTGAATACGCGTTGCCTTCATGTTGCTTCCCCAAACTATATAGTAGTCACTATCTTTTAATTCTCTTGGATCTAATGCACCAGTATTACCCATAACAGAGTTGTATCCCGCCACTTTTGCTGATGAACATAATGTTTTTATCAGAGAACATGCACCCATTTTATTAAATAATGCATCTCCACAATTTCTATGAATTACACTCATAACTCCAGAATAATAAACTGGTAAAATTGCACTTGGTCCATCTTTATCTATGATTTCTTTCCACTTGTTAGTTATTTCTGTTAATGCTTCTTCCCATGTTATTTCTTTAAACTCGCCTTGTCCCTTTTTTCCGGTTCTTTTTAACGGCGTTAGGATTCTATCATTTGAATGAATAGATTCTTCATAATTTCTCATCTTCCTACAAATTACACCTTGTGTCGCTGGATGATTTTTATCTCCCTTAACATTTATTATTTTTTTGCCATCTGTTTCTACAATTAAGCCACACGACGTTGGACAGTCATATGGACATATTGTCTTTTTAATCTGCATTGTAAATATTCCCCCTATATTATGTCTGTATATTATTGTGTTTTAATTAAAAAATTTAATTTTTATACATTCTAACATATTTCCAATTATTTATAATCTATTTATTTATATAAATCATTTCATCATAAGAAACTTGTTCTCTCAATTCACTTGCAACCTTTGCAGAAATCATATTTCCTTCTAGATAATCTTGAATAAGCGTAAGTTCTATCGAAAATGCTTTTGAGTAGTAAGTTCTTATTTCTTTATAATCGCCTTTAAAATCGTAGTTATGGTTGTCTTTTCCCATTTTTCTTTCATAATACTCTATCATAAATGACATATCATAATATTCTTCGTTGTTTATATTTTTATTTAAATATTGTAATATTCTCTCACAGACAGTTTCTTTAATAAAATCAAATTGTTTCATAAACTCATTAAAGTACTCTGTAGAGTTATAGTTACTTTTTTTGTATAATCTTTTTAATTTCTTTTTAATAAGCCATATCTTAATCTCTGCAATAAATGAGCTCAATCTTTTCCTGTTGTATTTACTATATAATTTATAAAATTCGCCGACTTCTTTTGATACTTTTCCTTCTCGCACTATCTCATCGACAATATTAATCTCCATTTCTGTAGTGAAATTAAATATTTCTTGTATTTTATTTTTTTCTGGTCTAGGTGAGCTTTCTTCTTTTAGTATGCTCATTTGCCCTCTCAATGTTCTAAGTACAACTCCAAGGCTTTTGTAATTGGTGTCATTCATAAGCAATTCTAATTGTGAAATTGTATAAGTTATTATATTAAGTCGCGCACTTTCAAAATCATATTTGCTTTTATCTTCTTCTTTTTTATTTAAAACTAAAGGGAAAAATATTGCTGGCACAATTAAACTTATTAGAATTACTATTGTTGCTATAAATATTAAATCGTTTTTTGATAAAACATCTCCTGGAATTTTGTCAGGTATTGATAATGCTGTCGCCAAAGTTATTGTCCCATGAACTCCACTAAGAGCAAAAATACTTCTGTATAAGTGTTTACTTAAGTTTTCTTTTTCCAACTTAAATGTTTTAGGATTAATCATAATCCATACATATCTAAGACCTATTACGATAAAATAAAGTAATATTGCTATTAAGATTAACTCCCAAAACATAGATTTATTTTCTTTCATTATCCCTTTGATGATTGATGGGATTGATATTCCTAGGATTACACTTACTAATCCCTCTAAAACATATTCAACCACATCCCATGTAATATTTGATATAACTTGTAACTTGGTAGATTTGAGATTTAATAAATGTTGTTCTACTATATGTACCATTCCAGCTACAATTACTGCTAATATCCCAGAAACATGAGCATAATCTTCTGCTATAATATATACAATAAAAGGTGTTATCAACTGTATGATAACCATCATTGGTGGATTTTCAAAATCTTTTCTAGTTATATAAATTCTAAGTTGAACTATAATAACTCCTAACACAAAACCGACTACTATTCCTCCAATTATTATAAATAAAAATTCTGATACATACTCACTAAGCGAAAACTTTCCTGTTAGGCTAGCTGCAAGTACAAAATCAAACATTACTATTGCGATAGAATCATTAAACAACGACTCTCCTTCCAATATTGCTAGTATACCTTTTGGAAATTTAAATCTAGAACTTATTGATTTTACAAAGTTTACGTTTGTTGGGATAGTCATAGCTGCTAGTATAAATATAATTGTCAGTGGAATTGAGTGAATTATAATCTTCATAAATACTCCAGTAACTAAAATCGTTATAATTACTAGTGTAAATGATAAAGAAAATATTTCATTTTTATGTTTTTTTAGCTCATCCTTAGATACATGTTGCGCCTCACTAAATATAAGCGGTTTTATGACGATTATCATAAATAGTTCAGGTTCTAGCTCAAATTCTTTAAAAAATGGTAGAAAAGAAATAATACATCCCATAAATATTTGAATAAAAATCAACGGTACTTTTTCGAGTATTTCATATAATATATCCGATATGGTTATTGCCAAAAGCATCGCTATAATTGCATATAATAGTTCCATAAAACCCTCCCTTTGTTTTTTCTTTTAGTATTTTCCAAAATGATTGTTTTATATTCTAAACTAAAAAGCCCCTTATTTTTATTTAAAATAAGGGGTTAATGTTATTTTATAAAGTTTAGTATTTCATTTGTAGTTTGATTCCATTGTTTTTCACTAGAAATCTTTGATTTATTATCGCCTGATTGCTCTCCATAGTTTCCGAATTGAGCGTGGTTTCCACCGTCTATTATAATTTCTGAAAGATTTTTTGCCATTCCTATAGAATCTTTATATTTTTCTCTATTTAAAACTCCATCTTCACTTCCGTAAATTGATAAAACAGGAATATCTAGTTCCTTTGTTGGATAAGCTGCTAATAAAACAACGCCTTTTAAGTTATCTTGATGTTTAGCTGCATATGATGCCGCCATTGCACCTCCTAGTGAATGTCCTCCAATGTACCAGTTTTCGATGTTATTAAATTTAGACATCACTTTATCCGCCGCATTAGAATTAAGAACTGCTAAGTTAAATGGCATCTCCACAAGTACTACACAAATACCTTTTTCTGAAAGACTTGTAAGTATTGGCTCGTATGATTTTTCCTCTACCTTCCCTCCAGGATAAAATATAAATCCTGTTTTGCTATTGGTATATCCATATACTGTATAATTGTCTTGTTGTTTAATATCAACATTTGAAACTTCGTAGTCTTTTGCATGATAATAATCTGATGCATAGATATAAAATCCAGCCGAACATACTAATATCAATGTCAATAAACAAATTATAATCTTCTTTAAATAAGATTTCTTTTTTGTCATATATTTCTCCCAAAAATTATTTTTACTATTATCAATACTCTATTTTATCACGGATTTTATTCAGTACAATTCTTTTCTTTAATTTTTTTAATTGTCGATCCAGTAAATTTGTATTATCTTATTATCTATATAAGTATATTCTCCTGCTAGCTTTCCTCCACATTTTACAATGATCTTTCTCGAGCCTTCATTATCCTTATAACAAGCTAACATAACTCTTTGAATGTTTATCGTTTTTGCATATTTAAGTGCCATTTCTAATATTTTTGTTCCATATCCTTTTTTTCTTTCTGATGGTCTAACGCTATATCCTATATGACCTCCGAAAAGAGCTAAAAATTTGTTGATGCGGTGTCGTATATCTACCATACCTATAATTCTTTGGTCAGTTTCTCTTATAACGAAAAATGTACTTGCCTCTACCCAATTTTCATCTACAGTCTCTGGATTAGAACTTTTTTCGATATGTTTTATCCAATCTTCATAATCAAGTTTATCTAATAATGCACTTCCATTTATTATTTCTTCCCCATTATCAAAATGCTCTTTTTTATACTCTAATGCCTTTTCTTTTAAGTCGATTGTTGGTTTTACTAGTATTAAATTATCCATAATCTCCCCCCATTAGATTAGTCTTTTATCTTTTGCTTCTATTATTTATTAATTAAATAAAAAGCATTTTTATTCCTATTATAGCTTAATATTTAAAACTTTTCTTTTAAATTAATCTTAAATTATTTTTGCAAAACAAAAGAATCTACTTAAGTTCATACAATTAAGTACAAATATAAGTAGATTCTCAAAATGTAAAACAATTACCGTCGGTTACAATTGATAGACTGCACCCGACCTTACCTGTCTTTTGGTCCATCCTCGCTTATGGCTTCTGGCGGAGCATCCGTAGTATGGATGCTGTGGTTACTACGTGTTTTCATCACATTTCACCTCCTGCATCTGTATTTGCTTTACACTAATATTATGTCCTGTGATATTTTTTATATAC
>ERZ857750.1280-NODE-1280-length-28296-cov-6.349846_pt1 | contig 28296 bp, 22 predicted proteins | sample MGYA00519915_ERZ857750 | MGnify/ENA primary metagenome ERZ857750 (study PRJEB31778, sample SAMEA3449358) | human gut metagenome | biome: human gut; feature: human-associated habitat; material: faeces | place: United Kingdom | collected 2010/2012 ...
CTATTTCTTATCATAAAGATTTACTTTCCATAGACACAAGAATTTTTACACCCTCATTTTCAATGTGCAGACATGCACACTCCTACACTTTCATCTCGGTAATTGAATTGCCGAGGATTCCCCCTTATTGTCCTAACATTAATCCCTTTTCCATTCAAGGCATTCTTCGTTTTGCTTTACTGTTCCGGAATTATATTTTCTGGCAACTCCGCAAGTCTTCTGGCTTCTTTCTCGTCAAATCCTTCCTTACACAAATTTTTATACACCAACATTTTTCCTTTTATTTCTCCCTCACTCCTGCCAATCTCTATTCCTTTTTCTATCCCCATTTTTTCCAGTCTTTCTGCCACATCACACATACTCCGGACTCCTTTCTTCTTTTTCCTGAAAATTTCCTCATAACGCTTATCTCCTGTCATGACCTGCAAAAGCTTCAGCACTTCATCCACATGCCTGATCTCTGTTGGATCATCCGGTATATAATCTCTGCTTTTTCTTTTCTGTACAAAAAAATTCGCCACCACTTTGAAGTCACTGCGGAAGTGACTGATCTGCTCTTCTGTCAGCCATGCAACCTCAAAAACATGCATCTGGTAATCATTTACATATCTATCCAGACATTTAGGTATTTCCATCAGTTCTTTGATCTTTTTTCTGCTGTTCCAATGCCTGTCTGTCCCGAAATACAATACAATTGTCACCACCGGCAGCATTTTTCTTCTTTCCTGCTGTAACTGATTCCGATATGCCGACCCATCGTATCCAATGATGCGAAACGGCATATTCTTCTCCACGATACTCTGATTTTCAATTCCACAGATTGCAAGTTCCACCTTCTCATCCTTCCAGTATTTTGCAATATCACGCTCCAGTTCGTGAACCTTGTCATCCTCTGCTTTGTACTGTGCATGAACGTTTGTATTTTCCAGAGCCTCTGGTTTGATTTCCTGAACTCCATCAAATAATAAGCCATTTATGATATCTGCAAACACATCATTATAATCTTCCAAGATTTTTTCTGTAATGTCCTTTTCTCCCATAGGCTTCGCTCCTTTTCTTTTGTTTTTGGCACGAAGCTACCAGGACTGACTTACTACTGTTTATTGCCGCTTCGTGCAGGTCTTTAATGTTTGGATTTTCCTGCCGAATGGCATAGAATATCGAATAAGATTTGATGTGTTGAATTTGTTTGTGTTTATTATATTTGGATATGTGATGCATGTCAACCTTTTTGTTTCTTTTCTTAAAAGCATCCAAATAAAAATTGACCGAGCTATTTAGAGCGAGGGATGCTTCTTGTCCGAAGGGCAAGAAGATGGGCCTTAAGAAAACTTATATGTAAAATATAACGCCATAATGATCCGAAAACAATCTCCTGACACGCTGCGTTTCCTGTTCGGTTCGCTCGCCTGTTAGCCGCCCTTCGCCTAAACTCGCCTCTTCGAGGCTCAGACAGCGGCTCTTTGGGGCGGCAGCATCGCAAACCTCACGACGGAAGCCTTGCTACCGTCAGAGCGATTTGTTTTCGAATTCATCATGGCTGTATTATTTTACGCACCATGTTTTACAATGCAGTTCGTCTGCACATTGCTAAAAGCTCCTGGCTTGCCGGGGGTCGCTTAAGCGGAACAGTCCTTTCAGGCCAAATTACAAAACACGAAAAAACAGAGATACTGTAACGGTAGTAAATTTCCGTCACGGTGCCTCTGCTTTTTTACTATCTTGATGCGGAACGTTTTGATTCTAAAAACTTTCTGCGTGCACCAGCGTGGCAAAAGGCTGTTTCCTGCCAGCGTGTAAAATATGATATGAAGTGTTTTTAAAAACTATGGCTGTTCAAAAACGTACGGCAATGTGCAAAATGAACAATTCCCAAGAAGGCACTTTTACGTGCCCTTCGGGGAATTCGTTCATTTGCACATGCACTACTATTCTTTTGCAAACAGTCTTTTAAAACACTCGGCATTTCAATTCTTTACACCTGCCAGGAAACCGCCGACAACTTTTTATTTAAGATTAGTAAAGTCAATATACAGATCTTCATAAATCCCGGCTTTGACTGTATCGGCAAAAGTATATTGTTCGGAATCGCTGGTGTCAAAATTGTAAACCAGAATCAGATTTTTGCCCGGATCCACAATCCAGTATTCTCGAACGCCTGCAGTGCGATATTTGAAAAGTTTGGTGAAATAGTCCATTTTCCGACTGCCGGGTGAAACAATTTCAATGATCCAGTCTGGAGCACCGGTGCAGCCTTTTTCTGAGAGTTTTTCTGTGTCACAGATAACGCTGATATCCGGCTCTACATAATTTCGGTTATCTTCATTCAGAAATACTGCAAATGGAGCAATATCAACCTCACAGATTCCTTTTTTTGAATCGATATAATCGGCAATGGTACGACTGATTGAAAAAAGAAGTTTCTGATGAGTTCTGGTTGGCGGTGCCATGTAATAAATCTGACCATCTATCAGCTCAGCTCGGGTCCCTTCAGGCAAATGATAAATATATTCGGTAGTGTAATCTTCATGCTGTGGTAATGGCATCCTAACACATCCTTTCTTGAATTTGCTGAGTTTGCTTTCTTCTGCTATGGTTATACCTAAGCTTGTTTGCAGATGAGAAGATTGCTAAATCCAGATTTACTAAATCACGATTTAGCAAAAGAAATGATAAGAGTATTATAAAAGAAAAAGGAGAGAAAATCAAGGCAGAAAACAACCCCCCGGGAGGCTTGTATGAAGTATACAAAATCAATATAATGATGTCAGTGTCAAAAGTTTAACCAAATCAAGTAAGTCCCCTGCTTCAATTGCGAAAAGCAATAAGCAGTGGGTGGGGACTTGCTTGTATCAGGAGGAGTGCAAGCTCCTTCTGATAAACTGCGGAGCAGTTATTTGGTTATGAGCAAGTAGCAAAGCGGATTGCGAATATCCGCTTGACATTGCGATTGTGTCTGCACAGAAGAATATGTCATGCAATGCATGATGTGCACCTCGCAGCAAGAATGCCAGAGGCATTCTTGAAACCGTTATGGCTTATTATAGAATGTACAGGCATCATTTATTTGATAGGGGGATGCTTTATGAAGAACAAAAAACTTCTGGAGGAAATCAGAAGTTACTGGAACAACCGTGCGGATGGTTATTCCAGAGTAAATCAGGAAGAGCTGCACAGTGAGCAGAAGGAAAAATGGAAAGAGGTGCTACTGGAGCAGCTGCCGAAAAAGGAAAAAGATCAGGTGCAGATTCTGGATATCGGAACGGGACCTGGATTTTTTGCGATCCTTTTAGCGGAAGAGGGATATCAGGTAACGGCGGTAGATTATACGGAGCAGATGCTGCAGGAAGCGAAATCCAATGCAGCGGATCTGGCGGATCAGATTAGTTTTAAGAGAATGGATGCTCAGAATCTGGAATTTCCAAAGGAGACGTTTGATTATATCGTGACGAGAAATGTAACCTGGAATCTGGAGCATCCGAAGCGTGCATACAGAGAGTGGCAGCGGGTACTGAAACCGGGTGGGAAGATCCTGAATTTTGATGCGAACTGGTATGCATATCTTTATGATGATAAATTAAAACTCGGATATGAGCAGGACAGACAGCGTGCAAAAGAGGAACAGGTAGAAGATTATTATGAAGGAACGGATATTGCGTGGATGGAGAACATTGCAAAGCAAGTTCCGTTAAGCCCGCTGAAGCGTCCGAAATGGGATTTGGATGTCCTGAAGAAAATCGGACTTGACTGCTGGGCAGATGAGACAATCGGAGAGCGAGTGCTCAGCGATGCAGAAAAGATCAATTACCAGTCTACACCGGTGTTTATGGTCTGTGCGGTAAAATAATCACCGCACACCCCATACAAGGAACATAGGAGCATCTTTCAGGTCGTGCTCTTTTAAGATATTCTGACCGACGGAAAGGTCGTATCCGGATCTGGAAAATCCGATGTTTTCCAGAAATTCCTGATCCCAGTAAGGACGCTGTTTCCGGCTCATTGGCATGGAAAGGGTGATGGATGCATTTTCCTGCTCAAGTTCCGGTGTGACACCACAGTGACCATATACTTCAGTATCGGATATATGAGAAGCGGAAGTATTTTGATTTCGGACGTTAGATGCATAGTCAGCATCAAAATTCAGCAGGATGCCGCCCTTTTTCAGCACACGCATCCATTCTCTGTATGCAGCTTCCGGATCCGGCAGCGTCCAGGTCAGGTTGCGTGAGATGACAGCGTCAAAAGACTGATCCAAAAACGCAAGCTTCTGGGCATCCATTTGCTGAAACGTGGGATGGACCTGATAGAGTGCAGCGTTATCACGGGCTTCCTTCAGCATGGCATCGGTGAGGTCGATCCCGGTCACCTGATGTCCGATCTGAGAAAGCAGGATGGCAAAATATCCGGTTCCGGTACCGACATCCAGGATCTGCAGCACTTTGCCTTCCGGCAGAAAATGAACGATTTCTTCTCTCCAGCGTTCGGAAATGCTGCTGTTCAATTCATTTTTTCGCACGATATTGAAGTTGTGTGCCCGTTTTGTCCAGTAACTCTGGACACGTGATTCTATATTATTCATGTTTGAGATATTCATATTCAAGGTTCCTTTCATTATTTTATCAGGTAGTATCCTATCATAAAAATAAAAAAGAAAGAAGCCTGCGGGGGGGATACAATAACAGTGCGTTTTGTATTTCGTTATAAAAGTTTGAGTGTTCTCGGTGCGAGTGTGACAGCTTGATCGGTGACAATTATATACAGGATGGTAATGTAATGAGAAAATATATCATACAACGATTTTTGCAGTTGATCCCTATTCTCATAGGGATTACTTTTTTGTCTTTTGCCATGATGCGGGTGGCGGGAAGCGATGCTGTCACGGAGATGTATGAAAACCGCGGCACGGCGGTGTCGCAGGAGATCATTGATGCAAAGAAAGCAGAACTTGGCCTGGATCAGCCGTTTCTGGTTCAGTATGTAAGCTGGCTGAATGGATTTTTGCATGGTGATATGGGGACAAGCTATGTGTCCGGGAAAAAGGTGTTTGATGAATTTATTTCAAAACTTCCGGCAACGCTGCTGCTTACGGTCATGTCGATTTTGGCAACGGTTGTGATCTCCATCCCGCTTGGTGTTCTGGCGGCAGTCTGTCAGGATAAATGGGTGGATCTGCTTTTGCGGTTTTTCAGCTTTATCGGTAATGCGATGCCGAATTTTTTTGTGGCGATGCTTCTGATGCAGCTGCTGTCGATCAAACTGAATCTTCTGCCGGTCATCGCAAGCGGTGTAAATATCAGAAGTGCACTGATGCCGATGCTGACGCTGGCAATTTCCATGTCTGCAAAGTATATGCGGCAGGTTCGTGCAGCCGTTCTGGAGGAGCTGAACAAAGATTATGTTCAGGGAGCCAGGGCGAGAGGTATCAGGGAGAGCGTAATCTTATGGAAAAACGTCATAAAATCAGCCATGCTTACGATCATTACATTGCTTGCATTATCCATTGGAAGTTTGCTTGGCGGTACAGCGATCATTGAGAGTATTTTTATGTGGGATGGGGTCGGAAAGCTGGCAGTGGATGCGATCACGACACGCGATTACCCGGTGATCCAGGCATATGTCGTATGGATGGCACTGATCTATGTCATAGTCAATCTGATCACGGATCTCTTATACCACTGCCTGGATCCGAGAATCCGTCTGGGGGTGAATCAAAATGGATAAATCAGCACGAAGAAAACCGAAGAAGCAGAAAAATCATCTGAAAAAGCGATTTTTTATTTTTGCCACGCTGGCACTGATTCTTGTTATCGGTTCTTATTTCAGCGAACGCTTATGCCCATATGATCCTTATGAGCAGAATCTTAGTATCGCAAAAGCAAGTCCGTCACTGGCACATCCGTTCGGAACAGATCGTTATGGGAGGGATATGTTATCCAGAGTCATCGTCGGAAGCAAGACCAGTATCTATTCGACTTTGCTTCTGGTTGTCGGGATCACGGTGATCGGAACGATCGTCGGGATCATCTGTGGATGGAACGGAAAGAAACTGGATACGATTCTGATGCGGATATCCGACATTTTCCTTGCATTTCCCGGTCTGGTTTTTGCCCTGGCAGTTGCAGCCGTGATGGGAGGCGGCGTACAGAATGCGGTTATAGCCCTTGGGGCGATCAGCTGGCCGAAATATGCAAGGATTGCCAGAAGTCAGACATTGGCACAGAAAGAAAGCCTCTATATGCGGGCGGCAATCTTATCTGGATGCAGTACAGGAAAACTGATTTTGAAACATATTCTGCCGAATATCACAGGACCGATCCTTGTGACTGCCATGCTGGATATCGGAACGATGATGATGGAGCTTGCAGGCCTGTCGTTTCTGGGACTTGGTGCAAAACCGCCGGTTGCGGAGTGGGGAAGCATGATGAGTGATACCAGAAATCTGCTGACGACACATCCTTGGGTAACCTTTGCACCGGGAATTGCCATTTTTCTTTCAGTCATGGTTTTCAACCTGCTTGGCGATACGGTAAGGGATCTGTTGGATCCAAGAAATGAGAGGTAGATATGTCAGGAATCATTTGCTATGAAAACGTCGATATCTGTTACAATGCCAGTCCGGTAATCAAAAAGGTCAGCTTTTCGGCAGAAAAAGGTGAAATCTTAGGGATCGCAGGGGAGAGCGGAAGCGGCAAATCCACATTGATTAAGGCAGCAATCGGATTGCTTGGAAAGAATGGAAGCGTCACAGGCGGAAAGATCTGGTACGAAGAAAAAAATCTTCTGGATTTAAATGCAAAAGAACTACGTAAAATCTGCGGGAGCGAAATTGGCATGATCTTCCAGAATGCAGGAAGTTCTTTCTGCCCGATACGAACCGTCGGGGAGCAGCTGCTGGAAGAAATGAAAGAGCACCGAAAAATAAAAAAAGCCGAATTTGAGGATGAAGCAGTGGAAATGCTTGCAAAATTCGGATTTCAGGATCCAAAAAGAATCCTGAAAAGTTATCCGTTTGAGCTGTCGGGTGGCATGCAGCAGCGTGTTGGCGTTGCGGCAGCGATGCTCTTAAAACCGAAGATCCTGCTTGCGGATGAGCCGACTTCGGCACTGGATGTTTCGATTCAGAAACAGGTCGTAGAGCAGATGAAAATGATCCGAGAACAGTATGGGACAACGATCCTTATCGTTACGCACAACATCGGAGTGATCCGTGCGATGGCGGACTCCATGCTGGTTCTGAAAGATGGAAAAATGGAAGAATACGGAAAGACGCAGGAGGTACTGAGTCATCCGCAGTCGGATTATACAAAGCGATTACTTGCAGCGATTCCTGTTCTTCGGAGGTGAAACATGGAGCCATTATTACAGATTTCGCATCTGACTAAAAATTTTTCAGATGGAAAAGAGGATGAATATAAGGCGGTGGATGATGTCAGTTTTGAATTGTTTCCGGGAGAAAAGCTGGCGATCATCGGGGAGAGCGGAAGCGGAAAGACGACGGTTGTAAATATGATCACCAGGCTTCTTGACAGTACCGATGGAAAGATTCTGCTCGATGGAGAAGACATCACCCACTATAAAAGAAACAAAATGAAAAACATTTACCGGAAAATGCAGATGGTTTTTCAGACGCCGACCGAAAGTTTTGATCCGAGATGCCGCCTTGGAGATGCTGTGGCAGAGAGCCTGAGAAATGCCGGTATGCCAAAGAAAGAAGCTATGGAAATTGTAAAAGAGCTTTTTAAGCAGTGCGGACTGCCGGAAAATTTTATGAAACGTTATCCACATGAAGTCAGCGGCGGGCAGTGTCAGAGAGCAGCGATTGCAAGAGCGATTGCAATCAAGCCCAGACTGCTGATTTTAGATGAAGCGACGTCCGCACTTGATGTCACCGTTCAGGCAGAGATTCTGCAGCTTTTAGATGCTCTGCAGGAAGAACGTCAGATGTCGTATCTGTTTATCTGCCATGATATTGCACTGGTGCAGAATTTCTGTGACCGTGTGCTGGTCATGTATCAGGGAAAGATCGTAGAACAGGGGAAAACAGAGGAAGTGCTGCATTTTCCGAAACACGAATACACGCGTATGTTGCTGGACAGTGTGCTGTGATGCCGGCAGCTGTTTGTATAGCAAATATACGAATCAGATAGATGTCAGCAAAACGAATCAGAATCGAATGACAAGTTTTATATACATCCGATTGAAAAAATTCCAAAGTTATTTTGTGACGGAGCGATTTATGGATACCATAGTATGTCAGAGATAAGTTGTATAATATCAAAAAGAAAAAGAGAGAGGAAAAACGTATGAAAAAGAACATGAAAAAAATAATGGCATTGCTTCTTACCGTGACACTCAGCCTGGGACTGTACGGCTGCGGAAGCAAGAATGACAAAACGGAAAGCGGGACAAGTACGGCAGCTGAGTCGGATACATCTGCGGCAGCCACAGACGGTTCTGAGAAAAAAACGCTGGTGATCGGGGATACAACTTTCAATCCTTCCAATGAAGAACTGGATGTCAATCCACACAATTCTTACTCCGGATGGGCATGCATCCGCTATGGAATCGGAGAGACGCTGGTAAAATATTCAGACGATATGGAGCTGGAGCCGTGGCTGGCAAAAGAGTGGGAAAATACCGATCCGCTCACCTGGAAGATCACACTGCAGGATCATGTGACTTTTTCAAGTGGCAGAGCTATGGATGCCGAGGCAGTGAAACAATGTCTGGAGCATCTGCTGGCAAACCATGACCGTGCGGCAGCCGATACAAAGATTGATTCGATGGAAGCAGACGGTCAGGTGCTTACGATCCACACATCCGAGCCAAAGCCGGCACTTTTGAATTACCTTGGAGATCCATATGGCTGTATCATCGATGTGGATGCAGGATTTGACGATGGAATCGTAGCCGGAACAGGTCCATACATTGCAACCGACTGTCAGTCCGGCGATCATCTGACTCTGGTGAAAAATGAAAACTACTGGAATGGAACGCCACATATTGATGAACTGACGATCAAGACCATCACCGATGGAAATACCCTTGCAAATGCACTGCTCTCAGGAGAGGTACAGGCAGCTTATGGTATGGCATATGAAAGCTATCCTATGTTCGAAAACGATAACTTTACCTTTTCACAGATTTCCACATCCAGATGTTTCTTCCTGAAAATGAATTTCAACGAAGGTTCCGTCTGTACTGATCCGGCCGTGCGAAAAGCGATCGCCATGGGTATCGACAAAGAAGGATTTGTGGAAAATCTGCTGGAAGGAAACGGCTATCCGGCAAATGGAACCTTCCCTGCTGGTTCTGCTTTTGGCGGAGACAAAGTAACGACAGAGACGTATGATGCAGAAGGTGCAAAGAAAGTTCTCGAAGAAGCCGGATGGACGGACACAGACGGAGACGGTATCCGTGAAAAAGACGGACAGAAGCTTCAGATCAAATGGCTTACCTATCCAAGCAGACAGGAGCTTCCGCTTCTGGCAGAATCCGCACAGGCTACGTTAAAAGATATCGGAATGGATGTGGATATCAACTGTACGGCTGACAACAACAGTGTTGTGCAGGATCCGGCAGCGTGGGATGTCTCAGCCATGGCAAATGTGCAGGCTCCGACCGGAGATCCGGAATACTGGTTTACCGTGTTTGCAACTTCCGATGCAACGAAAAATCAGGGAGCTTATAAAAATGAGAAACTGGATCAGTTGGAAGAGCAGCTCAGTCAGGAATTTGACACCGACAAACGTGCCAAGCTTGCAGTTCAGATGCAGCAGACGGTTCTGGACGACAATGCCTTTGTATACTGCTCTTTCCTGAAGATGAGCCAGATCTCACGGGCAAATGTAACCGGATATATGGCACATGCCTGTGATTACTATCAGGTGACAGCGGATTTGGATATTAACTGAATATTTTTCATATCCTGAATTAAAAAATGAGTAAGTAATATTCTACGGGAACCGTTTGCAATGAAAAAATTATGCAAACGGTTCTTTTTTATAGGCAGAGTAAACAGAGATTGAAAGGTATGAATAAAAAAGGAAATTCGATTGACAGAAAGAATGTTAAATGTTACTATAAAAAGCGGGGGGGGAGACGAATAAAATTATGCATATTGCACAAACAAGGAGGAAAATTTTGAAAAAGAAAGAAAAACAATGGTTGTCAATTGCTTTGAGTGCGGCCATGGTAGTGACCGGTATTCCAGCAACAGGGATTGGAACGACCGTCCAGGCGGCATCAGGAGAAGCACAAGTCTCCGTGAAAAACGGAGAAGTTACGATCGGAAATGAATATCTGGAGCGTAAATTTTCTACTTCAGACAACAAGCTGGCAACGACAGAACTGGAAAATAAGAGGGCAGATCTGACGTTTACACCGGCACAGGGTTCCGAAGAATTCATTATCAAACTTCGCCAGGATGGTACAACAAAACTGGACGGAGAGCTGGATCGCACAAACTGGACAGTTACTGCAAGCGATCAGTACAATAATGAAGTAGGTGCAAAAGACGGTCCGGGAGCCAATGTTATTGATGGTGATGCATCTACAATCTGGCACAGCAAGTATTCACCGGATCAGCCATATCCACATTCCCTGACTTTTGATATGAAGAGCGAACAGGAAATTGCCGCATTTTCTTATCAGCCACGTCAGGACAGTTCCACAAACGGCGATATCAAAGGATATAAACTGTATGTGGGAAACAGTGAAACAGATCTGGAAAGTGATGCAAACCTTGCGGCAGAAGGTGATTTTACTTACAATGACAGAGAAACGATTTATATCAATCTGACAGCACCGAAAAAGGGTCGTTATGTAAAACTGGTTGCTGTATCACCAAAGACGGACGGTCAGGCATGGGCAACGGCGGCAGAAGTAAAGATGTACAGCAAAGCAGTCGGTACAGCAGATGCAAGTGCCGTGATCAGATCCAGCGAGATGACTCTGGAAGGCAGCAAAGTTAAAAAAGTAGATACGAACGGCGGAGTCATGGTAGAATTCCCGTTTGAGACTGTTTCCAAAAACGGTGTAGACTGGGATGTTACCATGAAAGTTACCATGGATGACGGAGATCATTTCATGCGTAAATTCCTGGAAATCGAAGTAAGTGACAAAGAAAAAGCAGCAATTGATTATATCGATCTGGAATCGTTGAATGTCAATGCAAATGATACCGTGTGGACACATCCGATCATGGGTGAAGGCGTTGGCGGTATGAGTGGATATGTCATTTCTCTTGGCCAGCCGGTTTATATTCAGGGAATGTTCCTTGGATGTGAGTTCCCGATGACAGAAACAGAGATCGACAGCAATAAAAATGCACATATGCGTTATTTTTCCGGCAAGACATTCGAAAAACTGCAGGAAGATAACCAGCTTACCACAGACGGAAAATATGTGACCTGGCAGACCGTAGCGGGTGCTGCAAGAAGTACGGATATGAATGTCATTCAGTCTGACTTTTATGAATATATCAACAGCATTGCAACAAGAAGCGATTTCCGTACGCAGTACAATTCCTGGTACGATAATATGATGACCATTAACGATGACAACATTGAATCTGCATTCAAAAAAATGGAAAAGGGATTCTCTGAATCCGGCGTAGAACCGATGGATTCGTATGTTGTGGATGACGGATGGAATAATTATAACAACTCGAATACAACTTCTACTGTTCATGATGTGGCACGCTGCGGTACCACGGATAATGTGACAGGGTTCTGGGAGTTCAACAATAAGTTCCCGAACGGATTCCGTCCTGCGTCCGATCTTGCAGAAAGCTTCGGCTCCGGATTTGGTGTATGGGTAGGACCTAGAGGTGGTTATAACTATAACGCTGCAATGGGTAAGATTATTGAAAAAGCAGGTTTTGGTGCATACAATGCGGTAACCGATGATATTGATGTCGGTGACAGACGGTATGTGACGAAACTGACTGAGTTTTTCTTACAGATGCAGGATGCTTATAAAGTAAATTACTGGAAACTGGATGGATTTGCGACAAAGCCATGTACAAATGCAAATCATAAACATATGACAGGCGGAAAGAATGGTATGTATTATTTTTCCGATACCTGGGAAGCATGGATCGATCTGTTTGAGACGCTGCGTACCAATGCAGAGAAAAACGGCATTGACAATCTGTGGTTTAACCTGACCTGTTATGTAAACCCAAGTCCATGGTATCTGCAGTGGGCAAATTCTATCTGGATCCAGAACAGCCAGGATATCGGACGTGTTCAGGTCGGACAGAACAGACAGGTAGATCAGCTGCTTTCTTACCGTGACGGCAGATATTTTGATTTTGTAAAAGAAAGAGAGTTCCAGTTCCCACTGGCAAATATTTACAATCATGATCCAATCTACGGAAAAACAGGAACCAATCTGGCAAACCAGATGACAGATGATGAGTTCAAAACGTATCTGTATATGATGGGAACCAGAGGAACGGCATTCTGGGAGCTGTACTACAGCCCGGAAATGATCGATGAAGGTCAGAAATGGGATATCAATGCAGAATATCTGGAGTGGGCTAAGAAAAATTATCACATTTTGAAAAATGCGAAACTGATCGGTACGACACCGGATAAGGGCAATACCTACGGATACTCCTGCTGGGATGGTGAAGAAGGTATTATTTCCATGCGAAATCCAAGTGCATCCGTAAAGACACTGAGCTTTACACTGGATCGAAACGTTGGTGCGGCAGAAAGTCTGAAAGGCAAGACACTCAACCGTACAACAATTCTGGATCACAAGACAACCGATGCACAGACCGACTATCAGACAGTAAAATACGGCGATGTGATCACAGTTACACTGCAGCCGGGTGAGGCACGTATCTGGTCTCTTTCTACTGCAAAAGATACAAAAGCACCTCAGCTGACACTTGCAAAAGCCACTGCGGACAACACGATTGAGCTGACATTTGATGAGCGCGTAACCGGTACTCCTGCTGCAACCGTTTCCGGAGCAAATGTTACAAAAGCAGAAGTAAGTGCAAATCAGAGAAAAGTAACGCTGACTACATCCACTCTGAGTGCAGGAAGCAAAGTAACGGTTTCTGTAAGTGGATTAAAAGATTTAACCGGCAATGCAGCAGCAGTAAATACAGAAGTTGTATATCAGGAGAATCAGGTTGTAGCGAAAGCATCAGCAAAAACAGATCTGAAGAATGCAAATGATGTAACGGAAACAACGGACGAAGCACTGGCAGGAAAGACAATACTTGGCCTTGCAAAAGCATATGAGCTGAACGGAACAGCTGTTACAGGAACCGCTGATTTTGCAGTATCTTCTTATGTAAAAACAACCGGAAACAATATGAACATTCTGAAACAGGAAGGTGCTTACAGCCTTTCCATTGATAAAGAGGGAAAAGCAGTCTTTACAGTTGGAGATGTATCCGTAACTTCCAAAGAAGCTGTAAACGATGGAACATGGAAACACATTGCAGGTATCCGTGAAAAGAATGGCAGTCTGAAAGTTTATGTCAACGGTACACTGGATGCAAGCAGATATGAGAAAAACATCAAAGATTTGAAAGATGGAACTCTGACTGTTGGAGGCGGAATTGATCTTCAGGTAAGCCAGGCAGAAGTAAAAGATGCAACACTTAAGCTGGCTGCACTGGAAAAAGCAGGATCAGCAGTTGGCGGAGACAGCAGCGGAGATTCCGGTATTGTTCCGGATGGAAACGGAAAAATCCCTCTGCAGGCTTCCAACATCACAGTAAAACGTGCAGATAATGATCAGGATGTTTCAAACAAAAAAAGCAGTCCGGAAAAAATGATCGATGGTGATAAAGGTTCAAACTCCTTTACCTGTACACTGGACAGCATTGAAAGTGATGTACTGGCAGGAACCAGCGTATACTTCCAGATCGATCTTGGCGATGTATTCAAGCTGGATCAGGTGAAAATGTGGCGTTATTTTGCGGACGGACGTACCTACCAGGATACGATCGTAGTTGCATCTGAAGATGCTGCTTTTGATGCAAATGATACCGTGCTGTACAGCAGCGTTTCAGATTCCAAGTATGCATACGGACTGCTGAGCAATGAAAAGCTTGCAAATCCGGATGCAAAATATGCAGAAACATCAGAAGGAAAGACATTTGAAGCAAAAGAACAGAAAGCACGTTATATCCGTATTTACACACGCGGAAGTATTCTGACAAGCGGAACAGCACATGGCGGAAACCATATCTGCGAAGTAGAAGTTTACGGAAAAGCAATTAAGAACACAACAACACAGAAAAAAATCACCGTTGCTTTTGATACAAAAGGCGGAAACAGCATTGAGTCTCTGAAAGTAGCAGCCGGCGAAAGCTGGAGCCTGCCGCAGAATCCGACCAGAGCCGGATATGTATTTAAGGGCTGGTACAGCGATGTAAACTGCACAGTAGCATATACAGCAGCATCACCGGTAAGTGCAGATCTGACACTGTTTGCAAAATGGGAGGAAGATCCGACCACAAATGTACAGTTAGAAGAAGCAAAAGCAGTACTGAACAGCAAGATTGCAGAAGTAAAAGACAAAACAAAAGGCGATTACAGTGATGCAAGCTGGAATGCATTCCAGAATGCACTGGCAGCAGCAAAAGAAGCAGCCGCTTCTAAGACTGCAAGTGCCGCAGACGTCCGCAAAGCACTGGACAGCCTGAAAAAAGCAGAGCAGAATCTGAAAGTGGCAGGCAGCGAGCCGGATACTGGCAAAGAAACAGAAACGGAAACTGAAACGGGCAAAGAAACCGAAACGAATAAACGGCCGGAAACACCAAGCACACAGCCTGGAACAGAAAAGCCAAACACAAATCCGAATACTCAGAAAGTACCTGCTGTCGGAACAACCAAACCGGTTGGAAGAGGATTCTACAAAGTAACAAAATCCGATGCAAAGAACGGAACCGTTGCTCTGGTGAAACCGAGAAAAGCAACAGAAAAGAAATTTACCGTTCCTGGAACTGTAAAAATTGACGGCGTTACCTTCAAAGTAACCGAGATCTCAAAGAATGCATTCAAGAACAACAAAAAACTGACGCAGGTTATCATTGGCAAAAACGTAAGCAAGATCGGTGCAAATGCATTTAACAGTGCGAAGAAACTGAAAAAGATCACGATCAAATCCACACAGCTGAAGAAAGTCGGAAGCAAGGCCTTCAAAGGCATTGACAAAAAATGCAAGATCAAAGTACCGAAGAAGAAACTGACACGCTACAAACGACTGCTGAAAGGAAAAGGCCAGAAGGCAAGCGTGAAGATCACAAAGTAAGAAACAAGAAATAAAGTTGAAGTAAGGAAAAAGACCAGTGCGAAAGTGCTGGTCTTTTTTGACGGGTAAGATTTAAGATAGATTTTGACTAAGCAGTTGAAAAAATAGGAAAGATAAAATATAATTGGAAAGTCTGTACAGGTTGTGCATGTGAGTAGAAATTATTTTGTTAAGTATAAAGATGATCGTATGCGAAAATGAAAAGTTTTCATACGGTCATTTTTATTATGGTACCGAGTCAGAAGGTAATATGTTTACACAGTTGTGTTTGAAAATTTTGATCAGCTGATAAAAGATATAATGATATGTAAATTATATTTAACTAAATAAAGAAAAAATTGACATAAAAGAAAAAGAATGGTATAAGTGAATTATGAGAATACAGGAGGGTACAGCAATATGGGGGAAATATATATTGCACACAGAAATGAGTATACAAATGAGGTACAAACTGTCCGGGAACATTGTGAGAATACGGCAAATCTTTGCAAAGAATATGCAATTCCGGAAATGGAAAATGTAGCTTATGCGGCAGGAAAAGCACATGATATCGGAAAGTATCAGGAGGGATTTCAAAGAAGGATTCGAGGGGAAAATATTCGTGTAGAACATTCAACTTGTGGAGCCATTGCAGTGGGTGAAAAGTATCCAAAACCAATGAACCTGATGATGCAGTATTGCATTGCAGGCCATCACACGGGAATCCCAAATGGGGGATTTGAAAATGATGAGGATAACTGTCTGCAAGCCAGAATGAACAGGACGTTTGAGGATTATGATGTCTATAAGCAAGAACTGGAACTGCCGGAATTAGATATTCGAAAATGGCAGCAGTTTCTTGCGGCTGATTGCGGAAGAAATGCGGACTGGTTAATTGATAAGTTTGCATTTTTAACAAGATATTTATTTTCCTGTCTGGTAGATGCAGATTCAACAGATACCGCAGAGTTTTGCAGCAGTACGGAAGCACCGAGAAAATTGCAGGCTGATTTTGGAAAGTGCCTTGAAAAAATAAATGCTCAGTTACAGGCTTTTGAAGCAAAAACAGAATTGCAAAAGACGAGAAGCCTGCTGCAGGAGCAGGCATATCGAAACAGTACAAAAGATGCACACGTCTACCTTATGAATATGCCAACCGGCAGTGGAAAAACATTAGCGAGTGCGAAAATAGCACTGCAAAGAGCAATAGCGAAAAAGAAAAAAAGAATTATTTATGTGATCCCGTATAACAGTATTATTGATCAGACAGCAGAGGTTTTTGAAAAACTTTTTGAAAATAATCTGGAGATTTTAAGACATCAGTCAACTTTTTCTTATGATGAGAAGGTGGATTTAAATGAGGATTATCGAGAAGCAGCTAAAATAGCAGTAGAAAATTGGGATGCTCCATTTATCATAACAACAGCAGTACAGTTTTTTGAAAGCATTTATTCAAATAAAAGAGGAAAACTTCGAAAATTGCACAATATGGCAGACAGTATTCTGATTTTTGACGAGGCACATATGATGCCGCAGGATTATTTACAGCCATGTCTTCAGGGAATTGCCTATATAACGAAATATCTGAACAGCGAAGCTGTTTTTCTTACGGCAACGATGCCTGATTTTGAAAAGTTGCTGAAGCTTTATGCACCGGCAAATAATCGAATCGAAAATTTGATCAAGGATAAGACGCTTTTTGAAAAGTTTCAAAAATGTCAATATATCAATATGGGAAAAGTAAGTCCGGAAGGACTATTAGCTAAAAGTGAAAAGTATCCGTCCAGATTGATTATCGTAAACAAGAAGAAAAATGCAAGACAACTTTTTCAGATGTGTACAGGAAGAAAATATCACTTATCGACTTATATGACTGCATATGACAGACAAAAAGTTCTGCAGGCTATCAGAGAAGAACTGAAAAGCCTGGATGAAGATTTTCCAGATGGAAATATACCGGAAGAGAGAAGGATTACGATTATTTCTACATCGCTTATTGAGGCAGGAGTTGATTTGGATGTATATACCGTTTTTCGTGAATTGAATGGTCTGGACAGTATTCTCCAGTCGGGAGGCAGATGTAACAGAGAAGGAAAGCGGGATAAGGGTGAAGTTTTTGTGTTTGAATTTGAAAATGAAGCACAGAATGACAAGATGAATATTACGCAACGTTTGTTGGCGGAGTATAAAGATATTTCACAGCCGGAATGTATTGAAGAATACTATGAAGAAGTGTTTTTCTTAAAACAAGAGAATATTCAGAAAAATACGATGCATATAAAGTGCAGGTCTTTTGAAAATCTGCCATTTCAGACTTATGCAGAACAATTTGAACTGATCCCTGATAGGACATGTTCTATTGTTGTACCAAGAGATGAAAAGAGCAGAAAACTGGTGGATACTCTGAGATATACAAAAATCGAAAATGAGAAGGAGCTGCAAAAGTATACCTGTACAGTTACTAAGAAAGAATTGGATGAGTTGATAAAACAACATGTTGCAGACGATTTTGGTACGGGAATATACTGTCTGACAAATGAAGATTATTATGACGAAAATTTAGGAATTTTATTGGAAGCACAAGATTATTTTTTATGAAAGAAGAGGTGAAAAACAATGGGATATGGATTTAAAATCATAGTGGAAGGAGATTATGCATGCTTTACGCGACCGGAATTGAAAGTGGAACGAGTCAGCTATGATGTTCCGACACCGGGAGCATTGGAAGGAATGTTAAAGAGTGTGTACTGGAAACCGGCAATCCGTTATGTGATTGACAAAATCATTGTATTTCAGGAGATTGATTTTGCAAATATTCGAAGAAATGAAGTAAAAGATAAGGTACTGCTCAGTGCAGTAAAAAATCAGATGAAACAGAAAGGAGGAGATCCTTGTATCTATACTTCTCAAAGCAGAAGTCAGAGGGCAGCAATGGTTCTGAAAAAAGTGAAATATGGTATAGAATTTCACTTTGAGCTGACCGGCTTGAAAAATAATCGAGAAGATGACGGAGAAAATAAGCATTATAACATTTTGAAACGAAGACTGGAAAAAGGTCAATGGTTTCGGACACCATGTCTTGGGTGCAGTGAATTTCCGGTAAAAAGAATAGAACTGGTAGACGCGTTTGATACAGAAATGATAAGCAGCAGAATCAAGGAAATGGGGGATGTTGATCTCGGATATATGAGTTATGAGGTACAGTTTGAAGACAGGGGGAAACCCATTAATGGAGACTGGGAAAATCCCAAATTCTCCGATCGTGCAAAAACATTATACTACAGACCGCACATGATTGAGGGAGTCATTGATGTTCAAAAATACAGGGAGGGATTGCGATGCTGATAAAAGCATTATGTGATTATTATGATATGCTGTCGGCAGCAGAAAAGGTACTTCCGGAAGGATATTCGAAGGTAAAGATACATTATGAGGTAGCATTGACGGAAGAAGGCGAGATTGATCATATTATAAATATTCAGAAAGAAACAGAAGTAACAGTCGGGAAAAAAATAAAAAAGAAATTAGTGCCGCAGGATCTGAAAATGCCTCAGAGAACAGAAAAACCAGGAATTGATGCCAATATAGCAGAGCACAGACCATTATATTTGTTTGGATTGAACTTGGAAAAAGAAGGACTGACACCAACAGACCGGACGGGAAAGGCACAAAAATCCCATGCAGCTTTTGTAGAAACAAACCTGAAATTTATTGAAGAAATGGATACACCGCTTGTGAATGCGTATCGAAAATTTCTTCTCAACTGGAAACCGGAAGAACAGACAGAAAACCAGGAATTATTAAGATTACAAAAAGATTACGTAAATTCAGGTTATGTGTTCTGCCTGACTGGAAGACCTGGACATTATCTTCAGGATGAACCAGTGTTTGCAAAAAAATGGAACATGTATTATGAAAAGCAAAAAGCAGAAGCAAAAGATGCTTATTTTGCACAATGTGCAGTTTCAGGTGAAGAAAGACCTCTTGCAAGAATCCACAGCAAGATCAAAGGGGTGTATGGAGGACTTGCAACAGGAAGTGTGCTGATCGGTTATAATAATCCTTCTGAAAATTCTTATGGAAATGAACAGTCCTATAACAGCGGAATTTCAGAAGAAATGATGAAAAAATATACAGAAGCATTGAATTATCTTCTTGCGTCTCAAAAACACAAACATATGCTGGAAGATATGACGATGGTCTTTTGGGCAATGGATACGGAAGATAAGTGTGAAGATCTGTTCAGCCAGTTGCTTTTTGGAGAGTCTGATACTTTAAATGCAGAACAGACAGAAGAAATGTTGAAAAAGATGATGGAAGATGCCAGGGAAGGAAAAATAACTGCAAAAAGGCTGGAAAATCTAAGTACTGTAGATCCAAGTGTTGATTTTTATATGCTGGGGTTAAAGCCTAATTCTTCTAGGCTTTCGGTAAAGTTTATTATTCGTAAGAAATATGCAGATGTGTTGTGGAATATTGCAAGATTTCAACAGGAAATACAGGTGGTACAGGAACAAAAGCCGGTGCCTCTCTGGATGATTGAAAAAGAACTGATTTCACCGAAGAGTAAGAATGATAAAGTAAATCCGGCTTTAATGGCAGGGTTGTTAAATGCAGTAGTATATGGCGGAAAATATCCGGCAGCATTATTTGAAAATACTCTGCGAAGAATCCGAATTGATCGAAACATCAATAGGATTCGCTGCGGTATAGTAAAGGCATATCTTAACAGAAATGACAAAAAGGAGGAGATTACAGTGGGATTGAATGAAGAAAATAAGAGTCCGGCATATTTGTGCGGACGGTTGTTTGCAGTATTGGAACAGCTGCAGAAAGATGCAGCAGGGACAGAGTTAAACAGAACCATTAAAGATGCATATTTTGCATCAGCATCGGTAAAACCGGCGTTGATTTTTCCTAAATTGATACGGCTTAGTCAGAATCACTTAAAAAAAATAAAAAATGCAAATTATCGTTATAAGTATAATGAGAGAATCCAGAAAATCATAGAACTACTGGATGGAAAATTTCCGGAAATGTTGCGACGTACAGAACAGGGAGAATTTTTTGTAGGATATTACCAGCAAATACCGGAGCTTTTTAAGAAGAGTGAAAAGAAAGAAGAACAATAAAAAATGAATAGAGACGAAATGGAGGAATAAATTATGGCACTGGAGAACAGATATGATTTTATAATGCTTTTTGATGTGGAGAACGGAAATCCGAACGGGGATCCGGATGCAGGAAATGCACCGAGAATAGACTCTGAGTCAGGATATGGTTATGTTACGGATGTCTGCCTGAAGAGAAAAATCAGAAATTATGTAGAACTGGTAAAAGAAGGAGAAGCGGGATATAACATTCTGATTAAACCGGATAAAGCCTTGAACAGTAAATTTACAGCAGCATATGAAGCAGAAGGATTGAAGACAAAGAATAATGGCAGAAATGAGGATGATGTTAAAAAGGCTCGTGCATACATGTGTAAGAATTATTATGATGTGAGAACTTTTGGAGCAGTAATGTCGACAGGTAATGATCCTTGTGGTATTGTCAGAGGGCCGGTACAGCTTAATTTTGCCAGAAGTATTTCGCCAATCGATATAGAGGATATTACGATTACAAGACAGGCACGCACAACGGATGAGCGTCAGGAAACCGGTCAGACGGAAATGGGAAAGAAAAGCATCATTCCGTATGCATTATATCGGGCAGAAGGTTATGTATCTGCTGCACTGGCAAATAAGACCACAGATTTATCAGAAGCAGATCTGGAACTTTTGTGGGAAGCAATCATAAATATGTTTGAGAATGATCATAGTGCTGCAAGAGGAAAGATGTGTATGCGAAAGCTGTATGTGTTCAAACACAGCAATGTACTTGGAAATAGTCCGTCACATTTAATGTTTGAAAAAATTAAAATAAAAGAAGAAAATGAAATTCCTCGTTGTTTTGATGATTATAAAATTGAAGTGGATGAAAAGATGCCGGAAGGAGTAGAACTGATCGAAAAATTATGAAAAGCCAGGAGATAACAATCCGATCTATACAGCATTACATGTATTGTCCCCATCGTTGGGGATTGATAGAAATTAATAAATCCTGGGGCGAGAATATATTCGTAACAAAAGCAAATCTGCTACATGATCGAGTACATGATCCGGAGAAAAGTTATACAGGAAGAGGCAAAAAAGTATATACTTCGGTTCCGGTTTATAATGATGATGAGCAATACAATTTATATGGCGTAACAGACTGTATAGAATTAAAAAAAGATAAAACAGGGATTACGATAAAAGATGACAATCAAAGATATAAACTGACTATTGTAGAATATAAACCAACAAAACCAAAAGAAAAAGATTATCGGGAAGATGATCTGATGCAGGTTTTTGCACAGAAACTGTGTGTGGATTCTATTTTTGGAGGGGACTGTGACGGTGTTCTGTATTATGCAGATGTGAAGAAAAGAATATCATTGCCATTAAAAGAAAATTTTGAAAAATATAATGAAGAATTAAAGAGACTTTTGACAGAAATGCGGGATTTTTTAAAAGCAGGAAAAATCCCGCCGATTCGAAAAAATCAAAACTGTAATGGATGTTCTATGAAAGATGTATGTATGCCATCCATGAGAAAAATCCCTGATTTAAAAAAAGAGATAAAAAAGATTGAGAGGGAACCGTTATGCGAAAACTCTTAAATACAATATATGTGACAAATGAACAGATGTATTTGATGTTGGACGGTGAAAATCTTGTCTGCAAGGCAGAAGGAGAAATTAAACTTCGGATTCCTTTTGAAAATGTGGAAAATATTGTGTGTTTTAGTTATCTTGGATGTTCGCCGGCGTTGATGGGAAAGTGCGTGGAAAAGCTGATTCCAATTAATTTTATGTCGCCACAGGGGAAATTTCTGGCAAAAGTTTGTGGAGAGACAAAAGGAAATGTTTTTCTCCGTGTAGAACAAATTGACTGTTTCAGAGCATGCGGATTGCAGCTGGCACAAAATACGATGGCAGCAAAATTCAGTAATACCAGGCAGGTAATACGCAGAACATTACATGATAATGCAGAATTGAGAGATAATCAGGAAATACAAAAAGTACTGGGGATTTTACATGACGGAATTGAGAATGTTTATAGAGCAGAGACAATAGAAGAAGTTATGGGTATTGAAGGATATTGTGCACAGAATTATTTTTCAATTTTCAATCGATTGATAACAAATACAAAAGTACCGTTTAGCTTTGAGTTTCGAACAAAACGTCCGCCGTTGGACCCGGTAAACGCAATTTTATCATTTGTTTATACACTTGCAACAAATGAATTTGCAGCGGCATTGGAAACAGTAGGATTGGATAGTTATATTGGATATTGTCATGCATTGCGAAGCGGTCGTGTATCATTGGCCTGCGATATGGTGGAAGAAATAAGATGTATTGTAGAACGTTTTGTTATCACTTTATTGAATCTGCAGATTATAGGAGAAAAAGATTTTGAAAAGCAGATTTCAGGAGCGGTTTGGTTAAATGCAGATGGCAGGAAAAAAGTATTGTCAAAATGGCAGGAAAAGAAACGTACTGATTTAATGCATCCGTATCTGAAGCAAAAGATACCATTTGGATTATTACCGTATGTGCAGAGCAATTTGCTTGCCAAATATATACGAGGCGACATTGAGAGCTATCCACCATATCTGCAAAAATAGGTGGTGAGATAAAATGATGGTTTTAATAAGTTATGATGTTAGTACTGTCAGTGCAGCAGGAAAAACCAGGTTAAGAAAAGTGGCGAAAGAATGTCAAAATCATGCACAACGAGTACAGAATTCTGTTTTTGAAGCTGATTTAGATTATTCCTCTTTTTTGAAATTAAAAGATAGTTTATTAAAATTAATTAATCCAGAAGAGGATAGTTTGCGATTTTATTATCTTGGGAACAACTGGAATAAGAAAATTGAACATATAGGTGCTGAGAAAACATATGATCCAGAAGGCGTAATTATTATTTGAAGGTAGCGAAGGTGTGATGATTCAAAAACCACTTGAGGTTCGCCTGAAAAAACATTATAATAAATAAGTTATATATGCGATATCATATAAATGATATCAGCAGAAATAAGTCCGTCCCAATATGTGGAAATGTTCCGTTACATAAATACAAAATGTAGCGGTCACGTCCCGTAAGGGGCGTGTGAGTAGAAATAGAAAATTCAGTTGTAGTTTTAAAGCATTCCAAGTCACGTCCCGTAAGGGGCGTGTGAGTAGAAATGATGTACAGGTTGCTGCAACAGCCGAGTACTTAGTCACGTCCCGTAAGGGGCGTGTGAGTAGAAATTGTTATATATTTACATATGTACGACGAAACACGCGTCACGTCCCGTAAGGGGCGTGTGAGTAGAAATATCAGAAACTAATGAAGAAACTGCACCAACAGATGTCACGTCCCGTAAGGGGCGTGTGAGTAGAAATTTGACGACGGTAAAACTGCTACAGGATATAGGGTCACGTCCCGTAAGGGGCGTGTGAGTAGAAATTTACTTGCTCACGAAGTGGCTTAGCCATTCGCATGTCACGTCCCGTAAGGGGCGTGTGAGTAGAAATTGAACATAATTGAATGTACGGATGATTCGCTGAAGTCACGTCCCGTAAGGGGCGTGTGAGTAGAAATCTGGAGCAGTGCGTCGAGAAAGAAGGTGAATAACGTCACGTCCCGTAAGGGGCGTGTGAGTAGAAATAATTGAAACACGTAAACATTCCAAACATTATGTGTCACGTCCCGTAAGGGGCGTGTGAGTAGAAATATACCACGGTGTCGGTGTGCTGCGTTCAACAGCCGTCACGTCCCGTAAGGGGCGTGTGAGTAGAAATTAGATGTATTACAATTTTGGCTTAAAGGATTTTCGTCACGTCCCGTAAGGGGCGTGTGAGTAGAAATTTTCTCTGGCCTGCGGCAATCCGAACTCTCTAGCGTCACGTCCCGTAAGGGGCGTGTGAGTAGAAATAGTTTTATGATCTGTGTATCATCATGGTATGCGGTCACGTCCCGTAAGGGGCGTGTGAGTAGAAATAGAGCTGGATCCGCAGGCAAGTACACTGCTGCATGTCACGTCCCGTAAGGGGCGTGTGAGTAGAAATCTGTTTGTAATAACCAGCCGTGCCAACCGCCCACGGGTCACGTCCCGTAAGGGGCGTGTGAGTAGAAATAACAACGGATTTACCCCGTTTTCACTGTCGGGAAGTCACGTCCCGTAAGGGGCGTGTGAGTAGAAATTGCATAATAGAATGCTTCTGCTGCATCGAACTGAAGTCACGTCCCGTAAGGGGCGTGTGAATTGAAATATCTGCTGGAGTAGTGTTTTAGAGACTATAAAGAAAAGTCTGTAAGTAAGATTCTTCTATGATAATGCAAGGCGAAAAGTTTATTTATTGAGCTTTTCGCTCTTGTTTTATATATAACAGCTATAAATTTGTATGTCAAGAGCAGGCGAAAAATCCGCCGGTCTTGCTATATTCTGAGTCGCCTATTCGGGCAGGCGTCCTTCATACATAATACTCAGTTCCCCATATACCTGTGCCCGGTTGCGAACCGTTGTTGTCCATTTTTTCGTTGCTTTAAAAGTAGCAAGGTATAATGCTTTTAGGAGTGCTGTATCACTCGAAAAAACGCTTCTCTGACGGTTCAGCTTACGATATGTGGAATTCAGGGATTCAATGGCATTTGTCGTATAGATCACCTTTCTGACCGTTGCTGAAAACTTGAAAATAGGTGAAATTGCATCCCGGTTATCCTTCCAGCGTTTCATGGAATTCGGATATTTTGGTGCCCATTTTTCTGTTACTCTGTCTAATGCGGCCAGAGCTTTCTTTTCATCAGCAGCCTGGTAAATCGTTTTTAAATCTGTGGCAAATGCTTTTCTGTCTTTATCAGGAACGTATTTTAAAGTATTTCGTACCTGATGTACGATACAACGCTGATATTCCGTTTTCGGAAAAGCGGCAGTGATCGCTTCTTTTATACCGGTAAGTCCATCCGCACAAATGATCAAAGCATCTTTTACACCCCGGTTTTTCAATTCGTTCATAACCGAAAGCTAGTATTTCGCACTTTCATTATCGCCTACTGAAATGGTAAGAACATTTTTTTTTCCTTCCATGTTGATGCCAAGAATCACGTAAGCAGCAAGTTTGCGGATAACGCCATTATCACGAACAGAGTAATGGATCGCATCAATGTAGAGAATAGGATACACCTCATCTAACGGGCGATTTTGCCAGTCTTCAATATGTGACAGGATATTGTCTGTTACATCAGAAATAAAGCCTTCTGATGTTTCAAATCCGTAAATATCCTCAATCGTTTCCGAAATCCGGCGGGTAGTCATTCCTTTTGCATACATGGAAATGATTTTTTGTAGCCAAGGTGGTTATCTATTTCGGCTTCCATCATTTCTTTGATTGTTCTACCAAGAAGATCTTTCGGGGCATCCTGAATATCTTCAGCCGTTTGAATATCATACTCTTCAAGAAGCCGGTGGATAATATTTCTTTTTCCTTCCGTCATTTGTACTCGATGTACCGGTTTCTTTTGTCTTGCCATAATAAAAGGCCCTCCTATGATTTTTTATCATAGAAGAACCTATTATTTGTTAATTTACAGAAAAAGTTTCACACACTCGTGTTTTATGTTTCTGTCAGAAATTGACCTCGTGAATTGAAATACCACCATTCCATCTCCTAAATATTTTTTTGATTGAATCGAATTTTACATTATTTGCACTAAATTGTTCTTGATGAAATACTGTTTTTATTTCCTGAAAACTTATAAATTGAAGAAATATATCGCATTACTCCTGCTTTCATATTTTTGGAAGTTGCAGTATAATAAGAGAAACTGAACAGCGTATTCTAACAGATATTGTGGTATTTTATTTATCAGATTCATTTGAGATAAATTTTAAAAATTTCCAAATAATAGATAAAACAGTGAGGTAGCTATATGCATTACAAAACAACAGAATCTCTCCTTGCCTTTATCAAAAAAAGTCCGACGGCTTTTCAGGCAACGGCAGAGATGGAGAAAAAATTTGCAGAAAACGGATATCAGCTTCTTTCAGAGCAGGAATACTGGAAGTTACAGCCGGGCGGGAAATATATCGTAACAAGAAATCATTCGGCATTGATTGCATTTTCGATTCCAAAGAAGGAGTGTCGGAAGTTTCATATTATCGCCAGCCACAGCGATTCTCCGGCTTTTAAGATCAAGGAAAATCCGGAAATGCGGGTAGAAAATGCCTACACAAAACTGAATGTGGAAGGATATGGCGGTATGCTGATGGCACCGTGGTTTGACCGGCCGCTGTCGGTAGCGGGCAGAGTGGTTGTAAGGCGTGACGGCAGTCTGAAAGAGGAACTGGTCAATATCGACCGGGATCTGGTCATGATCCCAAGTCTGGCAATCCACATGAACCGGGAGGCAAACAAAGGCGTGTCTTACAATCCGCAGAAAGATCTGCTGCCGCTTCTCGGGTGCGGAGATTCGAAGCCGGAGTTTTTGAAAATTGTTGCGGAAGAGATAAAAGTAAAGGAAGAGGATATTCTTGCACATGATCTGTTCCTCTATAATCGGACGGAGGGTACGATCTGGGGTGCAGACAGAGAATTTGTTTCGGCACCAAGGCTGGATGACCTGCAGTGTGCGTTTGCTTCGATGGAAGGAATGCTTGCCGGAAAGCACGAGGAGAGCATTGCGGTGCACTGTGTTCTGGATAACGAAGAAGTCGGAAGCGGAACAAAGCAGGGGGCAGCTTCTACTTTCTTAAAAGATACGCTTCGAAGGATCAACGATGGCCTTGGCAGAACGTATGAAGAATATCTGATGACGCTGGCAGGCAGTTTTATGATCTCGGCGGATAATGCCCATGCACTGCATCCAAATTACATAGAAAAGGCAGATCCGGTGAACCGGCCGCTGCCAAACGGCGGAATTGTCATCAAATACAATGCCAACCAGAAATACTGTACCGATGCGGTGTCAGCGGCAAAATTCAAGGATCTCTGTGACCGGGCAGGCGTAAAATACCAGACCTTTATGAATCGCTCCGATGTGCCGGGCGGATCGACCTTGGGAAATATTTCGAATACGCAGGTACCGATGAATACGGTAGATATCGGACTTCCGCAGCTTGCAATGCATTCTCCGTATGAGACAGCCGGTGTGGAAGATACCGGAAGTTTTATCAGAGCAGCGGAAGAATTTTTCATATAAGCAAAACAGAACAGGTATCAAAATAAAGAATTCAGACAAAAAACAGGCGGGAGAAATCCTGCCTTTTTTGCGTGACATGAGCAATGCGAAGCTCTGTGAGCTTTACATGAATGTTCATTCTTTATATCCTGATATCCGTTAATGCATAAATTTTTTCAGGAAAAGGACTTGAAAAATACACCATGGGGGTATATAATGCAATACGAAAAATACCTAATAGGGGTATATAAGAAAAGGAAGTGAATGAAATGGAAGAAAACAGGGAACAGATAGAAAAAACATGCTGCTGTCAGTGTTCTGAGCGAAAAAAGGAACGCTCAGAAAAAGAATATAAAGATCTGATCAATCGTTTAAGCCGCATCGAAGGGCAGGTTCGCGGTGTGAGAGGAATGTTGGAAAAAGATGCCTACTGTGCCGATATTCTGGTACAGGTTTCGGCGATCAATTCTGCACTCAACAGTTTCAATAAAGTCCTGCTGTCCAATCATATCCATACCTGCGTGGCAGAGGACATCCGCAATGGAAAAGACGAAGCGATTGATGAGCTGGTGGATCTTCTGAAGAAACTTATGAAATGATGACAGGATAAGAAAAATACGAAAGTTTTTCGTATAATATCTTTTGATCCTGACACCAGGCAAAACATTAGGAGGTAAAGAACAGCTGAATAAAACTTATAAAAGTATATAAACAACTGTTGAATTTTGCAGGTTATTAGTATAGAATAATATTGAAAGGAAGTGATGCTTTGAGTAAATATTAT
>ERZ857750.1287-NODE-1287-length-28225-cov-22.019702_pt1 | contig 28225 bp, 31 predicted proteins | sample MGYA00519915_ERZ857750 | MGnify/ENA primary metagenome ERZ857750 (study PRJEB31778, sample SAMEA3449358) | human gut metagenome | biome: human gut; feature: human-associated habitat; material: faeces | place: United Kingdom | collected 2010/2012 ...
GGGTGTTTTTCGCTTCCAAATATGTTTTTAAATACGAAATCCATCTTTGGATCTAGTAATCCTCTCATATTCTCAACTCCTTTTCGTTTTATTTAGATTATACCATAATAGGGGTATTTTTATAATCCTACAAGGGGTTGATTTGGTTAAAATCGCCCGCAGCTTTGTACGTTGCTTGAAATTCACTTCGTTCATGAGTGGGCGACTTCGTACATTGCTTAAAATAAAAAAACTACCCCCATATTTATATATGTGAGTAGTTTTTTTATTTATTTAATTATGTATCATATCGACATGGGCTATGTAATATATCGTTATTTGTCATATCACGCGCTGTATTTTATACATTCGACTTGATACGTCATATTTTAAATATATATTTTAGAATATCTCGAAAAATTCGTCTCCACCTTTATAACTGAACTCTTGGAATCTATCATAAGTTTCCTCGTTTTCGTCATTTTCTTCGTCGTCATCTTGGCTGTATACAGCTCCAAAATCACCTAAAATGCTATGGTCGATTTCTGGCGCTTCGTCTTCTTCATTGTCGAACTCATCATCATGCGCAATTTCGATTTCTACCATGTTTTCTTCATTATCTTCTAATTCGTCCATATTTATTTCTATTTCATCTTCTACAATCTCGTCTATTATTTCTATTTCGCCTTCAGTATTCCAAGGTTTTAGATAACCTCTTTTCCCAAATTCTGTCTCACTTCCGCACTCTTTACAGAATCTCGCCTTTCCACTTCCGATAGTGTTGCACTCTGTATTTGTGCATCTATTTATTAAAGATGCACCGCAAATTTCGCAATAATTTGCATCATCCGCTATGTCTTCATTTTTGCATTGCGGGCAAATCGTCGCTCTACCCCTTTCATTTAGTTCGTAAATAGTATTATATTTCATTATTTTACCCCCTCTAAATGTTTCTTCCTTACTTAGTTTATTACTTTTTTCTAAAATTTTCAATCTAAATAAAAAATTGGGTATAAATTTTATAAAATTTATGATAAACTAAATTGCTATATGCAGAAGTTTTTACATTTTATGACAAAATTTTGTTATATAATAATATGTATGATGGAAATTTCAAATACAAAGGAGAATTATTAAGTGAAAGGGTTATTAAAAAAACTATGTGATTTTACATTCAAATCACTGACAGACGAATCTGATACTAAATCAGAAGAAAAATCTGAAGATCAAACAGATCAAAGCGACTATGTCTCCCAACTCGCTAGCCATTATAGTCAGTATGAATCTTCGAATAATAAATATTCGGGGAAAATAATAGATGAGGCTTATGCTTGCTATAATGTCAGCTTGTGGGATGAAGAGGATTATTATTTAGATTTAGATTAAGTTAAGGTAGTTATTATATAAGCCAACAGCTTGTTATATGCAAGTTGTTGGCTTTTTCAATTCTAAGGAAATTATATATTATCTGGTTTGTGTTTAATTTTGTCATTTTTCACTATTATTTTTAACCCAGTAGTCATTTTTCTTCATTATTTCCGTTTTTCTCTTTTTTTTGACATTGTGCTGTAATATTTCTAATTGTCGTTACACTCAACTTATACTTTGACGTAAGGTCAAAATACTCCATGCCATTTTTATAATCTTTGTAAATATTCCAATTTCTCAGCTCTCTTTCATAGCTTTCTTTTTGGTTTAAATAAAGTGGATTGCCTCCATATACTTCTAACACTTCTTCGTATTTTTCTTTTCCTATAATCTCATAAAAACGGTGTAATCGCGGCGGTACGATCTTTTTATAATCATAATCAAACTCAGCTATATTCTTATTTTCGCTATCCATAAGCCTACCCCTACCTTTCATAAATCAAAAATACTTAACTATTTACTGTCCGCCATTTTGAGTCTGTATTTATACTTGTATATTTTATAATTCTTAGTCTATTTTGTATGTCTATATTTCATAGTATAGTACATATGTTCGATTACCGCAATATATTTTCACGACATTATATTTCTTTGTATTGCTTAAAATTACTACATTTTTCATATAATTTTGCTTTTATTTGATATAAAAAAATAAATTTTTACAGTATTTTTATTAAATATTTTCCTCAACTTTTGAAAAAACTTTTTGAACAATTTATTTTTTTCAAGTGTTTTATTGGAAAGTGTAGTATCACTTTGGCTATTATTAAAGTAAGAAGACAACATGATATAAAACTTATGATAGAAAGAGCATTTTTCAACAAAACGCTTAATTAGATAACTCATAAAAAGTTTAAACAAAATGCTTAATTATACAAATTATAAGTTTTATAAGTTAAAACAAAATAGTAAATTAAACTATCTATAAATAATAAACCCAACACTCTATAAATTTGCTTTGGTTTTATAGCTTATCTTTTATACTAGGCTATAATTTCATAAATTTTTTACAAAGGAGGTTAACTTATGGCAGTTATAGCGACTAAAAATTTATCATCATTGAAGTTATATTTGGATAAAGGGCTTGACCAAAATTCAAAACAAATCAAAGCTACTAAAACTTTTGGTTTTGTGGACCCTGCTGCAACTAATCAAAACGTATTAGATGTTGCAAATGCAATTGCTGCACTGCAAAAACACGAAGTCTACAACATAGTCAGATTAGACAACTCTACTTTATCTGAATAATTTTCACTTTGGAAGTCACTTCGACTTCCCCACTATAAAAAGAAAGGAGAATTTTTATGACAGAGACAAAAAAACTCGTAATGGTATTTAAAAATTCAGTCGGTAAAAACGTCAGCATCTCTATAGACGATCCAAAAGACAACATTACCGAAACTGAAATCAAGACAACTATGGAGCTTATCGTAGAAAAAAACATCTTTAAGAAAAATGATTATGCATTTGTTGAGGCTGTTGAGGCTAAAATTGTCACTACTGATACGACAGAATATGACTTAGTTCTTTAGGAATGTCACTATATGGAGATTATTGAAACTTTAATTGCTAATGTCGGTTTTCCAGTTGCTGTGTCGATTTATCTACTAATTAGGCTTGAAAGTAAGCTGGAAACCCTGACAGATAGCATCAACAAGCTTTCAAATAACATAATTAATCTTAAAGCTACAAAACAATAAGGCGTAAACTCTATTTTATAATTAAAACCTACTAATTAGGTGCTTCCCCCAAAGCACCCCTCCCCCACAATCTGGGGGAGTTTATCTATTTTTTAATTGGGAGAAATTTATTTTTATAAGGAGGATGTAATTTATGAGATATACAGTAATGGGATTTCTTCAAAAAGGAGCATGTGAACTTGGGCTTTCTATGGGTGATTTAGCCATATTGAGATGGTTTACTGATTTTAAAAACTCTGGTAAAATGATTACAAAAACACTTAAAGGCGATAAATATTATTGGGTATCTTACGAGGCTATCACTGACGAATTTCCTATCTTAAATGTTAAAAAAGACGCCATCTATAGAAGACTTCGCAGACTTTGTGACGCTGAAATTCTGAAAAAAACAACTGTATACAATTCTGGCACATATTCATACTTTGCACTTGGCAAAAACTATTCAAAACTTATAAATTTATCTTATAAAAACTATCCTACTTATAATAAAAATATGTCGTATTTTGATGATGATTCTATTTATTCAATGAATAACATAGAACTTTGTAACTGTATCAATGAATATGATTTTGAAGATGATAATTTTCCATATGATCATAGCGAAAATTGGGACGATAATGATTTTTTATGCAACGAAAATTCGATTTCTTCTGATTTTGATGATTTAAAACTGAGTGAAAATAGAGCGCATTCTTGCGCCAACCCTGTTGATTTAAAACCGAACCCATCGGTTCAAAAACCAAATGTTCCGGACCAAAAACCAAATATCCCGGTTCAAAAACCTGACCAAAAGATTAATCTACTAAATAAATCTACTATATCAGACATACGCGCGAAAAAGGGAAATCCTTCTAAATCGTTATCAGATTTGCTTTTAAGTCTCATTCGAAAAAATAACCCTAACTTCAAAATGCCTAATATGAAAAACTGGGCTAGAACTTTTGATGCAATTTTAAATTTTGACCATAGAGATCTAAAAGAGGTGTCTGAATTAATCAAGTGGATTCATACAAAAAGTGCTTTTTGGAGTTGCCAAATCCTTAATCCGAGCAATCTTAGAAAGCAATACGACCGCTTAATTTGCCGAAAAAACTACGAAGAAAATAAATTTATGCCTAATTTCGATAACAGCCACAACAGTTTTTTAGATAATCACAGTGATTTTGTGCCTAACTGCAAGGATAGATTTGGATATAATCGCAGTAGTTTTGCGACTAACTACAAAGACGACTTTGGGTATAATCACAGTGACTATTCATCTAACTGTAAAGACGGCTTTGGGGCTAATCGTAATGGTTTTATATCTAATCGCAGGGATAATTTTGTATCTAGTCATAATTCAAAAAACGTTGAAAATTCAATAGTTATAAACAGCATCTATGGTTCTTATTCTCTTGTTGGTTTTGAAGACATTTAAATTTTAATTTGTGAGTATTTAGTCTTATTTTAGTATTTAATCTTATTTGTGATTATTTAATCTTAAAGGGGGAATTTTTATGGAGCTTTACAATATCGAGGCTGAACAAAGTATTCTGGGTGCAATTCTAATCGAGCCTAAGTCTATCTCTGAGGGTAATGAGGTAAATTTATCTAGTAGTGATTTTTATCTCGATAAGCACAAAATCATCTACAAGTGTATGAAAAAATTGTCTGATTCTGACTTGGAAATTGACCTTATAATTCTTTCAAATGAGTTGAAAAATGACAAAACCCTCGACGAAATCGGCGGTGTTGCTTATATTTCGAGCCTTATCACCATTGTTCCGACTGCTGACAACATCATCTACTACATGAAAATTGTGAAGAACCTCGCTATGAAACGCTATATTCACAATATGCTTTTACAAGCCGGAACAAATATTCAATCTATGGATACAAGCGCCTTAATAAACTTCACAGATGAGCTAAAATCAACGCTTTTGGAGTGTACTAATGTCAATGATTTGTTTATTGATGCATCTACAATTTCGCTCAAAACTGAGAATTCAGGTGCGATTGAAACTGGATTTAGATCAATTGACAATGTTACTGGCGGCGGGCTTAACTTTGGCACACTTACTGTTGTGACGGGTGAGCCTGGTTCTGGTAAGAGTACATTTTTAAATCAGATTTTGGCGAATGCGCTCAGTTTAGGGTTCAATGGATTTTTGTATTCCGGCGAGCTTACTTACCAAATGATTATGGAGTGGTTTGCAAAAACTGTTGCAAATACTAAACATTTGTCGATTTGTACCAACAATTTCGGTCAATATGTGCGCCTTAGTGATGAAGGTTTTGAGATGATTAGCAACTGGACCAAGGACAAATTATTTATTTACTCCAAAGAGGCAAGGGCCGACGAGATAAATCTGGCAAATGCGATTGAGTACTTGGCGATTAAGAAAAATGTCAAATTATTTATTTTGGACAACTTGATGACTCTAGAGTGCAGCGGTTCTGACAAATACGAAAAACAAATCATAGCTGTAAAAGCATTGAAAAACCTAGCAAAAAAGTACAATCTCGTCGTCATTTTAGTCGCCCATTCCAACAAAAGCTCGTTTATGAATAGAGAGCCGCACGTTTTTGAAATCTCAGGTGCAAGCGAAATTCCCAACTTGGCAGACTATATCTTTAAGACGACGCGTGAAGATGGCAAGCCGTTTACCCATGCGCTCATCCTAAAAAACAGAATCACCGGCATAATCAAAAAACGCGCCCTTCTAGAGTTCAAATCAGAAAGAAAGAGATTTTTCACAAAAGGCGAGCTAGAACTTCAAAAAGACTTTGGATATGAACCAACATACGAACAAGGCAGCTTTTGTTAAAACTCTTTAACTTTTCAAAATTTAATTATTATAAAAATTTGTAAGGAGGTATTTTTATGAATTCAGTTATATTAATAGGAAGGCTGACAGCTGATCCAGAACTTAGATTTTTTAACACAGGTGTTGCAATTTCAAAGATTACGCTAGCAATAAACCGCAGTTATAGAAAAGATAGCCAAGTCGTTACTGACTTTATCCCTGTTGAAATTTGGGGCAAAAAGGCAGAATACTGTGCGACTTATATCGAAAAAGGTTGTCTAGTTTCAGTCGATGGCAGTCTACATATAGATAGATATGTCGATTCTGACGGAAATAACAAGACTTTCGCCAAAGTAGTCGCAAATACTATAACAAAACTACACTCACCAAATAGATCTAGTGATGGGAATAATTCTGGTACAAATAACCCAATCCCTGCTAATGCTACTGCTTCTGAATCTTTACTTTCTACATCTGATTCAACTTCTAAATCTAATTTAGTTGGTGATTTAGCCTCAAGTAAAAATTCCAGCAACATAAGTCAAACACCTAAAACTGTAACTGCTCCACCCTTTGCAATTACACCATCTGACACAGTTCCAAGCGTCACAGAAATCGCTGGGAATGATGAAATCCCTTTTTAGGTAAAGTAAAAATTGTGCCTAAAGTAAATATATTTATTATAAATATAATCATATAAATATGAATATATAAATCTACATATATAAAGGAGGTAATTTATGCTCAGCAAACCGAAAATAATCGAAAAATGGCAAAAAAGAAATAGATTTGGCAGACCGGGTACTACTCTTATCACAAAGAAAATTGCTATTCACTATACTGGTCAGGCTGATGTGGAAAGCTGGCGAACTGTGTCATATTTTAACAATGTTGTCGCAAATGGGTACAAGGTCAACGGGAAATATGTCTATGCCTCATCCCACTATGTTATCGACCTCGACGGAACAATTTTTCAATTAATCCCAACTAGCGAGCAATGTTATGCGACCAACAGCGCCAATAAGTACGCCATCGCAATCGAAGTCGCCACAACAGGTGAGGACAATCACTATACTGACGAAACCTACAAAAGCATGGTCCACTTGTGCGCGTGGTTGTGCCAGTATAAGGGGCTTGACTGCAAGACTGACATCATTACCCACACCGATGTCGTCGGAAAAGCTTACAAACTGTGCCCAATTTATATGGTCAAAAATCCCCATAAAATGACACAATTTAAAACTGATTGCCATAACTTAAAGTCAGGCAAAATCACCCTTGATAATATCATCAATTGCACCTCTCCTGACTACATAAAAAATAGCTCAACTTCTCCCCTGCCAAAGATGATAAAAGTCAAAAAAGACGTAAACTATAGAAAACACCCAAATTTTAAAACCTCAAGCATTGCTGGGGTGGCAAAAGCCGGAGATATATTCACAGTAGTCGATTTGGTCGAGAGAAATGACACAAATATGTATAAATTAAAATCAGGCTATTATATTACGACAAACAAAACTTATATCGATGAAATTTATTAGTTTTAATAAAATATATACTGCATCTTATACATTATTAAATATATTTCTTCTTAGAAAGCAAATCACCTAAGGTATTTCCATTTTGAAGATAATATCTCATAAACTAGCTAAAGTTATTAATAAAAAATTCGCTTTGCTCATGGCGCCAACGACTTTGTCCGTTGCTTAAAATTCGCTTTGCTCATGGCGCCAACGAATCAAAGATTCCGTTGCTTTAGTTAATAGGTTGGAAATTAAAAAACCACATCCTAAGTCCTAAGATGTGGTTTTTCCTATTGCTATTTCCTATCTAGAAATGCTCTCCGTTTTCGTAATACTTCTCTTTTTCAAAAACTGTAAAAGCAAGATCCATGCTTTCTATATTTAGATTTTCTCTTATGTTGTTAGTTATTATTTTGGCAACTATGTCTTGAATTTCTTGACCTCTATCAAACCAAGCAACCTCAACAAATGGGTATACATCTGCTATTTTGCCATCTCTTATAGCAACAGATTTTATACATTCTATTTCAAAATAATCTCTTGGGCATTTTACTGCCTCTACTAATTCATCGACCATTTTTTCGCTTATTTTACAAATGTCGTTTTCGTTAATTCCTCTTACTTTTATTTGTGGCATGTCGTCCTCCTATTGTCCAATTTGTAATGATTTTATAATAAATAAACTCGTTTGTATATTATCCTCTATTTTTTATGATACTTTGAAGTACTCCACCTTTACATTTGTCACAATCTGCTCCAGCACCAGTTGCTGCTGTAACTTTTTCTACTGTGTCTGCTCCATTTCTAACGGCTTGTGCAACTTCTTCTACAGACACATTTCTACATTTACATGCATTTTTTAACACTGCTTCCATTTCTTTTGCTTCGTCATCATTTTCTATAACTATATCAGTCATTCTTTTTAAATCGTCTATCGTTCTCGCTCCATTTGCTTGGGCTTGTCTTATTTTTTTATATTTTTCTATTGCTAAGTTCATATGTAAATTCACCTTCTAGTCATTGTATATAGTATACACTAATTTAGACATACTATGTTGTGAAATTTATAAGCTATTTACAGATTTATTATTTTCGCTATTTATAAAATTTATTATTTTAGCAAAACAAAAGCGGGAATCTCTCCCCTCCCGCTTTCGATTATTAAAAATTATCTATTATTCCTCAATTTCCTCAACTGTAAAATCACCATTTACAAAATACTTCAAATCGTTTTCATCGCCCCAATCACAATTTATAGTTCGTGAGTTGTAGTTTGTATCGTGGGCAATTATGTAATTAATTTTCCAAATTCCACTTTCGCTTGTCTCGCTGACAGTGTAATATCCTTCCATCATGTTTGTTTTTTCGTTATAAGTTAGTTGAATTGTTTCACTTTTGTTTGATTGTGGCTTTTTATATACTATTATTGCTTTTTGAATTGATGTTTCGTCTGTAATCTTAATACTTATCTTGATTTTGTCTCCTAATTTAGCACTTTTTTGGCTTACTTTTAATGTAGACATGTCTATTTTTGGTGCGTTGTATTCTGGATTTGTATTACTAACTGTAAAATCACCACTCGACAAATCTTGTCTATTTTCTAAAGTAGTGTCGTTTACTGTAAGTGAGTTGTAGGTATTTGTCGTACGATTTCTTTTATCGACAGTTAATATGCTTTCAACTTTCCAAGTTCCAGATTCACTGCTATCTAAAATCTCAATATCCCCCTCATAATACTTTGTTTTTTCATTATAATTAAGCTCGATCATCTGAAGATTGTCCGTCATTCCTGACAAGTAATAAATGTATGCACTTTGCATATCATCGTCGTCTTTTATCTTGACGCTCACCTTCACCTTGTCTCCGCTTGTCGCCTGAGTCTTGTCCACTTTTAACGTAGCATAATTTACGACTGGTTTCTTCAGTGTTTTGTTTGATGTTTTTTGAGATTCCACAATTTCATTTTTTTCGGCCGCTTTTGCATCATCTAATTGTTGATTTTGAGAGCAACCTGTAAAACTAAACATCATTACAAAAGATAATATCGAAATAGTCCAACTTGCAAAATTCCTTTTCATACGTACCCCCCCTTGATTTTTTGTGATCCCCCTCTTAATTATATTGTATCACCTTAATAAGACCCAAATATCATAAACCGTACGTCAAATAATCCTATCATTCGATTTGTATATTTTTATTTTCGACATACAAGTACCCCGTTTTACAACAAAAACATATTTACATTCAAAAAAGGACTATAATGGAGAAATTCCTCGTTTCCCGCGTGATAATTCACACAAAAAAGGACAAAATTTATGTTTAGAAAATTTTAAAATTTGCACAAAAAAAGGAATACAATTGCGTATTCCTTTTTTCTCTATAAACTACTCTAAAATATTAAATTTATTTAACAACTATAGTTTTTGATGTTGTTGTATATCCAGTTTTACTCATATTGATGACAACTTTTGTTTTTGCTCTTTGCTTTGGAATTACTATTTTGTAGTTTCCATAAGCATCCACAGTTACAGTTTTCCCGATTTGTCTTCCGTTTACATACGCTCTTACTGTCGCTGTTTTCAGACCTTTACCTGTTATCGTTGTCGAAGTATATCTTATTGTGTTGACTGTGAATGTCGGGAATGTGTTTAATGTCACCGCTACATCTTTCGACACTTCTGTGTACCCTGTTTTACTCATCTTCACAGTTACTTTCGCTCCTGCTGCTTGCTTCGGTATTGTTATTTTGTAATTTCCATAAGAATTCACAGTTGCACTGTTTCCAATTTGTCTTCCGTTTACATACGCTCTTACCGTTGCAGTCGCTAGTCCTTTCCCTGTTATCGTTGTCGATGTTGGGTTTATCGTGTTTACTGTGAATGTAGTAAATGTGTTTAATGTCACCGCTACATCTTTCGACACTTCTGTGTACCCTGTTTTACTCATCTTCACAGTTACTTTCGCTCCTGCTGCTTGCTTCGGTATTGTTATTTTGTAATTTCCATAAGAATTCACAGTTGCACTGTTTCCAATTTGTCTTCCGTTTACATACGCTCTTACCGTTGCAGTCGCTAGTCCTTTCCCTGTTATCGTTGTCGAAGTATATCTTATTGTGTTGACTGTGAATGTCGGGAATGTGTTTAATGTCACCGCTACATCTTTCGACACTTCTGTGTACCCTGTTTTACTCATCTTCACAGTTACCTTCGTTCCTGCTGCTTGCTTTGGTATTGTTATTTTGTAGTTTCCGTAAGAATTCACAGTTGCACTATTTCCAACTTGTCTACCATTTACATACGCTCTTACCGTTGCAGTTGCTAGGCCTTTACCTGTTATCGTTGTCGATGTTGGGTTTATCGTGTTTACTGTGAATGTAGTAAATGTGTTTAATGTCACCGCTACATCTTTCGACACTTCTGTGTACCCTGTTTTACTCATCTTCACAGTTACCTTCGTTCCTGCTGCTTGCTTTGGTATTGTTATTTTGTAGTTTCCGTAAGAATTCACAGTTGCACTATTTCCAACTTGTCTACCATTTACATATGCTCTTACCGTTGCAGTTGCTAGGCCTTTACCTGTTATCGTTGTCGATGTCGGGTTTATCGTATTTACTGTGAATGTAGTAAATGTATTTAGTGTCACTGCTACATCTTTCGACACTTCTGTGTATCCTGTTTTACTCATCTTCACAGTTACCTTCGTTCCTGCTGCTTGCTTTGGTATTGTTATTTTGTAGTTTCCGTAAGCATCCACAGTTGCACTGTTTCCAATTTGTCTACCATTTACATACGCTCTTACCGTTGCAGTCGCTAGTCCTTTCCCTGTTATCATTGTCGATGTCGGATTTATTGTGTTTACTGTAAATGTCGGGAATGTTTTTAAAGATGCTACTTTTTTCGGCATTTTACTTAATAGTAGTACCATCTCTTCCCTAGAAATCTTTGAATTTACATTGTACTGATAATTATGTGGTAATACATTTAATTCGTATAAATGTACCATATTATTAAAATCAGTTGAATTTAAATTTTTGAATACTGTTTTATATTTGTTTTTCACAGTTTCACTATATTCTTTATTGTTATAATCTTTAAATAAGTTTGCGACACCTAATAATGTCATTTTTTCTGATGTATTACTTGTCGTATATGATGTTTTTAAAGCTTTATTTGTCGTATTTACAAATTCATACTTGCTTACTTGTTCACTCCCTGAGAACTTTCCTGTAGAAGTCATAGTTAAAACTCCATTTGCCAAGTATTGATTTATAACAGCTTTTGATGATGAATATCTAATATCATAAAAACTTCTTTGCAAAATAGTTTTATAATTATTAAAAGTATAAGTCAGTAATTTGTTTATATCTTGGAACATTTGCGTACGAGTACTTTTACCGAAAAATGAACAGATCACTTCTCTTCCTGAGCTATCTTTCGCTGTTGTAGCTAATGCATATCCAGCTTTGTCAGTTGTACCTGTTTTTGAACCTATTATCGTGAATAAATTCTTAGAATAGCTATAATTTCTTAAGAAGTTATTTGATGCAAGTAATGTCTTTGATTGTCCATTATAGTAGTTTTTTATCACATATTGTGGCTTTTTAACGATTTCTCTAATTGTGTCGTTTGTCATAGCGTATCTTGTCAATTTCGCAATATCGTTTGCCGTCGAATAAATATTTGGATTTGCATGCCAGTCCATTCCAATAGCATTGTCAAAATAAGAATTATTCATTCCAAGTGCTTTAGCTTTTCTATTCATCATATTGACAAATTGTGCGCTACTTCCTCCAACTGCCTCTGCAATAATTTCAGCCGCATCACCTGCTGAATAAACTAAAAGCATGTTTAAAAGTTCTTCCAAAGTGTACGAGTAACCCGCTTTTAGATTTGCTGATGTCGTATCTGCATCGATCTTATCTATAGTAGATTGTTTTACTGTTATCCTCTTTGATAAACTGCAATTTTCAATTGCAACTATTGCAGTCAATAATTTTACTGTACTCGCAGGATAGATACGCTTATTTCCCTGCTCAGACATGATTATTTCTCCCGAATTGGCGTCCATAATAGTGTATGCATGTGCATAAACTGTAGGTCTTGCTGGTACCGCATGCACATTAGCAGTAAATATACCGCTTGATATTAGCATTACAAACGCTAAAAATAAAGATATGATTTTTTTGTTTTTTGTCATAATTCCCCTCACATTGTATATATATTGTCTAAATTTAGTATAATAGGGAATGATTGTCTAAGTCAATACAATCATTCCCTATATCTAACATTTTTGAACAAAATTCTCTATATTTTTACATATCACTTACTTCATATACCAGTTAACTAATTCATAACATCTCTCTTGTGTAGTATTAGCCTTTGAAAGTATCAACTCTAGCTGTGCCATAGTCCCACCTTCATACTCAGCTGCATCTTGTTCAGCCTTGTTATCTCTATATGTTATCCATTCTCTTTGCTTTTGTCTAAGACTATTCATCTCGCTTTCAGATAACTGATTTTTCAGCACTCCATAGATTTTATTTAACTCATTATCCCACAAAGTATAAATTTGCGTTGCACTATTTGTCATTTCATATGTAGTGTATCCATCTAGCATATTATTCGTTTTAGCTTCCAAACTCGCTAATTCTTGCAAATATGTAGATTTTAAACTAGCAGACTGATTACTGTTGTTTTGTGTACTTTGACTATTGTCTTTATTACTAGCTTCTTTGTCTTCTTTCTTCTCATCCGACTTGTCGTTATTTGACTCTTGTGTCGAATCTTTACTATCTGAGTTGTTTTGCCCAGACTCATCATTCTCTCCCTCTAACTTATTTTCACTCTTTACGACATTTTGTTCTTGCTTTTGATTTATTGTCGAATCCTGCATCATAAGCACAACCCCTACCACAATCACAAATGCCGAAACTAACACCTTCGCCACTTTCGATTTTAGCAGGAAGAATAAAACAACTGCCGCTGCTACAAATATAACTATTATTGGTACCATTATTTCCCCTCCTTATATGGTCTATATTATTTATAACATATAATGGATTTTGGGGATATAGTATTTTACTAATAAATCCTTATAATGTTAAATTTTGTGTCGAAATATCTATTTAATTATAATAATTTGCTATTTAAAATAAGAATTAACCAACTCATAACATCTATCCCTTGTCATACTGAGCTTTGTCATAGACATCTCATAAGGCGCAAAAGTCCCAGGTCCATTCTGAATTTCCACCTGTTTTACTGCACTATCCCTCTCATTTATCCACTGTATTTCTTCCTGCTTAAGGGCCGCCATCTCATCTGCTGGCAACTCCTGCTTTAACACACCATAAATCTCGTTCAATTTATCATCCCACATTTGGTAACTTTCTGCAGCTATCCTTCTAACCTCTATCCATGGAATATCATCAATTTGCTGCCTTTCATCAGTTTGCACCGTCAACTCATCCAGTTGTGCTAAATATTTACTTTTCAATCCAACAAGATTATTGTTGCTTGTGTATGTTTTTGTGCTATTTGATTGATTTGATGATTTTGTTGATTTATTATTTTCTTGATTATCTGTCTTATCACTTGATTTGTCGTTATTTGAGTTATAGCTTTTTTTGCTTTTACTTTGACTTGCCACCTTGTTTTGGCTCTGTTGCTCTTGGTTTAAATCTTGCCCCTCTTTTATAAATACAATTCCTATAACTAAAAGCACTACCGAAAATGCAATTGCGGTTATTTTTGATTTTTTTACAAAGAATAAAGCTAGTGCTAGTGCTGAAAGTATGATTATTACTGCTACTATCATATTTATTCCCCCTGTTTTTTGTATTGTTTAATTACTACTCTATTAAAGCCATATAACTAAAACCTCAACATATATTTTAAGTAAAGTTTAGCACATTTTATAAATCATTTATTAGTTAATCCATATTTATACAAATAAAAAACATCTACAAAATTATATCTTAGCTCCCTTACTTCTATTACACCTCCAACACAATGTCTGCAAATTACCCTCAGTTGTCATTCCTCCTTTAGATAAAGGAATTATATGATCTATTTCCAACAATAAATTCGGCTCATCTTTATTGGATAATCCACAGATTTGACAAGTATAACCATCTCTTTCTTTTATCTTTTCTCTTAACTTTGGTGTCATTAATGCCCTTTGACCTGCTACACTTTTCTTGAATTTTATCTTTTGTGATAAATATTTTATTAACTCATTTAAATTTTGTATATTTAATATAAAACCATGATACTCATCTTTCACACCTCTAGGACTTATATATCCAAAAGTATATGTAGGAAAGTATGAATCATTTAAATTTATATCCTTAAATCCTAGTTTTCTACTTAATCTTTGTATCCCTGTAAATCGTCTAATAAAATAAGGTAATTCTTTTCTTATCTTTTTTATAATTTCATCTCTTTGTCTTTCTAATAATTTTTTACCTTCTTCCACAGCTAAAAAATCATTTAATGTCTTTTCTAGTTTTTCTAGAGTTTCTTTATTAATTTCTACTGTAAAAAATTCACAAAATGATGAGATAGTATCATCAAATACTTTTCTAAACCTTCTCCTATCCCCAAAAATATAAGTTCTAGAATCACAATTTATCAAATCTTCTAAATGATTTTTTTTACCTTTACCTTTTTTGCTCTTAGAATAATTTAAATTACTTTTATACTTACTTCTAAACCCCAAATCCACACTCTTCATATCCTCTATATGATCATTTAACTCATTACATTCCTTTGTATATACCTCAATCTCTCTTTTAATTGCCTTAAACCCTCTAGTTCTAAAATACAGCTCTGATAAAAATAAATAAATTAATATCGTAAGCCAAATTGTAACCATTAAATCAATTATAAAATCTGTCATTATAGCACCTCTCATATAGAATTGTTTTTCTATCTTATCAGTATTTATCCTAATTTTGATTTTAATACCTATATTTACTATCAATTTTAAAAAGCCGTATACACAATAATCAAAATCATCATGTATACGGCCTTTATTAATATATTTTAATCCATCCCCTAAACAATATCCAAATAAACCTTCCTATCAGGAGCCGGAAACTCCCTATCCATAATCTCCAAATCCCCCTCATCAATCTTCACATCAGCCACCTTCGCATTTCTAAGTGCATGTTGTGGGTTAGATGTTCTCGGTATTGCGATAATATTATCTTTTTGCAATACGAATGCAAGCAGCAATTCTGGTATTGATAAATCGTATTTCTCAGCGATTTGTATTAGTTCTTTATTTGTCATTAGCTCGTGTTTTAAGCTTGCTCCTTGTGCCATTGGGCAATATGCCATAACGGGGATATTGTGCTCTTTCATCCAAGGATAAAGGCTATATTCTATCCCTCTTGAGCCTAGGTGATATAAGACTTGGTTTACTACGCATTTGTCTCCATCTTTAACAGTCATAAGTTCTTTCATATCGTCTATATCGAAATTTGAAACTCCCCATCTTTTTATTTTACCTTTTTTAACAAGCTCCTCCATACATTCCACAGTCTCGCTTAGGGGTACTGCCCCTCTCCAGTGAAGTAAGTACAAGTCAAGATATTCTACTCCCATTCTTTTTAGTGTATTTTCACAACTTCTAAATATGTTTCTTCTTCCTGCATTATGTGGATATACTTTTGATACTAAAAATAGTTTTTCTCTGTCATATCCTTTTATTGCTTTTCCGACTAATTCTTCTGCTAACCCTTCTCCATACATTTCTGCTGTATCGATAAGCGTCATGTTGTTTTCTATTCCTATTTTTATACTTTTAATTTCGTCTTGTTCTTTGGATTTATCTTCTCCCAAAAACCACGTCCCCTGTCCTAATTTCGGCATCAACGCTCCATCTTTTAATCTAACAAATCTATCCATTTTGGCCCCTCCTTATCAATTATTAACACTTAATATTTCACTTATATATAATTTAAAACTTCACTCTATCTTAAATTATATATCATTTTAAATCCTATATTAATTTATTCCCAATTAAAAAACAGATTATGTAGCAAAGCCACATAATCTGTAGGTATATTTTGAGCTTAAATCAAATGTTGAACCTAGTTTCCTTTTCTAACAACTTGAGCGTTTGCTAATTTTTCATAGTATTTAACTAATGAAGAGTGGTCTTCTGTTCCGCATCCATCAAGTTTTATTGCTTGCATCATTTCCATAACTGCTGCAGTTAATGGTAATGGAGCTCCTACTCCATGAGCAGTATCAAGCACGTTTCCTAAGTCTTTTATATGTAAATCTATTCTAAATCCTGGTTTGAAGTTTCTGTCCATAACCATGTTTGATTTAGCATCTAATACTGTACTTCCAGCTAATCCACCTCTTATAGCTTGGTATACTAATTCTGGATCAACTCCAGCTTTTGTAGCTAATATATCTATATTTCTTGTGAAATATGGTGCATGAGCCCCACTTAATGTCATCAACATACTGTCATACCCTGCAACAGGTATTACCTGCATCTCTGTAACTATTGGTGTTCCCTTTTTTGTCTCCATTACTTTTTCCCCTTTTGATATTATTTTATTAAATTTCATTTTGAAAAGCTTTTCATCTTTAAAATATATTGTTATGAATCTTTTATTTAATTCTATCTATTTGTTAAGTTTTTTTCAATCTCGATTTATACTTTTCGTTATACCGCACAACACTTTTGTATATTTGAACAAAAAAAACCGTACACACAACAATCAAAATCATCATGCATACGGTTCTCACTAATCAACCTTAACCAATATATTAAACAGCTTCACATCAGTCAAAGCCTCAACTCCATATTCTATATCAGACTCCATAGCGATTATGTCCCCAGGATTAATTACCTTTTCGTCGTCTTTATTATATACAATTTTTGCGCTGCCTTCTAACATAACAAACAGCGTTTCCATTTCGTAATATTCCTTGCTTATACTTTCGCCTTTTGGAAATGAGAAAAATCTTATTTCTGTGTGGTCGTTGTCGATTAAAGCCTTGCTCGCTATCGATTTGCCTGAATGATTAATCATATCAGTTATTTTGATAACTTCGTGAGGCTTGATATTTCTTAGATATTTCATAGTCTATCCCTCTCTAACTACGACTAAAAGCATCTTCATGTCTTCTTTTGCAGTTACTTGATGTTGTATATTTGCTGGCATTACTACAAATTCTCCTGCTTTTGCTTCCATAACGTCGTCACCTATTTTCACTGTTGCAACACCTTCGTGAATGTATATCATTGCGTCGCCTTTTGCTGCATGAGGGCCTACTCCTTCGCCTTGTCCAAATGCCATAGCAGTTATCCCTACACCGCTTTTTTGTGCCATTGTTACTGTTTCTATTTGACCTTCATTACATTTTACTAAACTGCCAAAATCTATTGGTTTCCCTTTTTCTACGTTTTTTATTAATTCTTGCATTTTAATTTCTCCTTTTTATATATTTTTATAATTTTTTAGATTTATCTCAATAATGATATTATTTCTCTTCTAACCTTTATAAATTCATCAGAGTTTATATCTCTTTTTCCTATATCATCTCTACTTAAGATGATTTCTTTTTCTACTGTGGAAAACAAGTTCTCGTCTTTGACAAACATGCGGGTGAGATAATTTGGTGTAGATAAACTTCATTCTATTCTTATGGACTAAAATTTTAGGTATATGCATAGACGAAAATGAAATTTCTAAATTCTAGTACTCTATACTCACTGATTTGAAAATAGAATAATATACTTCAAACCAGTCATAAAAATATCAAAACACAACTACTTTATAGTTGGTAAATCATTTTTGAAGATTTATAATATAAGATGAAAATATAATTAAAATATAAATTATTAAGGAGATATAATTATGCATAATATCAAAGAATTTATAGATATGAATGAAAAAGATTTTGATTCATTTTTTAATATATTAGATAATTCTTTTCCCAAAAGTGAAAGAAGAGATTATCCATCTCAAAAGGATTTGCTTTCTATAAGTAACTATCGCCCTTTCGTATTTAAGGAAAATGATGAAGTATTAGCTCTAATGGCTGTGTGGGAATTTGATGATTTTATATATGTAGAACATTTAGCTGTCGATAGCAAGTTGAGAGGAAAAGGCGTAGGTTCAGAATTAATCAAAAATTATTTAAATAAATGTGACAAGAGAGTCTTCTTAGAAGTTGAACCTCCAAACTGTGATATATCTAAAAAAAGAGTTTCATTTTATGAGAAATTAGGATTCTCTTTTAATGATTTTTATTATTTACAACAACCTCTAAACCATGGTGATTTTCCTTTTAGGCTAAACATCATGAGCTATCCTGAGTCAATAGATGAAAAGGAATTTGATACGTATAAGAAGGATATATATAAGGATGTATATGGTGTTGAGATTTAGGATTTTATATAAAATAAGATAAATTTCAAATGAAAGGTAGTGTTACAAAATAGATAAAAAACTATTTTTAACACTACCTTTTTAAAATCTTCATAATTACACTGAAATATAATTTTTATATAATTTGTAGTTAATTCAATTAAGAAAAAAATCATCTACATCTTTTATATCTTTTAGAATTTCATGTTCTTCTACTTTAATTTCTCTTGCAAATTTGATACTTGCATCAAATCTAAACTTAGAATTAGCTTCAAAATCAAAAGCCATATCTAGTAAACCACCCAATTTCTCAAATTGCGCCATTATCTTTTCGATGGATGCTTTATAGGCTTTATCCATTTTTTCTATTGTATTATTATATTCTTGTAGTAACATGCTTCTTAATTTTTCTTCTTTATTCCCTAATTGATCTTTTGTTATACTAACTAATGTTTGTGCAGCTAAAGAGCCTATTAAAGTCCCTACTACTGGTATAGGTATCAAAGTTTGACCTATAATTGAACCTAATGCCACTGCTCCTGTTTCTAAACATACTACTTGGCCTTGTTGTGATAGTTCCTCTAATGTTATTTCTCCTTTTTTGTATTTTACTATTAAAGATGATACACCCCAAGTTGCACTTACGAAAGCACTGGCTAATGGTGCACTTAAATTAGTAAAATTCGTTAAACCATAAATAGCTATACCATTTATGCCACCTTTGCAGCCACCTTTTGCAAAATCTATACCGACATCCTTCCAATCTTCAGACGAAAACTCCAGTATTTTCTTATCTTCATTTTTACACTTTGAGTATATAGTTGATGCAGCTTTAAATCCTCCACCTACTACAACTCCTATTGCTCCAACCTTTAATGCTTCCTGAAAAGATGGTTGATATTCTGAGATAATCTTCATTTCATTTTCGTTTGCTTGTTTTCTTAACTCACTCTCATGTATATCTAATGTTTCATTTACCCTATAAATCTGCACATCACCATAAGATGAAATAGAAGGCTTTACAACTTCATTAAATGAATTTCCACTTTCTCTTTCTATCTGCTTTATAAGACTCTTTGCAGACTCTATTGTTCGTGAATGTAATCCTTCTACAAATTCTCCATTATTTATCTTATTTAAAATATCAAAGTTGTCTTTAGGTATCTGATAATATCCATTATCAGAGAACCCTTTATATTTATTCATATGTTCTAAAATATGTCTTAAATTATTGTTTATGCCGTTAATAAATTTAGATTGAACCTGAACCCCATCAATTATATAATCTTCTGGTGCAGTTCTTCCTACACCATCAAACGTAGCTTTAATAGCATCTCCATTTAACGCATCTTTTGCATTTCTTATACCTACTTCTACTTGTTCTGCTATTTCTCCAAACTTAGTTTTATCACTTCCAAGTATGTTTTCAGGTGTTGATAAAAAATCTCTTACTGATTCAACATATCCCATAGCTTCTTGTAAATTATTCTCTTGAGTCAATATAGAGTCATTCATATCATTTATTCTGATTTTATTTATTATATCCGTTATATTCCCTATAACTTGATCTCTTATATTTTCAGTTTTACTCATTTATACCACCTATAAATTTTGTAAATCTATATTTCAATTCTCTCATACTCAATCTCATCCATACTTTCTCCATCTAATCTTTTATTTATTAGAACTGATAAAGATTTTAAATTATTTACTAAAGATCCTAACTCTCTTTTTTGTTCATCTGAAAAATCCCTATAATCTTCTATTCCACTTAAAGTCATACTTTTTAAAGATATCAATATCCCATTATTCATCTTTTGATTTAATTTTAATAGTTGATTAATATTAAGTCTTCCTTTTTCCATCTTATTAATAGTTTCTTTAACTTTAAATGCTTCATTAGTTGCCTTTCTTGCTATTTCCTTATTCTTTTTACCCATAGCAAACATGCCTATACCTATTCCAACTGCACCAATTCCCCATCCTATAGGTCCTGCTAAAGCTAAAAAGGCATTACCAGCTGCCATACCTCCACCTCCTGCTGCAAGTGCTCCACCTCCAATCCAAGCTAAAGCTGCATTAGTTGCTGCTGCTCCTGATAAAGATGCTATCGCAGTTCCTGTAGATGCTGTTCCAAATGTAGTTGCTATTGCCATAGCAGCAGTGGGTCCAAACGCAGCAACACCGGCACCTACTGCTGCTGCTCCTGCTGCACTTCCACCTGCAAATTTTTCAGTTTTACTAGCATCTGTTTCTAGCTCTACAGCATAATTAAACTCTTTTTTGTTTACCTTTATCTCTTCCATATCTCTTGAAAATTCTTTTGGTGTATTTGCTAAACTATTTATATATACCTCTGCTTGATTTATTATTAGTAGTGAATCTTTTCTACAATTGTATAAATTTATAGCAGCTTTTTCTATTGATTTTGATTTATCACTATATTCTTTCTGTAATCTTTCTAATCTCTCTATTGCCTCTTTTCTCAATTCCCTATTAAACATTTTATTCCTCCTCATATATATGTAATTTTCATATTTTTACTATTTATATACTCCCTAAAATAATAAATTTAGCTAGTTTTTTATTTAAACCTCTACTTCAACATATTCCACATAAAAATCTATATCAGGGTATCCAGGTAAATTGTACTGTCCATCTTTTAACGGAGTCCCTAAGCTATCGACAAAATTCTTTAGATCTTTTAAGTTCGCCTCTACTTTCTTTTCTGTATAACAACCTTCCTTTTTTAATGTAAGAACTAGCAACACTGCTTTAGATGTATTTGCCTTTCTTGCCTCTTTTAATATTCCATCTGTTGCTGTTAATAGTTGATATCTCAATTCCATATTTTTATATAGATCATATCCGTAAATATCATTGTATAAACTATTTACTCTTGTAAATTTATTTTCTGATATACTATCAAACAATTCTTTATAATCTTTATTTCCAAATAACTCTTTACAAACAAACTTTCCAAAATCCTCATCACTCTTGGCTTCAACCCCTACCACAACTTCATTCTCTTGAACAAGTAATAAGTCATGGTGGCGACCGCCTCCTCTACCCTCAAGGCTTGTCACCGCTTCTGGTTCACCGTAAAATATGATGTTTGTATTGCATCCTAACTTCACCAGTATATCCTCTATTTCTTTTGGCATATATCCTTTTATACTTGTCATATATTTCGCCAATTCTTTGGCACTTCTTCCGTCTTTCCAGTGCAAACTTGGATTTTTCGGTGGTGCAATGCTGTACCAATCATCTACGCAATTAATTATTTTTCCCTTTTTATTCAACTCTAGCTTATACATTTTTATATATTTTCCCCCTCAGTTAGTTGGCATTTAATTTTACCAAGACATTCTGTTGAGAACGTAATCGCCGCATCAAGTTCTGTTCTCGTATTGATATTATTTATTTCTATAACAGTCATATGCAAACCATTTCTAAATTTAAGCTTTTTCAAATTATCAACTTGCACATATTCTTTTAGTAACTCTTCTAAACGTTCATACACACAGCCTCTAAGCTCTTTTCTATAAGCGGGATCTTTACATTCTAGCTTAAATGATATTTTAGTTTTTTCGCCATCATTGTTGCCTGAATTGCTTTCTATTTGAGGATAGATATAATAATTTATTTCTTTACCATCTTTTATATCCTTATACTCCTCACAATTCCAAATAAATGCTAAGAAACCTCCCCTTGGATTAGATACATAATGCCAGTAACCGTCTTTTGTAACGTCTGTAAGTTGCAAATGGTTGTAGTAACCTTCCCATGTCTTCCAACACCACTTATTAATATCATCCTCTTCTTTATACATATTAGAAGGTTTTTCAATACTCTCCAAGTAGTAGATATAATCATTTAACAAGTTGTTTTCTAAATCTCGATATTTTTTAATGATATTTAATATAGCCTCTCTGCTCACCCTTGTATAACCAGCTTGTTCCACACCATTATACAGACATTCATTGCCCACCTTATAATATATATAGTGCTTTTTATAATTCTTGTAAGCTTCTTCATTATCTATAATTTCTTTATATTTTTCTAACTGATTTGAATGAGATGAAGTATTTACCTTATCTTCTATCACAATTACTTCTGAATCATTTACTTCCATCAAGATATCAATATTTTTATACTACTTTTTTATATTTACAGATTCCACGTCCAAATTTTCATTGTCTGTAAACAATCTTAGAATTTCTCGTGATAAATTTTTATATATTTCATGCTTGCTATTTGCCCAATCTACCATCCAACAAATCATAGCATCATTAGTAAGTTCACTTGTTGCATAATTAAATATATTTGGTTTCATATTCTTATTCCCCCGTTTTTAATAACTCTTTTTATTTGACTTGCTACTTTTTAATATCAACGTCACTATTAGTTTATTTATTCGTGAAACATTGTCTTAATCCTTCAAATTCTATCACTTATCAACAATTTTTCTCACAGTATTTGCCGTTCTAATTGTAATCCTGTCACTCACACCCGAACTCGCAGTCCTTGCCCACCAGTTTGTCTTTCTATAATCCTTGCGAACAAATGACCAGAAAATAGCCCCTTTATAACTGTGTACTTTCTCATACTCATCCTTAGGATTCCTAATTTCATCACAAACATCTTCACAAGACAAAGGCGACATGATAAATATAAGATTGTCGTATATTTCTTTATTATCATCCCCCCACCAAGTAGGCGCATTGTCTAACACCTCTTTTAATTCAGCTTGCAAAATAATAAAAACTGGTATATCTAAATCAAATCTGTCCTTTATCATTGATTTTATTTTATCCGCAAAACCAAGTTCTGCAACACCTTCTTTTAATTCAGACATGGGTATTTTATTTTTGCCGCTTATGTTTATTTCTCTTAACAAAGCGATGTATCTTTTCATATAATAATTTCGCCTCCTTAGATGTAAAAGTTATGTGTTAGTATTCTATTTTTATTGTTTAATCCCTTTGTTGGTTTTGATATTTAAGGTGATTACTTTATCTATGCTAGGCAATTATGTTTTAATATGTAAAATTTATCTAATATACATTAAAATATGTAATTTAAAAATATTAATATTTACTATACTATAAAAGATTAGATATTATTTGTGAATTTAATTTATTATTAACTAATATTGTACATACTGTTGACGTATATTCTGGTAAACAATTTTTTGTATACCATTTTAACTCATGCCCTAACAACTCTTTTGAAATACTACTTACATCCAAATATGTTGCCTCCATACTATATCTCATCTTATCAGGCTTTTTACAAGGTTTACCTAATTTTTTATTGCACGGCTTGCATAACCTACAACTACCACTTAGTAGAGCATACCCTCCTTGGTCTTCTTCTATTTTTCTAGAAATTTTTTCTATTTCAGATTTAAGAGTAGAATTTGCTGCCTTTATCGCTAAATATTTATTTTTTATATCCATATATTTATCCATTGATGTGCTAAATATCAATATATAGGCATATTTATAACCCTCACTAAGTTTGTCATAGACTTTTGAAAATGGTGGACAACTCCACTTTAGACCATAATTAGGACATCCTGTTCTACATGCCTCTAAATTATATTCATAATTCAAATACCTATTTAATGTAGTTGATTTAACACATCTAGCTTTTATATGTATATAAATTTCTCTACTTGGAGTACTTTTTGAGATACTAAAATTAATTATTTCACTAATAATTATCTCCTCCTTGATATCTTATTCCTTGCTGTACTGGACACTTTTCATCAATGTTTGGCATGTTTTTCTGTTTATTTATAAGTTTTTTTTCAGCATCTAAATAATCAGATTGTCTAAAAATTTCTTCTATATTTCTCTCATAGATAGAATCTGGTTCTATTCTTTTACCATTATCATCATATAGATTTATATATTTAAATGCTTCACATCCATACACTTTTCCATCAAATTTAATATAAAGCTTATTTATTCCTGCATTACATACATAATCTGTATCCGTTGTTTGAAGTGGAATACCTACTCTTACATTATCACCTTGTAATTGTGAAATTTTATGTTTTACAATATTTATCTGTTCACTACTTAGATATGTTCTACTTCTATTTTCTTTAGCCCTTCCATGAGGTATTAAGCCAAGGAAACTTACTTTATCAGCATTACCTTTATTAACAAATTCTACAATACTATCAATTTCACTATAATTTAATTTCATAGGTACAAAATGTATTTCAGTAAATATTCCTAAATTTTTACTATCTCTTATTGATTGTAGCACTAAATCTTTATTATTCTCAGTTCCCATTATTTCATCATATGTATTATCATGAAGAGACTGTAGATTAAAAATTAATTTATTAACCTTAATATTCTTTAAATCAATTAACATATACTTATCTAGTGCCTTATAATTATCATTATTATCTAATATAATACCACTGGTATATATATTAACATCAATTTCTTTCTTTTTTATATATCTCACAATATCTACTATATCTGGATGTAAAAATGGTTCTCCTCCCGAAATACTTATACATTTTGTATCTAATTTATATAACCCATCTATAATTTGCTTTATTTTATCAGTACTCATTTGTATATTACATTCTCTATTTGAAATAGAAGAGCAATAAATACATTCATTACCACATTTTTGGGTTATTTCAATTGAAACATGTTGCATATTTTTTAACCTCCAGCTCTTTCTATTTTTCACATTTTATTTCATCATATTCATACTGTTTTTTATAATCATTTATTCGATTTTCTAATGTTCCTATCAATTTATTTGCATGATCATTTAAATTATCACCATCTTTTTTAATTGTAACTTTAAATGAATCTTTTTCGTTATGATTAATTTCAAAATTAATATCTATATTTTCAATTCCTTCAAATTTATCCTTGTTAATATTTATTATCATAGTTTTATGTATATCAAACTTTCTCTTGGCCGTATCTTGGCCATCTCTAAATGTAGTTTTATATAAAATATATTGATTTTCAAAAATACGAGATATATTATTTAATATTTGTTTACATGTTGCATTCTTCATTTCTATCATTTCTGTATAATCAATTTTTTTATCATTAAACATTTTTAATTCCAATTCAGCCAATTTACTAGAAGTCCCCTCATATAGGTTTTTCCATGATTTTCTTCCCCATTCTTGCATTTCATCACATAAAAATAACAATGATGTAAATGTTGTCAGTTGCATTTGATATATATCCTTGCACGTATGAGATGCCATAGCTCTTAAAATTTCTCTTCTTATATAAAATTGTCTCGCATCTTCTTGTTTATAAATATAGTCATCATTCAAATTATTATCAGCTTCCATAAAATATAGTAACATCTTATAAATTATAATTGAGCTTATAATGCCATGAGAGTAATGCTCTAATGATTTAGTATACTTTAGATAATATTTAGGTTGAATTCTTCCTAAGTATTGTCTTTTATACTCTTTATGTTCTTCTTTATCTTTTAGAGTCTCTTTTTGATGAATATTATTATACATTTTCATCTTACTGCTCATAAATTTAATAATATAATCATTTATATTATCTTGAACACCATTAAAGTTTATATCACTCCAAATCTTTGGTTGTGCCACAAATACACCCATCATCTCTCTAGTTTTATCTAATATTTTTGTAGACTTTTCTAATGGGTATCCCAAGTCATGACATAATGCAATAATTGTCCACATACTAATCTTCTCTAGTATATTTATATTATTACTAAAATTGTCCTCATTAACTATATATTTTTCAGGCAAATCTCCTTGATTTTCTTTTTTGAGCTCCTTTTTCTTAATATATAAATAGTTAAACATTCCTTCATTAGTTTCATCTTCTAATGTTAAATATATTCTTTTATTTTCACTTAACCTTTTTTCCCAACCTTCTTCTAAAGAATATTTGTCTTTTAATTCAGAAGAAACTGCTTCATAAGATTTTCCCAAAGATTCTCCTTCTATATGTATACTATTTATAAACCTTTCACTATTATCTGTAATATTGGTATTTTCAGATAATAGAATATAAACTCCTAACATCCAACATCTTATAGCATGAAATATATGGTCTCGATAATAAGAATCCCCCCCATACAATATTGCCTCAAAATCACAATATTTTTCATGGTATTTTATTAAGTCACTCATACCGTAAACTTCTGGCGCTTTTGATAAAGTCCATTGTTGATTTTGAAATGGTTCTCTTTTATCAAAAAATCTCAAACACATAATAGCTTTTCTTATTAATGTAACCCAAAGATTATTTATATCTTCATTTGATTCATATGGTATTTCTTTTTCAACTAATTGATTTTGTAATTGTTCTAATATATTTTTAACATCTTCATCTAAAGGATGAAATTTACATATTTTATTTGTTATATTTCCACCAAATTCTTTTTTTATTTGCTCTCCATAATTAATTGGTTTATTTTCATTGTCTAAATCGCCTTCACACTGTTTAATAATTTTATCTAGTAAGAAGCAATCTGTTATTTTCATAAACATATTTCCCCCTTTTTTATTTATATCTCTTCTTTATTTTACCATACTATTGTTAATATTTGTAAATCACATATTTATTCCTTCCTTCAAAGACAGATAAGCCTTTCTCATAATAATCCAAAATTCAGCTTTTCCTATAAAATTAATACTATTATCTCTTACCATTTCCACAAAATTACTTTCCACAACCTCATTCCAATTTATTATATCATTTATACCTTTCTCCGCAGATAAATCATAACCACCCGTAAAACTGTTGATTTGCTACGAGGCTATAAACCTCTTTTTCTTGTGCACCTAAATGTTGTTAGCTCTCACTCCGTCCAAGCTACATCTCTTTGTTACTATTCATCCATAAAGAACTAGTTACCCTTTGAAAGATTCAAAATACTATTTTACACTTAATTTATCTTTTAATATATATTCTTCTTGTTCTTAATCTTGATTATACATGATTTTTCCTCCCTACTTAGGTGTAAATATAAAAAACTATCGTTTCCGTACTCGCATAGCGATTGTTTTTTGTTGAGTATATGAACATACTCAACAAACTTAATTCCATAACAAAATAAGGAACCTCGCATATTAAAATACGAATGTTCCTTATTTTTTATTTTAACTATAAATTATTTTTAATTAACCTATCTATATTCCCTAGAAATGCTCCCCGTTTTCGTAATACTTCTCTTTTTCAAAAACTGTAAAAGCTAAATCCATGCTTTCTATATTTAAGTTTTCTCTTATGTTATTAGTTATTATCTTTGCAACTATATCCTGCACTTCTTGCCCTCTGTCAAACCAAGCAACTTCAACAAATGGGTAAACATCTGCTATTTTGCCATCTCTTATAGCAACAGATTTTATACATTCTATTT
>ERZ857750.1291-NODE-1291-length-28163-cov-22.042906_pt1 | contig 28163 bp, 25 predicted proteins | sample MGYA00519915_ERZ857750 | MGnify/ENA primary metagenome ERZ857750 (study PRJEB31778, sample SAMEA3449358) | human gut metagenome | biome: human gut; feature: human-associated habitat; material: faeces | place: United Kingdom | collected 2010/2012 ...
ACTTATAAAGTCCTTAAATAAATAAATCTTTATTTTTAAATCCAAAATATAATTGGAAACATGCTACTACAAGTAATAATATACCTCCGACAAAACCGACATATATTAATTTTTCAGACATTGATTGACTTAATCCCGAATCAACAATAGCCTTTACATATGTATCAAAATCTCCCATTGCTTGTATTCCGTATCTAATCCATGTAGCTGCCGTCATAATCGCAACCGGTATTACACTCATACTCATATAAAATCCATTTATTGATCTCTTTTTACATCCTCTTACACCTAGGAATATTGGTACTAAAAATATAAGTGGTAATATATAACCGTAAAACTGAGGTGTAAATGCCATAAATAATGCTGATGTTAAATAGAAACTAAGAAGATAATATTTTAGTTTATTTGTTTTACCTTCAAAGTCCATTAAAGATGCTTTTAAATATCTTATATAAATAGGAATATCATTTGCTACATTGTCTACATGTTTTCCGCCTCTGATATCTTTAAGAAGTTCATTCCCCTTTTTATTTAATTGGTTATACTGTGTCGTAAAATAATCTGGTAATTCTAAGTCTTTATATTGTGCATTTAATTTGTCTAAATCAGATAAATACTTACCTTTTTGTCTATCTTTAAGGCCTTTTAATTTTTTAATTTCTTTGCTTAGATTATTAATTGTTAATGCTACTGTATTTGAACCCAATTAATACACCCCCTCTGTTTAAATATATAACCTTTTTATGAATACAATTTAAATATATCCGTAATATAAGTATAATTCCTTCTAATTAAAATTTAAATAAAACTTTTAAAAATATGTGTTATAAAAAAACCCCACAAAGTTTTTGTAGGGTTTTCTTTTTTAATTAATTATGTCACTTTAAAGTGTCATTATTATGCTCTATTGCCAACTATTTTCTTTAAAGCTATTCCAGCTGTTCCTAATATAACAACCCAAACAATACCTAAAAATGTATATGCTGCACCTGTCATGATAATTCACCATCCTTTATTTATTAAACACGACTAAGTAATTATTTTAATGCAACTAAGCATTTGCTTTGTTAGATTCTATTTCATCTTTATATTTACGTTTGATAGCTCTATATGTTTGTGCAAATCCAATTATTAATACTACTACAACAACTAATCTTGCTGCATTTACCCAAGGAGCCATATATTCAATTCCTTCGATATATGATGGAGTGATTTTAAAGTTACCAGCTGTCCAGTAGTCTTTTGTGAATATTGCTAAGAATACTATTATACAAATTGGTGTTAAGAATTGATGGAATACTCTATAGAACCATTTTGGTACATGCCATAATCCACCTCTGTTCATTTCTTCTAGACCTTCATCTTTAACTAACCAAGCAAGTGTTATAACTTCTAATAATCCAAGAACTATTAGTAAGTAGTTACCTATCCAGTTATCTACTTCTGTGAAGTAAACTAAGTTAGCTTCTCCAGTTATTATACCTTCAGCAGCTATTGGAGCACCAACGATTAAGTATAATATGAATATTACTATAGCACCTTTCTTTCTTTCTACGCCTAATTCTTCTTCTAGTAATGCAACTAAGTAGTTGTACATTGCTATTGCAGATGTAAATCCTGCAAAGAATAATAAGAAGAACCAAACTGCACCAAATATTCTACCACCAACCATTGTAGTAAATACATTTGGTAATGCCATAAATGCTAAACCTATACTACCTTTGATACCTTCTGGTCCAAGGAATGCATAAGAAATAGGTATAACAGATGTACCAGCTAATATAACTTCTGCAAATTCATTTAATGCTACAGTTGCTACAGAAGCTGTTACTATATCTTCGTCAGGTTGTAAGTATGAAGCATAGTTACAAATAATACCCATACCTAAAGATAACGTAAAGAATATTTGACCTGTAGCAGTAACTATTGAAGCTGATGTTAACTGACTTAAGTCTGGATTCCAAACGAAATTTAAACCTTTCATAGATGACCAATCTGGATTTACAGGAGCGCCTAATGTTACGGCTCTTACTGCTAATATGATACCAAATACGTATATAGCTGGCATCATTACTTTTGCCCAAGCTTCTATACCTTTAGATACACCTCTCATAACTGCCCATCCTAAAAATGCTAAAGATATAACCCAGAATACTAAGTTTGTAGGATCAGTTACATAATTTGTAAAGAATACTGCAGAATCTTTATTAACATATGCACCTGTTAATGATTTAACTGCATATCCTAATGACCAACCTATGATATGTGTATAATATGAATTTACTAATACAGTTACCCCAAAACCTATTGCTCCGCATACAGAACCTAATATAATTGCTTTTTTCGGAGATATAGCTTTTCTAGCTTGTATATATACCATCGGACCTACTGTACCATGTCCATGAGCACCACCATAACGTCCTATTGCCCATTCGACTAACATTGTAGGTAAACCTATAACGATTAGTGCGAAGAAATATGGAATCATGAATGCTCCACCACCATTAGTGGCTGCTATATATGGGAAACGCCAGAAGTTACCAAGCCCAACTGCATTCCCTGCCATTGCAAGAATCAGACCTATCTTCGAACCCCATTGATCTCTGTTTTGATTATCTGCCATCTTTTACCCCTCCTTTGTTAAATATTATGACCTAAACAAAACAAATATAACTTAAATAAATCAGAAATATAATTTCAATTTAATAAAACATTAATGCTATATTTATATCCAAATTTAGTCTATTATCGTATTATAAGTTTTAATATTTTATTAAATTTTCTGACTATTTATTTTATAAAAAATGCCACTAAATTTAAAGCATCTGCTACATTAGTGGCCCTCTTTATAAAATAATAGTATCATCATTTTTTATAAATTTCAATAATTATTTGAATTTTTTACCATTTTAGTAAATTTTTATAAAATAATTATTCAAAATAAAAAGAGAATTATATCTATTTAATTTACAAATAAATATAATTCTCTTTGTTTATTTTGCTAAAGTATATTTAACACAATTTAGGATAACAATTTCTTATAAAACTCTACTTGAGCCTCTATAAACTACTCCTCTAGTAGCATCTACAGTTACTATTTCCCCATTTTCAACTTTATTCATTATATCAGAAGCTGACATTACAACTGGTTTCCCTAAGTTTATACCAACTATAGCAGCATGAGAAGTCATTCCACCTTCTTCTGTTACTATAGCAGCAGCTTTTTCAATATATTGATTCATATCTGAATTTGTCATAGATGTAACTAATATATCACCTTCGTTGAAGTCTACACAAGTTTCTCCATCTTTTACGATTTTAACTCTTCCTTCAACAGTGTCTCTACCTACACCCATACCCATTGCTATTTCTTCACTCATTACGTGAACTTTTATTAAGTTAGTAGTTCCACTTTCACCAACTGGTACACCAGCAGTTACTACAACTAATTCACCTTGTTTTACATAATCTGCTTCTTTAGCAGCATTTATAGAATATTCTATAACATCATCTGTATTTTTTGCTTGATCAGCTTGTACTGAATAAACTCCCCAGCTTAAAGCTAATTGTCTTCTAGTTCTTTCGCTATCAGTAGCAGCTATGATAGGTGTTTTAGGTCTAAATTTAGATACCATTCTAGCTGTATATCCAGAAGAAGTTGAAGATACTATTGCAGAAGCATTTAATTCTATTGCAGTTGTGCAAGTAGCATAACTTATAGCATCTGTTACTGTAGAACCTTTTAAGTTTCTTTCTCTTAGTATTTCTTCATATTTTAAAGTTTCTTCTATTCTTTTTGATATAGATGCCATAACTTTAACAGCTTCAACAGGGTATTTACCTGCAGCAGTTTCTCCTGAAAGCATTATTGCATCAGTTCCATCATATATAGCGTTTGCAACGTCTGTTACTTCTGCTCTTGTTGGTCTAGGATTTCTTATCATAGAGTCTAACATTTGAGTAGCAGTTATAACTGGTTTCCCTAATTCATTACATTTTCTTATCATGTCTTTTTGTATTATTGGCATTTCTTCTGTTGGAACTTCAACTCCTAAGTCCCCTCTTGCTACCATTAAACCATCAGAAACTTGTAATATTTCATCTAAGTTTTCTACACCTTCTTGGTTTTCTATTTTAGATATTATTTGTATATGAGTAGCATTGTTGTTTTCTAATATTTCTCTTATAGCTAATACGTCAGAAGCTTTTCTAACGAAAGATGCTGCTATAAAATCGATATCTTGTTCTATACCAAATTCTATATCACTTATATCTTTTGGTGTTAATGCTGGTAAGTTTATTTTTACACCTGGTAAGTTAACACCTTTGTGGTTTTTAACTATTCCTGAGTTTTCAACAGTACAGATTATATCATTCCCTTTTATTTCGTTTATTTTTAATCCAACAAGACCGTCATCGATAAGTATAGTATCCCCAACTTTAACATCGTTAACTAATTCTTTGTAACTTACTGTACATTTTTCTTTTGTTCCTAAAACATCATCCATAGTTACTATGAATTGTTGACCTTGCTCTAAAAGAACTTCTGGGTCTGCAAATTTTCCTGTTCTTATTTCTGGACCTTTAGTGTCTAATAATAATGCTACTGGAACATTTAATTTTTCCCTTACCCTTTTCGCAGTATCCATTCTTACCTTTTGTTCTGCATGATCCCCATGAGAGAAGTTAAATCTACACACATTAAGACCATTTTCTACTAATTGTGTTAATACCTCTTCGCTATCAGAAGCTGGTCCTAGTGTACAAACTATTTTAGTTTTTTTTGCGTTTTTTAACATAAATGTTATCCTCCTAAATCTTGTTACATAAATTATTATATAATTAAAACTATAAAAAATAGTATTTTTGACTTTTATAGCACTATATAGATAGAATTTGTGTCATTTTATAAGTATACTTATCAAAATCTTTTTTCATAGCTAAAGCTTCATGTATGTCCATGTCGATAACTTTATCATCTCTTAATCCAACTACTCTAGCAGACTTACCATCTAGTAATAATTCTACTGCTCTTACCCCTAATCTACTTGCTAGGATACGGTCAAATGCAGTCGGACTACCACCTCTTTGTACATGTCCAAGAATTGTTACTCTCAAATCTGAACCTGTTCTTTCTGCTATTTGTTTTCCTATTTCATGTGCATTCCCTACACCTTCAGCTAAAACGATTATGCTGTGTTTTTTACCTCTTTTTTTAGTTGTTTCTAATCTGTCACATACAGTTTCTATATTTTCTGGATGTTCTGGTAGTATTATTGTTTCTGCACCACCAGCAAGACCAGCATATAAAGCTAAATCCCCGCAGTGTCTTCCCATAACTTCAACAATGTTAACCCTTTCATGAGAAGATGATGTATCTCTTATTTTACCGATAGCATCAATTACTGTTTCTATAGCTGTGAAATATCCAATTGTATAGTCTGTATATGCTAAATCATTATCTATTGTTCCCGGTATCCCTATTGCTGGGAACCCTAATTCACTTAATTTACTTGCCCCATTAAATGAACCATCTCCTCCAATTACAACTAGACAATCTATCCCATATTTTTTAAGAACCTTAACTGCTATTTTTCTTCCTTCTTCAGTTTTAAACTCTTCACATCTTGAAGATTTTAAAATAGTTCCTCCCCTATGTATAATGTCACCTACTGATGATAAGTTCATTTCTTGTACGTCATCTTCTATTAATCCCTTATATCCCCTATTAATTCCATACACTTTGCAACCATAATAGATTGCTGATCTTACGACTGCTCTTATAGCGGCGTTCATTCCTGGAGCATCTCCACCACTTGTTAATATCCCTATTGTTTTCATAAGCTACCTCCTAAAACCATTTTCCCAAGGGACATTTTTAGTCCCTATATGTATTATTTATCCCATGTCAATTAAAAAAACTTACCCAATTCATATACTACGATATTATACCATATTTTTGGAAAAAATTTAGCTATATCGTATTATATTTTTGGGTATTTTATATTATTTTATTACTGTGATACAATTTTAATACAAGTTTCATTTAATATTTGCTTTAAATTTTCAATTAAAACGTTGGAAATTGTAACATTTCCATTCCATTTGTATTTTTTCTTTGGCACAGTAGTACATAAGAATACTTCATCTCTACCGGGATAAAGTTTTAAAATATTTTCTATTTTTTGTAGATTTTCTTTATCATTTATATCTTCTATCTTTAGAAATAAACTTTCCTCTATATTATTTACTTGTTTATTATATACCTTTTTTTGATTTTCTACAAAAGGAGTTTTATCATTTATATCTTTTATTTCTTGAGCTATTATTTTAGCATTCTCCTCTTCTTGTATACTTAATCTACCTTTAATATAAACTATATTCTCTTCATTTACAATAGTATTATATTGTTGTAAGGTTCTAGGAAAGACAATTACCTCCATAGTTCCATATAAATCTTCAATTTCTAAGAAAGCCATTATTTCATTTCTTTTAGTAGTTTGTATTCTTTTATTAGAAATCATTCCACCAATTATTGCATTTTGTTGGTCCATAGATAAATATTTATCCAGGTCTTCTTTTAATTCGTTTAATTTTTTAGTATTAATTGATGTTCTTGTTTCTAGTTCTTTTTCATATTCTGAAAGTGGATGCCCACTAACATACATTCCTAAAACTTCTTTTTCTAAAGCTAATTTTTCTCTTTCTTCAAATTCTTGTATATTTGGAATAGAAGTAATTTCATTTTCAAATTTATCTATTTCTTCAGTTTGTCCAAATCCGTCGAATCCATCAAATAAAGAAATTTGCCCTTTAACATTTTTCTTTCTTTCTAAAGATACACTTTCCAATACTTTTTCATATCCCATCATTAAACTGGCTCTATTGTATCCCATTCCATCAAATCCGCCACATTTAATTAGACTTTCAATTACTCTTTTATTTATATCTTTACTATCTAATCTTTTTATTAAGTTCATAAAATCAGTAAATATTCCATTTGTTTCTCTTTCAATAACAATATTGTTTATTATATTTACACCTACGTTTTTTACTGCTGCAAGTCCAAATCTTATATTGTTATCTTCAACTGAGAATTTTGCGAAACTTTTATTTATGTCTGGTTTTAAAACTTTTATATTTAATGCATTACATTCTCTAATATACTCAACAACTTTATCTGTATTACCCATTACACTTGTGATTAATGCTGCCATAAATTCTACTGGATAATATGCTTTTAAATAAGCTGTTTCATACGCTATAACACCATATGCCGCAGCATGTGATTTATTAAATGCGTATTTGGCAAAGTCAATCATATCGTCGAAAATTTTATTTGCAGTTTGTTCGTCTACACCATTTCTAACGCATCCTGCTATCTCTACATTTCCATTTTCATCTGTTTTTCCATGGATAAAATATTGTCTTTCTTCTTCCATTACATCCATTTTCTTTTTACCCATAGCTCTTCTAACTAAGTCGCTTCGTCCATAGCTATATCCACCAAGCTCCCTAACAACTTCCATAACCTGTTCTTGGTATATTAAACAACCATATGTTACTTCCATTATTGGTTTTAACTTTTCGTGCATATATGTTATTTTTTCTGGATTATGCTTATATTCTAAGTAAGTTGGAATAGAATCCATTGGACCTGGTCTGTATAATGATATACCGGCTACTATATCTTCAAAATTACTTGGTTTTAATTGTTTCATAAATGATCTCATACCGGCACTTTCCATTTGGAACACACCTAAAGTATTTCCTGTCGAAAGAAGTTCAAATACTTTTGGATCATCATAATCCATCTTAGAAAAATCTATTTTTACACCGTGATTTTTTTCAATTAAGTCTAACGCATCTCTTATAACTGTTAATGTTCTAAGTCCTAAGAAGTCCATTTTTAGAAGTCCTAATTCTTCTAACGTTGTCATTGTAAACTGGGTACTTATTGCGTCTTGATGTTTGTATAATGGTACATATTCATCAATCGGATTTTTAGATATAACGACACCTGCCGCATGTGTAGAAGCATGTCTAAGCATTCCCTCTAACTCTTTAGAAATATTTATTATAGTTTTTGTCTCTTGGTCTTGTTCATACATTGCCTTTAAGTTAGGATTTGTTTCAAGAGCTTTGTCTATAGTCATTCCTAATGCATTTGGTATTTCTTTTGCTATTTTATCGACTTTATTATATGGTATATCTAACACCCTACCGACGTCTCTTATAGCTAATTTTGCACCCATTGTACCAAATGTAATTATTTGTGCAACATGGTCTGCCCCATATTTTCGCTTAACATAATCTATAACTTCTTCTCTTCTTTCATAGCAGAAATCTATATCTATATCGGGCATTGATATACGCTCTGGATTTAAGAATCTTTCAAACAGTAAGTTATATTTTATTGGGTCTATATCTGTTATTTTAAGTGTATATGCAACTATTGAACCTGCAGCACTACCACGTCCAGGCCCTACCATTATTCCGTTTTCTTTTGCAAAATTTATAAAATCCCATGTTATTAAGAAATACTCTACGTATCCCATTTTATTAATAACACCTAATTCATATTCTAATCTATCTATAATTTCTTGACTTGGATTTTCATATCTTTCATGTAACCCTTTGTAACATAATTCTTCAAGATAACTTGAAGTTGTATATCCTTCTGGAACTTCATAATTTGGTAAGTGTATTGTATTAAAATCAAACTCTACATTACATCTTTGTGCAATTTTTTCAGTATTATCTAAAGCTTCTAGTGCATATGGGAATAATTCTTCCATTTCTTCTCTTGATTTTAGATAAAACTCTTGAGTTCCAAATCTCATTCTTGCTGGGTCATTTAATGTTTTACCCATTTGTATACATAGTAAAACATCATGTGCCTTTGAATCCTCTTTATCGACATAATGAACATCATTTGTGGCTACTAATGGTATATTTAACTCTTTAGATAATTTTACTAATGATGCATTTACTTCTTTTTGTTCTGGAAGATTGTGATCTTGTAATTCTAAGAAGAAGTTCCCTTGTCCAAAAATTTCGTTATATGTTAAAGCAATTTCTTTTGCTTTTTCATAATTTCTGTTCATTAATGCATTTGAAACATCTCCTGCTAAACAAGCCGATAAACATATAATTCCTTCACTGTGCTCTCTTAAAGCTTCTATGTCTACCCTTGGCTTATAGTAAAACCCGTCTACATATGATATAGAAACTAGTTTTATTAAGTTTTGGTATCCAGTCATATTTTCAGCTAATAAAATTAAATGTCCGTACCTTTTATCAAAATTGGGGTCCTTGTCTTTTAAACTACGTTGTGCAGTGTATAGCTCACATCCTATTACTGGTTTTATACCAGCTTTTTTTGCCTCTTTGTAGAAATCTATAACACCAAACATATTTCCATGGTCAGTTATAGCGACAGATTTCATACCTAATTCTTTAGTTTTTTTTATAAGTTTCTTAACTCTTGAAAAACCATCTAGCAAACTATATTCTGTATGCACATGTAGGTGCGCAAATTCGCCTGACATATCTCCACCTCCTAATATAAATTTTGTATATAAATATCTAATATAATCGTATTTTTTATTAATTTATACCCATTTCCTATCTGTATAAATTAATATATTTTTTAAAAACAAACAAGGGGAATTTATGTAAAATTCCCCTTGTTCTCTATTTTAAATCATTAGCAATTTGCTCTATTTTCTTTAATCGATGATTAACACCTGATTTACTTATAGGCGGATTTAACATCTCCCCTAGTTCCTTCAGTGACATATCTTCATTTTCTACTCTTAAGAGCGCTATCTCTTGTAAATTTTCTGGTAAACTACTAATTCCTATTTTACTTTGGATTAATTTTATATTTTCTACTTGTCGAACTGCTGCATTTACAGTTTTTGATAAGTTTGCAGTTTCACAATTTACAATACGATTTACGTTATTTCTCATTTCTTTTACTATTTTAGTACTTTGTAGACTAAGTAGTGCTTGATATGCCCCTATCATACTTAATAAATCAGAAATTTGTTCACTTTCTTTTAAATAAACAACAAAACTATTTTTTCTAGCAACTATTTTTGCGTTTAATCCTTCAGAGTTTATTAAATCCCTAAGAGAATTTGCGTAATCCTCGTTATTAGTTACAAATTCCATATGATAATTTTTTTCGGGGTCACTTATAGAACCTCCACCTAAAAAGGCACCTCTAAGATAAGCCCTTTTTAGAACTTCATCATCAAATACTTCTTGTGGTATGTTGTTTGTCGGAAAGAAACCATCTCTATCTTCTAGTATTGCCAACTTTTTAAGAAGTCTTTCCGCCCCATTTTCACTTTTAACCATCAAAACATAACTGTTATTTCTTTTTAGCATTTGATTTTTATTTACAGAAATTGTAGTTTCTATATTAAATTCTTTTTTAAGTAGTTTAAATACTCTTCTTGCAATTGAATTTAACTCTGTTGTTATCTTTACATTTATTTTTCTTAATCCCGCAAATTGTATAGTCCCAGCCATTCTAACTATAGCTGATAGTTCTGATAATTTATCATTTACATCGATATCTTTAACTCTAGCTAATTCATTCTTTGTCTCACTTGAAAAAGACATTTCTATCACCTAATTCTAGCTTTTTTTATTCCTTTTTTTTATTTCTTCTAATGCAACCTTTATTATTTCTCTTTCATCATTATACCTTGCTAAATCAACCACTCTATCTAAATGTATGAATTTAGCATCCACAAAACCTTCTTCTTTTAAAGGAATTGTCTCCATATCCTTCGATTTCATTAGATACCAAAAAACAGTTTTATGGACAGCCTTGTTTTCATCCCAATTCTCTTTATATGTGTAATGGATTTCTCCTAAATATTTTAAAATTTCGGCTTTTACTCCTGTCTCTTCTAGTACTTCTCTTAGAGCCGCGTCTTTTCTTTGTTCACCTTCCTCTACCCTTCCTTTAGGTAACACCCAATCTCCGTTAAATTTTCTAAGTAGAAGAATTGCATTCCCAAATAAGACTACACCCCCGGCGCTAATCTCTTCTCTCATAGATTTTCACTCCTTAATTCAACATAATAATAAGAATTTCTTCATAAAGATATAAAATCCTTTTTTATTCACTGTTACATATCATGACCTAGAGCCAGTTTAATAATTATACTAGAAATTTCATCAGCATTATGCCTAATATAGTTATCTTTTACTTCTATTAAATTCGATTCCACAGCCTTAATTCCCATACATTTCAATTTTAATCTTTGCTCATTGTCTAATAAAACTTGTGTTGAACCGTCATCGTTGTATCTTCTAGCTACAGATTCTGATATCTTTTCATTATTAGTTACAATGCAATCAATTAATCCTGGTTCAGTATGTTTAATTATCGCTTGGACATGATCTAATACATTATATCCCTCTGTTTCTCCTGGTTGTGTCATAACATTAGGTATATATACTTTCTTAGCATTTGATTTTTTGATAGCCTCAATTACTCCTGGAACTAGTAAATTTGGTATTACACTTGTGTATAAACTTCCTGGTCCCATTACAATTATATCCGCTCCATGTATAGAGCTTATTACTTCATCTAGCGGTCTGCAATTTTCTGGTATTAAAGAAATTTTATCTATTTTACATTTTTGTTTTCTAACTTCTTTTGGTATTGTTGATTCTCCCTTTACAATTTGACCATTTTCCAATTTTGCACTTAAATCTACATTTTCAAGTGTAACTGGTAAAACTCTTCCTGTTATTGCAAAAACTTGGCCTATTTTGTAAACTGCTGTCTCAAAATTACCATATAGACCATTCATAGCAGCTAAAAATAGGTTTCCAAAACTTTGACCTTTTAATGCTCCATCTTCAAACCTATATTGCATAACTTCATTCATAGTTGGTTCTATATTTGCAAGTGCCATAATACAATTTCGGATATCTCCCGGTGGTAACATTCCTAAATCAGATCTAAGAACGCCTGACCCTCCTCCATCATCAGCAACAGTAACTATCGCTGTTATATTTTCTGTATGATGTTTTAATCCTCTTAGAAAAATTGATTGGCCAGTTCCCCCACCGATAACTACTACATTAGGGCCTTTTTGTTCTTTATTTTTTAACTCTAAGTATCTTATCCTTTCATTTTTCATTTGGATAAATAAATATATAGCTATGCCAAAACATACTATACCCATTATCCCAAAAACTATACCAAATATTTCCATAACAACCTCCGCACTATTTCAACATAAAATCTCTATGTTTTTTAACAACCCTATAGCCATTGCTTTGTATTTCATCAGCAATAAGATTAGCTATAGTTACAGATCTATGTCTTCCTCCAGTGCAGCCAATACTAATAACTAAATGGTGTTTTCCTTCTTCTACATATTGTGGTATTAAAAAGTCTATCATATCTGTAAGCTTCGCATAAAATTCTCTACTAATATCAGAATTCATAACATAATCCCTAACTTCTTGGTCTTCCCCTGTCTTATCTCTAAGACTGTCTAAGTAGTATGGATTTGGTAAAAACCTAACGTCAAATACTAAATCTGAATCTTTAGGGATACCATGTTTAAATCCAAATGAAAGTACAGATATTGTAAGATTTGTTTGCTTCTCTCCAGTTGAATATATTTTTAATATTTCTTCTTTTAAATCTTTAGGCTTCATATTAGTAGTATCTACTATATAATTTGCAATTTCTTTTAATGGATTTAAAATCTTTCTTTCAATTTTTATGCCTTCTGGTATTTGTCTATTTAATGCCAATGGATGATTTCTTCTAGTCATCTTATATCTCTTTAGAAGAGTATCATCATCACAGTCTAAGAATAGGATTTCAAAAGGATAATTTTCTTTTTTTAATGTTCTTAAACTTTCGTGTAAGTCTTCAAAAAATTTCATTCCTCTTATATCTATACCTAGTGCAACCTTATCTACCATTGACCCTGCTTGATAACATATTTCAGCAAAATTTACTATTAATGTTGGAGGTAGATTATCTACACAATAATAATCCATATCTTCAAAGACTTTCATTACTTCACTCTTGCCTGATCCTGATAATCCAGTTACTATTACAAATTTCATTAAAGACCCCTCCTTAAACTATAATGTTTTCGATTAACGATTTATCTAATCCTGATTTATTTACAGTTTCTAATGCTAATTTAAAGTTACCTACATTTTGTGGTATATGCGCATCAGAACCTATAACAAATTTAAGATTATAATCCTTTATTTTTTGTAATTGTTCTACATTTAAAAACTCATGGCTACTATTTATTTCTAGTCTAGTATTAGTATTTTCTGCCACTTTAGCCACTTCTTCTATATAAATTCCCCCTTTATCTCCAGGGTGAGTAATTGCAAATATATCGTTATTTTTTATAGTATTTACAATTGCCTCAGTATTATATTCTTTGGCTTTTTCACTTTTACTTTTAAAGAAGTAATTTTGACACATATTGACCATCCCCTTAAAAGATGTTGGAACAGATCCAAAATGATATCCTGCCATTACATAATCGAAATATTGAGCAATATTTTCTGTTAAATCTATATTTCCCTTATTATCTAATATATTGCATTCAACACCTAAAAGTATTTTTATTTGGTCTTTATACTTTTCATTCAAAATATCTACTTCTTCTCTCATTTTTTTAAAATCATCGATTTTCACACCATAGGCAATATTTTTATACCCATGGTCTGAAATACCGATTGTCTTTATCCCCTTAGATATTGCTACTTTCACATTTTCTTCTATAGTTCCTTTTCCATGACTATATACAGTGTGAGTATGATAATCAGCTAATATTTCCATATTAATCCTCTCCAAGTATTTTGACTTCTTCTTCTAACATTACACCAAATTTATTTAAAACTGTACTTTTTACAATGTACATTAAATCTAATATATCTTTTGCTGTTGCTTCACCTTTGTTAACAACAAATCCACAATGTTTTTCAGAAACTTGTGCACCTCTTAATGTTAAGCCTCTTAGCCCACAATCATCTATTAATTTTGCTGCAAAGTACCCTTCTGGTCTTTTAAAAGTACTTCCCGCACTTGGTAAATTTAATGGTTGTTTAGTTACTCTTCTATTTGTTAAATCAGCCATATACGCTTTTATTTCGTCATAGTCACCTTTTTTAAGCTCAAGTTCTGCTGATAAAACTATATAATCAGAGTTAGTAAGTCTACTTCTTCTATAAGCAAACTCCATTTCTTCATTTGTGAATTCAGATATTTCACCTTGTGGATTCATTACTCTAACAGATTTTACAACTGATTTTATTTCTCCGTCATAAGCACCTGCATTCATTGCTAACCCACCACCAAGTGTACCTGGAATTCCTGATATACATTCAAATCCAGTTAAACTTTCTCTAAGTGCTGCTTTTCCTAATACAGATAATAAAGCTCCTGCTTGTGCTTTTATTGTATTTCCTTCTATTTCATAGTTGTTGAAGTTATCTCCAAATTCTATTACTATACCTCTTATTCCACCATCTTTTATTAATAGGTTTGATCCATTTCCTATTATTAAGTATGGAAGTTCATTTTCATTTATATATTTTAATACCTCAGCTAATTGTTCTTCTGTTGTCGGTCTAACTAATATATCAGCTGGTCCACCTACTCTAAAAGAGATGTGTTTTTTCATAGGCTCATCCATTTTTACATTTTCCGCATCAACTATTTTTACTAAGTCATTATAAACTAATTCTTTATTCATATTTAAATATTTATTGCCAAACCTCACTTTAATATAAATAAGTATTTGACAGACTCCTTCCTTCTTTATTCTTATATTTACGTTCTTATCTAAATTGTTTTTTTATTTCTATATTCATTTTTGTATTTTTAAGTCTGTTTAATTATTTTATTATGGTTTAATATATGTTTCTATAAATAAAAGTGTATCTCAAAGAAAACATAATTCTAGTTATAAAAAGATTTTACCACATATTCAATTTTTATTTAAGGTGAATTTAATTTATTTAATAATTACTTACCATTTTTAACTTTTTTTGTATTTTGACGTAAAAATATCGCCAAAGATTAAATCCTTGACGATATCTTTTAATTTCCCTTATATATTTAAATCTTATACATTAGAAGCTTTCTTTTTATCTGCAGCTAAATATGTAAAGTAGTATATAACCGGTATAATTAAAGCTCCACCGATTAAGTTTCCTATTGTTACACAAATTAAATTAGTTGCACATGCTCCTATTGAAATATCAGCGCCCAATAACATACCTATTGGTATAAAGTACATATTTGCCACGCTATGTTCAAATCCACATAATACGAATAACATGATTGGGAACCAGCATGAAAATATCTTAGATATAATATCTTGTGCACTTGTTGCCATCCATACAGCTAAAACAACAAGGATATTACATAGTATACCTCTAAGTATCATTGTCATTATATCTAGACCTGCTTTCCCTTCAGCTATTGCAATAGCTTTTGTTGCAGCGTCTCCAGTTAGAACATCACCATAAAATACTATAAGTGCTAATGCTATAGAACCAACTAAGTTTCCTACCCAAACAACACACCAGTTCTTAACCATTTGACCGCCTGTAATTTTATTATTCATTAGAGCTAATGTCATTAAGTTGTTTCCTGTGAATAATTCTGCTCCACATATAACAACTAACATAAGTCCAACAGGGAAGACTGCTGCCCCAATAAGTTTCGCAACACCTGGGTCAATATTAGCAAATGTTTGACTTGCTACAGTATTTCCTAATCCACCAAATCCTATAAATGCTCCTGCCAAGATTCCTAGTAAAAACATTGAACCAACTGGTAGGTTTGCTTTTCCTACACCAACGTTAACCATTGCATTGGCTATTTCTTTTGGTGCTAAAAATCTCTTTTCCATACAGATACACCCCTTTTGTTAAGTATTAAGAAAATATCTTCGTATTACAAGTTAATTATAGCACCATTTTTTTTAGAAAAAGCTGTTTTGGCGAATGTATACATTATATTTATTAAATTATTAATAATATTTTTTCTAATCAAATTCTATATTTAATTCAACTTTATACAAAACTATTATGGTCTTATTATTTTGTCGGCTTGTGACATTTTTTCTAGTATAAAGTACATATTTGTCACTTCACCTACTTCTAGTTTTTCTGTTAATTCATAGTAGTTTAAGCAAGTTCCACAGCTTAATATTTCTACACCTTGTGCTTGCAATGTTTTTAAATCATTTATAGAGTTAGAGCCTTCTGTCGATAATTTAACTCCTGAATTATAAAGTAATATTGTACTTGGAAGGTCATCTAATTCAGTTAAAGCATATATAAATCCTTTCATCAAAATTTGACCTAATTCTTCGCTTCCTTCTCCCATCTTATTGCTACTCAATACTACAACTGTATTAGTCTTTTTATCTGGATAGCAAACTTCTTTTGTTTCTTCTTCAACCTTTGTTTGTTCAGTTTCGCTATTTTGTAGCTCTGCTTTTATTTTAATTATGTAATGTTGGTCCTCTATTTTTTCGCATGTATATTCTAGATTTTTTTGTTTTGCCATTTTACTTAAATTTTGAACTGCTATTTCATTATCTACATGCACTTCTACTAAAGTAGTCTCTTTTATTTCACCTAATGCCTTTTTTGTTTTTATAACTGGAATTGGGCATTGATCACCCATTGCATCAACTTTTATTTCTTTCATTGTTATTCCTCCTAAAATTACATTGTATATATTTTAATTTATTATCTACTCTACTATTATTTTATGTTGTTTTTGATTTACAACTTCTCCAATAACACCACATGGTAAGCTTAAAGTTTCTAATTCTTTCATTATTTCCTCTACATCTTCAGGATTTACAGCTATTAATAACCCTCCTGATGTTTGTGGGTCAAATAATATCTCTTCCATTGCAAAATCATATATATTAAATAAAACTTTATCTTGAAGGAAGTTTCGATTTCTTTGTGCTGCTGCAGTTAGTAAAAACTCATCTGCATACTGTCTAGCTTCTTTGATATATGGTACTTTTGTGCTATCTATAATTGCTGAACAATCTCCTGCAACCATTTCGTTTAAATGTCCTAAAAGACTAAATCCTGTAACATCTGTGCATGCATGCACATCATATTTTCTAATAATCTCTGCTGCATATTTATTTAATGTGCACATAGATTCTATAGCCTTATCCATAGCTTCCTTGCTAGCTTCACCAACTCTGTTTGCTGTTGAAATTATTCCAACACCTAAAGGTTTAGTTAGAATTAATTTATCTCCTACTTTGCACCCATTATTTTGATATATTTTATTTGGATTTATAATTCCTGTTACAGATAAGCCGTATTTTACATCTTGGTCCATTATAGAATGTCCGCCAGATAAAACTCCTCCAGCTTCTTCTACTTTTTCACTACCACCTTGAATTATATCACCCAATATATTTAAATCCATCTGTTCTGGAAAACAAACTATATTTAAAGCTGTTTTAACTTCACCACCCATAGCATATATATCACTTAATGCATTTGCTGCGGCTATTTTCCCAAACGTATATGGGTCGTCTACCATAGGCGGAAAGAAATCTAAAGTTTGAACCATTGCAATATCATCCGTTAATTTATATACAGATGCATCATCACTACTTTCAAATCCTATCAGTAAATTTTCATCATATTTTTTCGGTATTCTTTCTAAAACACGACTTAAAATTCCTGGCCCTAATTTAGCAGTACACCCTCCACCTTTACAAAAAACTATATCTTTTTTACTCATAAGCACAACCTCTTTTCATGATAAAGTTAATTAATATAAAACTCTTTTATCGTCTATTCTTTTTGTTATTCTATTTCTATCGAAATGTTCTAGTATAGCTATTGATGTTTTTCTATTTGAATTTGTAATATCCCTAAATTGAGCTACTGTTATTTGATTATTTTGTTTCAGATAGTTTATCAACTCATTTTTCATATTTTCATATATATCTTTATCAACATAGTATGTATCGTCTAGTTTCTGAATTGTATCGCCTATTAATGCTTCCAAAACTTCTTCATAAAACTTATTTTTATTACATATTTCATCTTTTGTAACTAAACAGCTTAGTTTATTTTTTCTAGTTATATTTTCAATTTCTTTCTTTATGGATAATTGTTTTTGATTAAATACAACTTCAAATTCATAATTTGAAACTAAGTTGTCCCTTACTTTTATCTGTTTATCTTCAGCCATTTTATTTAAGATGATGTCCATATCTTTTACTTTAAGTTTACTATCAACCCTAGACCTAAGTTCTTCCTTCAAAATTCCCTTTCTAAGTCTATACTGTTTATGATACTTATTTAAAATATCCATCGTCTTATCTTTAAGTTTATTATAATGACTTATATGTAGATAATATTTATTTACGGGTATTACTTTATTTTCTTTTATTAAAACATCAAGCCCCTCTTTAACATATTCTTCTTTATCTCCAGTATAGCTAATTAAATCTTTTAATGTAATATAGTTTGATAAATTTAATTTTAGATATTCTTCTATTATGTCTTTTAGCTCGCCTTTTTCTTTTATTTTTAATGTTTCAATAACACTTTCGTCATATATCTTATGTTTTTTTGGTGCTGTATCAATAATTATACCTCCACCAATCGTATCCATCGGTGAATAAGATCTAATTATAAATCTATCACCTTTCTTAGCTACTATTTTTTCTTCTAATCTTAGCTGGGCATATCCACTTTCTCCATAAGGTATTTCATCTTCATTTAATGGAACAATTCTGCATAATATTTGTTTTGTACCATGGAATACTCTTATTCTATCCCAATGTTTTAAACTCTTTTTGCAATGTTCAACTAATGATATATTTACATCTATCATCATAGATTCTTCAACAGAACCAGTCTCAGCAATTACATCTCCTCTTTGAATTTCACTAACTTTTATATTAGATAAATTTATTGCTGTTCTTTGTCCTGCATATGCAGTTTTAACATCACAACCATGTACTTGTAAATTTCTTACCTTTACCTTTTTTTTACTAGGATATATCGTCATCTCATCATCAATAGATATTTTTCCTTCGATTAAAGTTCCTGTTACAATTGTTCCGAAACCTTTTAATGAAAATACCCTATCTATACTCATTCTTGCTGGTGCATCAATTTTCTTTTCTTCTATATCTTCACTAATTTCATCAATTTTTTTGACTAATTCTTCTAATCCTCTTCCTGATACTGAATCAACTTCTACAATCGGTGCATTTTCTATAAATAAACCCTTTGTCTTTTCTTTGACTTCATCTTTTACTAAAGAGATAAAATCTTCATCTACTAAATCGCATTTAGTCAAAACTATTATTCCTTTTTTTACACCTAAGTAGTTTAAGATATCTAGATGTTCAACAGTTTGAGGCATTACTCCTTCGTCAGCAGCCACTACAAGCAAAACTATATCTATTCCACATGCACCTGCCAACATATTTTTTATAAATTTTTCATGACCAGGCACATCTACTATTCCGACTCTTTTTTTGCTCGGCAAATCAAAGTATGTAAATCCTAAATTGATAGATATTCCCCTTTGCTTTTCTTCTTTTAAATTATCTGTCTCTCTACCTGTTAAAGCTTTTATTAATGTTGTTTTTCCGTGATCTATATGTCCTGCTGTTCCCAAAATTACATTCTTCATATCAAGAATATCCCCCTAAGCTATTAGTTAAAAATATCTTTTAATTCTTTTATTATAAAATCAAATTCATCTTTTTCTATCGTTCTAACATCTAAGATATATTTATCTTCGTTTATTCTTCCAATTATATGAGACTCACTATTTCTAAGTTTCTTTTCAAGATAAGATACACTAAATTTATTCGGCTTTATTGTTATGACATATGTATCTAATCTTTCTAGTGGCATGGAACCACCTCCAACTTGAGATATCCCTTTTTCTTTTTCAACTTCCGCATCTATATTCAAATCTATTATTTTGCTTAAAAGTATCGTTGCTTTTATTTCTAGTTCTTCTATGCTATAAGTTATCATCCTCAATGTCGGTATACTTTTTATTGCATCTTCTTCATCTAAATATATTCTCAATGTAGCTTCTAAAGCTGCTATTGTCATTTTATCTACTCGAAGCGCTCTTGTTAATTGATTCTTTTTCATTTTTTCTATATATTTTTTCTTCCCAACTATAATTCCAGCCTGTGGTCCGCCTAGCATTTTGTCTCCACTAAATGTAACTACATCTGCACCCTTTTTTATAGAATCTATTACAGTAGGTTCATATGATAACCCATATTTAGATAAATCGATAAATACTCCACTTCCTAAATCTTCAATAATCGGTATATCCTTAAACTCTTCTTGTCTTTTTAATTCATCTATCTCAACAGATTCAGTAAATCCTAAAATACGATAATTGCTAGTATGTACTTTCATTATCGCCTTTGTATTTTCACTTATAGCATCTTTATAATCTTGTATATGAGTTTTATTAGTCGATCCGACCTCAACTAATCTCCCACTACCAATTTCCATTATGCTTGAAATTCTAAAACTTCCTCCAACTTCAACAAGTTCACCTCGTGAAACAACTACTTCGCCGTCCTTTGCCATTGTATTTAAAACTAATAATACTGCCGCTGCATTATTATTTACAATTAATACGTCTTCTGCCCCAGTTAATCGTTTTATTATATCGACTAGATGGTCATACCTAGAGCCTCTTTTCCCTTTTGACAAGTTGTATTCTAAATTTGAATATCCAAAACCAATTTGAATTAACTCTTCTTTTACTTTTGGGCTTAATTTAGAACGACCTAGGTTAGTATGTATAACTATACCCGTTCCATTTATAACCCTCTTAATAGATAATTGGAATTTATTTTTTGTAGAATTGATTATATCATCAACTAAAGTTTCTTCCTTTATATCAAATAAACTTAAACTATCTTCATCTAAATTTATAATTTCTTTTCTCTTTAATTCAATTATTTCTCTTATCGATTCTAATACTAATTGTCTCGGATAATTATTTAATAAATCTTCTATTTTATAATTTGACAGCACTTTGTCAACTGAAGGCAATTTTGATAAAACATTCCCCTTATTCAAGCCAATCCCCCCTGTAGTTATATTCTTTTTTCATATAATAATTATAGCTTATTTTACATAATAATACTTAACTCCACACATTTTATTACATTTTATGGAAATAAAGTTGAAATTTAAATTATAACTTGTTATTATTAAATAGTGATATAACTATCACAATAAAATATATCTTGGGGGAGGATGAGTTCTGGTGTTCTCTCTAGTCTTCAAAACTAGTACGAGGGGTTAGGAGCCTCTTAGGTGGGTTCGATTCCCACCCTTTCCCGCCATTATAAAGTAAAAAAGTATGCCATCTATACATATAAATGGCATACTTTTTTGTTTTATTTTCCTAAAATTTAATAACTATAAATTATCATATTTTAAATATAATTCAATTTTTTAGTTGTTATAACAACCGCAATTTTCACTGTAAAATAATATCATACAATTATGGGATTATATTTAGGCAGCATTTAATACAAGCCCTGTATATTTTATCATCAACATAAATAACTCTATATTCGTCAAACCCTTTATTTTTATAAAGATTTGAAACCCATAATTAGGTCCAATATAACCCTGTATTTATATTGGACCCTTGTTTAAATAATTACATCTATTTTCTAGCACATTCGCTAGCCTCACCAGTTAATATATCTAATCCATGTTCAAGAGCTGGCATTAAACATTCCATACATTCTTTTACGGCTTTAGGACTTCCCGGCATATTTATAATTAATGTAGATTTTCTTATTACTGAAACTGCTCTACTAAGCATTGCTTTTTTAGTAAATTGCATGCTATAAGCTCTTATAGCTTCTGATATTCCTGGCACCAATTTTTCAGCTATTGATAGTGTAGCTTCTGGAGTGTTATCTCTTTTTGAAAATCCTGTTCCCCCTGTCGTAAGAATTAAGTCTACTTCGTTGTTATCGCATAAATTTTTCATCTCTTCTGCTAAAACTTCTTTGTCATCTGGAAGTACTCTGTAGAATTTAACTTCATATCCGAATTCTCCAACGATTTCTTTTATTTTAGCTCCACTTTCGTCTACTCTTTCCCCACGCGAACCTTTATCACTTGCAGTTATAATTCCAACTCTATACATATTATCCACCTTCTATTCTACTATTTCTATTTGATCTCCTGGCTTAATTTTTCCACCTTCTAATACTCTTGCAAATATCCCATTTCTAGGCATGATACAGTCGCCCATCTTTTGGAATATTTCACATCCATGGTGACATTCTTTTCCGATTTGAGTTATTTCTAATAAAACATCATTACATCTAAACTTAGTTCCTACTGGTATTGTTTTTAAGTCCCAACCTTCAACCAATAAATTTTCTCCGAAAGCACCTGGTTTGACACCTGCTCCTCTAGCATTAAATTCTTCTACTTTTTCAAATGAAAGTAAACTAACTTGTCTATGCCATTTCCCAGCATGTGCATCACCTTTTAGTCCAAATTCAACTATAAATTCCCCTTCGTCTATTGGATGTTTTTGAGTTCCTTTTTTTTCACTTATACATACATTTACGATTCTTCCCATTGCCAATCTCTCCTTAATTTTTATCCAAATTTTTAATTATTTAAATATCTATCCGCCTATTTGAACCATATTTTTAACTTCGATATCTTTTTCTCCGTTAGTATGTCCAAACTTATGGCTTAATGGTTTATTCCATATAGTATCATGAATTAATATTTTTAAATCTTCATCACTTATTCCACTTCTTATAGGCGCTTTTAAATCAATTCCTTTATTGTAGTGAAGACATAATTTTAAAAATCCATTAGATGTAAGTCTTATTCTATTGCATGATTCACAAAACTCATGACTTATAGCACTGATAAAACCTATACATCCTTTCATATCTTTATTTTTATAATATTTAGCTGGACCATTTCCTCTCTTTTCAGTTACTGGTTCAAATGCTCCAAAATTACTTTCTAAAATTGAAAGTATTTCATCATTGTCTATTTGAGTATATTTTTTCCCAAATCCAATCGGCATCAATTCTATGAATCTAACATCGATTTCTCTATCTTTTGCAAAATTTGCGATATCAGCAAGTTCATTTATATTAAAATCTCTAATTGCTAGACAATTTATCTTAACTCGAATACCTAAATTATATGCTTTATCTATAGCCATGAGTACTTTTTCAAGCCCATCTCTTCTAGTAATTTGTTTAAAGTTATCTTCTTTCAAAGTATCTAAACTTATATTAATTGCATCAATTCCAGCGTCATATAAATCATCCAACATATCGTAAAGTAGTATTCCATTAGTAGTCAAAGTTACTTGCTCTATTTTATCTAGATTTTTTATATCTCTAATTAAATTTACAATTTCTTTTCTGACTAAAGGTTCTCCACCTGTTATTTTAATTTTTTTAATTCCTAATTGTGATACAGTTTCACAAATTCTTAAAATTTCATCATAAGTAAGAATTTCTTCATGTGGGATGCTCTCTACGCCTTCTTCTGGCATACAGTAAACGCATCTTAAATTACATCTATCTATTACAGATATTCTAAGATAATCAATCTTTCTATTTAATTTATCTAACATATTTCATTCCCACTTTCAGGTATATTATTATGTAAATTTTTCTCTTCGTTTATGTAACTACTTTTCTTCGTTAAAGTAAAAATCTCCGCTCTTTCCACCAGATTTTTTTACTAAATGCACATCTGAAATAACCATTCCTTTATCAATAGCTTTACACATATCATAAATAGTTAAAAGTGCAACATTTACACCTGTAAGAGCTTCCATTTCTACCCCTGTTTTTCCGCTTAATTTTACAAGACATGTAGCACTTATACTTTTTTCTTCTTCATTAAATTCAAAGTCTACTTTTGCCTTTGTTAACATTAATGGATGACACATTGGTATTAGTTCTGATGTTTTTTTAGTCGCCATAATTCCAGCCACTCTAGCAACTGCAAGGACATCTCCTTTTGCCATATTTCCATTTATAATTCTTTCATATGTTTCATCACATACAAATATTTTTCCTGTTGCTATAGCTTCTCTTTCTGTTACATTTTTATCTGTAACATCTACCATAACTGCATTTCCATGTTGATCAAAGTGATTTAATTTTTCTGCCATCTTATACTCCCTTTCCAAATCCACAGTTAGGGAATGTGCATATATCACAACTTAAGCATAATCCACCTAATCCTAATCCAGCTAAATCGTCGCTTGTAACCATATCATCAGCCATAAGTCTTGGTAAAACTAAGTCAAATACTGTTCTTTTAGAATACATTACACATCCTGGTAATCCTACGATTGGAATTTCTTTTTCATCTTTTTTATAATAAGCAAGTAACATCATTGCTCCTGGAAGTACTGGAGCTCCATAAGAAACTATTCTCGCTCCTGTGCTTTTTATTGCTCCTGGTGTCTTATCATCAGGGTCTACACTCATACCTCCTGTGCATAATACCATATCTGCACCTTGCTCTATGAATGATTCTGTTGCTTTCGCTATTTTTTCCATGTCATCATTTACGATTGTTTGACCGATTACCTCTGCCCCAAATTCTTTAACTTTTTCAGCTACTACTGGTCCAAAAGTATCTTTTATTCTTCCATAAAAAACTTCATTTCCTGTTGTAACTATACCTACTTTTTTCTTTTTAAACGGCATTAATGATAATATTGGTGAGTTTCCTGCAACTTCTTTCGCTTTTTCCATCTTCTCTTGTTCTATTAGAAGTGGTATTATTCTTGTTCCTGCAAGTTTATCACCTTTTTTAACAGTAGTATTTGTGTGTCGAGTTGCTATCATCATCTCTCCCAAACTATTTACTGCCCTTAAACTTTCTACATTGATTTTTAAAAGTCCATCTATATCTGCTATTATTTCTATTTTTCCTTCTTTTACTTCTGATTGGCTCATATTTTCATTTATACATATATCTCTTAAATATTCAGCCGCCTCATTTTCGTGAAGTATACCTTCTTTCTTTTCCCATATATATAGATTATCTTTTCCTAATGATAGTAAAACAGGAATGTCCTCTTCTGTTACTATATGTCCTTTTCTAAAAGCTGTACCTTTTTTTACATCCTTTATAATTTGAGTTATATCGTGGCAAAGAACATGCCCTACCGCGTCTTGAGTCTTAACACATTTCATAAAATCATCTCCTATTTCACTTCAATATACTGAATTATTTTTTCAACAATCTCTTCTATATTATTTAAATTAATTATTGGTTTATCTATATCTAAATTTTTTATATTATTTTCAACGTTTATATCTGATGCAATTGCAATTAAATTCTCTTTATTACAGACAGATTCATATGAATTATTATTTCTTATTATCTCTATCTTTGGATAAGTAGATTTTTTAAATCCTTCTAAAAATATTATATCTGCCTCTGGAAATAAATCTATCAATTCTTGTTCGTTAGTTTCTTTTTGTTCCTTAACTACTAAAAACTTATTTCTTGAAAAGACAGCTGTTCCATATGCACCAGCTTGTTTGTGTTTGTAAGAATCAGTCCCTTCTATATCCGCATTAAAATCATGACCATCATGTTTTATTGTAGCTACATTATATCCCAAACTATTAAACTTTTGTATTAATTTTGTTATTAATGTAGTTTTTCCCGAATTCTTAACCCCACATATTGCAATAATCACTTGCTGTTTTAACTTATTTCTTTTTGTCATATACTTAAAAAATTCTCCTATTGGATTTATAAAAGTACAACTTGTACCTTTTCTCCTTTATCTAATTTAGGTGTGCCTGGTTTTATATCTATCAAGCAATTACATCCTATCATTGAACCAAGCATTCCTGACGAATGTCCTCCTTTTGGAAGATATACCTTTCCTTCATCATAAGTTGCCCTTATTAATCTTCTTCCTCTGCTTTCTTTTAAAAACTCATCTTGTAATACAGCTTCTTTTCTTACTTCTTTTAAATCTGGGTCTTGTCCCAACTTATATAATAGTTGTTTGCCCATAAGTTCAAATGTGGCTATTGCAGCAAATGGATTTCCAGATAAACATAGTAATGGCTTATTTTCATAAAGTGCATATATAGCTGGTGTTCCTGGTTTCATGTTTACTCTCCAAAATACTCTTTTTGTATCTAATATTTTTATTACTTGATGCATAATATCTTTTTTTCCAACTGAAACTCCACCCGTAGTGAAAACTACATCTACATTTTTGATAATTTCTTTAATTTCATTTGCAATTAAATTTTCATCATCTCCCATTACTTCTGCAACAACAACTTCACATCCTAGTTCCTCTAATCTAGATGCTATCATTCTTCTATTACTATCATATATTTTCCCTTCTGTAAGAGGTTTTCCACCGCAAATAACTTCATCCCCAGTACTTATTAAAGCTACTTTTGGTCGTCTGATGACTTTAACTTTTTCATATCCCATAGATGCTATTATTCCTATATGTATATAACTTAATTTTTCTCCTAAGTTTATTAATTTACTGCCCTTTGTAATATCTTCACCTTCAAAACAATAATTTTGATGATGCTTTACTTCTTGATAAATTTCTACTGTTTCCATTCCATAATCAGTAGATTCCTGCCTTATGACACAATCACATCCCTTTGGAATTTTCGCACCTGTCATTATTCTAATTGTTTCATTTTTCCCTACTTCTTTATGAGTATATCCCCCGGCACAAACCTCATCTATAACTTTTAATTTTATAGGATTTTTTTTACTTGCACCTACAATATCTTCTGACCTCAAGGCATAACCATCTAATGGAGAACGATCAAATGGAGGTTGATTAATTGGAGCAATTATATCTTCACCTATAATTCTCCCCCTAGCTTTCTCTATACTAACTTCTTCTATATCGTTTATACTTTTAACGGAATCACAAATTAACTCTATCGCTAATTCAAGTTCTATCCCTACCATATCATGTTTCCTCCCTAAAAAAAATTGCTATATAATCTATTAATTTGAAAATAGAAAATATAGCTAATAAAGGTATTACGCTACCTTTGATAGTTTCCCCTTCTCAAATAACGGATGGCTACAACGTTTCCATCATAACCTGAAGTAATTTTTAAATTACTTGGCTCAGTATCATAGTTTTCCCTTAGATACTTTTGCTCGGAGAATATTAAATTTTATTTTTTAATGAATCATATTCCTGTGGTGTATTTATATTACTTAATGTCTCTAATTCTATATCAGTATCTTCTATATTTATTTTGACAAAGTTACTCTTATCTATTAAATAGCTCAACTTATAATTTTTCTGCTTTATCATTTCTTCTATAATTAGAATTACTTTCTTAGAGTATATAGCACATAGTGGATATAGTCTTTCATCTTTATCACAAAAAACTGCTATATCTATATCTTTATTGATATTGTCACATAACTCTTTTATATTTTTCTTTGTAATAAAAGGCATATCACATGCTGTTATAAAGAGATATTCCTCTTTACAATTTAATAAAGATGAATATATACCTCCCAATGGTCCAATTTCTTTATAAATATCTTCTATTAATTTGAATCCCATTTTTTCGAATTCTTGTTTTTGATTCTTTGAAAATTTGTCATTTATAGATAAATATATGCTAGAAAAGTCATCTAAAGTTTCTTTGATTTTTTCTAGAAATGTCATATTGTTTAGTTTTAGAAGGCCTTTTACATTACCGTTCATTCTACTATTCTTTCCACCCATAAGAATTAGCGCCCCTATATCCAAAACTATCACCCCTATCTATTTGATACTTTAAATTAATTCTAGCATAACTAATGTATTTTTTCAGTATTAGAAAATCCTTATTTTGAAATTTATAATACTTATAAATACATATATATTGAAATAGCCAGAACCTATATTTAATCATATAGGTTCTGGCACCTATTTATATATATTCTGTTCTAATATTTATAAATTTTTCTAAAATCAACTATATTCTAGCTTTATGCTTTTTCAACTTTAACAGCACAAACTTTATATTCTGGTATTCTTGCATATTTATCAAGTGCTG
>ERZ857750.1309-NODE-1309-length-27961-cov-4.737619_pt1 | contig 27961 bp, 18 predicted proteins | sample MGYA00519915_ERZ857750 | MGnify/ENA primary metagenome ERZ857750 (study PRJEB31778, sample SAMEA3449358) | human gut metagenome | biome: human gut; feature: human-associated habitat; material: faeces | place: United Kingdom | collected 2010/2012 ...
GACAGATGGCTTCATCCGGTTCAGCATGCGCACACAGGGCTTTTGCCAGTGATTCACTACATGACTGTTCCGGCACCAGATCCGCATAACAGCCCCAATTCTCCAGTTCTTTGCGGGTTCCGGCACCCATGACCGCAATCCTGCTGTCTCCAAGACTTCTGATATCCACCTGCTCCTTTTTCATCTGCTCAAAGAAGAATCGTACTCCGTTTCTGCTGGTAAATACAAGCCAGCGTTTTCCCGGAGAGGTCAGAACCGCCTTTATTCTGCTCATCTCCTGCCCCTTGACACCGATCAGGCTCATCACCACCGGTTCTCCGCCAAGCCGTCTGATGTACTCTGCCAGCGGTCGTGCAATGATTTCTGTGGCTGTTACAAGGATTTTCCTGCCTGAAAGAGGCCCTGGCTGCTGCCAGTCAACCGCTTCCTTCAGATTGACCACATCACCCACAACAAGAATCGCCGGCGGCTGAATGGACGCTTCTTCTGCAGTCTCGGCAATCCTGCTAAGATCTGCTGTTACACAGCGCTGTCTGGCTGTTGTTCCCGATGCAATCACCGCCGCTGGGGTATGGGCATCTTTGCCATTGGCTATCAACCGCTCACTAATCTGGTGCAGTTTTGAAAGCCCCATAAGAAAAACAAGAGTGCCTTCCTCTCTGGCCAAAATCTCATAATCCAGCGAACTATTTTCTTTTGTCGGATCCTCATGACCGGTGATCACATGAAAAGACGATGCTTTTCCCCGGTGGGTGATGGGGATGCCCGCATAAGCCGGTGCACTGTAGGACGATGACACCCCAGGTATCACTTCATAGTCAATGCCTGCTGCCGTCAGTGCCAGTGCTTCTTCACCGCCCCGGCCAAATATAAACGGATCTCCGCCCTTCAATCTGGCAACAACATGACCTGCCATCGCTTTTTCGATCAGCAGCTGTTCAATTTCTGACTGTTTCATCCTGTGGTTTCCTGCGAACTTGCCTGCATCGATCCACTCAGCTGCATCCTTCGTCTCATTTAAAAGAGATGCCGACGCCAGATGGTCATAGACAACCACATCGGCTTCTTTCAGTGCTTCTATACCTTTCATAGTGATCAGCCCTGTATCCCCCGGTCCGGCTCCGATCAGATAGACCTTGCCGCTCTGAAGCCTTGCCGCTATCTGTTCTCCCAGTGAAACTGCCAGTTTGCGGTCTTCTTCTATATTACCGCATCGTGTACCTGTCACCGTCTTTTCTTTCATATGGAGGCCATCCCCTGCATATCTAGCCCGCACAGATACCTTCTGTCCATCCATCCTGACATCCACCGCCGCTGCCTCATTGCAGCCGCCGCCAATGGCTCTCAGAAAGCTGCGCTCTATCAGAAACATCTGCCAGGTATCCTCATCATGAATGGCCTGCATGCAGTCCTCACAGTCCTTCTGTCTTGTTTCAAGTGCAATGATTCCCTGACCTGCTGCCGGAAGAAATTGCTCCTTAGACAGGATTTCATAAAAAAATGTCTGTTCTTCCGCTTCGAAACTGCCTTCTGTTTCACAATCCTCTGAAAGATATCCTAAACGCTTTAATCCCGCCGCTGCCAGAATAATACCGTCATACATGCCATCTGACAGTTTTTTCAGCCGTGTTGACACATTGCCTCTGATATCTCTGATATCAACACCGGGACATATCTGCTGAATCTGAAGAGCACGTCTTAAACTGCCTGTTCCTACAACTGTCTTTTCTTTGCATTCTTCTATGATAGAAAATTCCCGCCGAAGACTCACCCATACATCCCGGCTGTCACCTCTTTTAAGCACAGCTCCCACTGCCAGTCCTTCCGGCAATTCAACAGGAAGATCCTTGGCACTATGAACGGCCAGATCGATCCGGCCATCCATCATAGCCCCTTCAAGCTCCTTTGTAAAAGCTCCTTTGCTGCCGAAAGCTGACAGGGATTTATCCAGATGCAGATCACCCTTTGTCTCAAATCCGGCAATCTCTATCTCTATGGATGGAAAAACCTTCTTAATGGCCTCCGCCGCCATTTCCGTCTGCACCATGGCCAGACGGCTCTTCCTCGTTCCGATTTTCATATTGGCCCTTGCCCTCCTCTCTGATTTTCTCTTCTTTTGCAATCCACTGTCTCAGATATTTTTTTCTGTCTGACTGACCGAGCCCGGACATTTTCAACTCTCTGCGCTTCTGGCGAAGCTCTATTTCCAGTTCACCGTACCATTCCGGTATCAATGCTTCGATTTTCTCCCGCAAATATCTGGTCAGTGCAGGCACCCCGCCGGATGTACTGATACCAATGACCACATTGCCCCGTCTGACCACCGATGGAAACACACAGTCCGAGACCTCCCCCGGATTGGCACAATCCACCAGTATATGCCGCATCTGGCAATAATCCGCTGCCATTTTATTCAATGCCTTATCATCAGAGGCACAGATTACCAGAAATGCTTCGGCCAGATAGTCCAGATTGTGTTCTGTCAGATTTTCATTTGTCCAGACTATATATTTCTTATCCGCCAGAAGTTTTAACTCATCCGTGATCTTTGATGAAATCATCCGTATATCTGCACCATATTCTATCAAAATACGGATTTTCCGAAGCGCCACCGAACCGCCGCCGATAACCATGACTTTTCGGCCATCCATTTTGATAAACAACGGAAAATCAGCCATTTTCCCGCGCCTCCTCAGATTGTCTCAACACTTCAAAAAACATCTCAAGCTGCTCCGTATCTGCCGCCTCTCTGGCTCGATAAAAGAACTTGTTCAGCCCTTTCTCCGGATTCGCTGCCATATCTGCCAGAAGATGCTCCCTGAAGGTATCCATCAGCGGTCTGTTCTGTTGAAACAAAGCCCAACGCCTGAAATCATCAATATCCTCCTCCAACATCTCCCGGGCCCTGTCAGCCGCTTCAAAACGCAGATGCTGATTCTTCTCAGACAGACTTGTCAGCTCATCCAGATGACAAAGGCTGTTCTCCTCGTCTTCAATGCCCGCCTCAATATCCATAGGAACTGCCATGTCAATGAGGATTCTTCTGCGCTTTTGAATAACGCCAGACTGCCATCCCTCTTTCGTCAATGTGTAATGCGGACTGGCTGTGGCACTGATAATCACATCCATCTCGTTGGCCAGTCGATAACGGTCTGCATAGGCAATCTGCACATATTCTTCTGTCTGCTGATGTCTCGTTCCATGGCCATCCGACAGAGTATCCGTTCCCAGAACCGCTTTTTCTCCCGATTTCAGCTGTCTGGAAGCAGCATATAGCTGTACATGATGATCCGCAGCAATATTTTTCATCATAATCTGTCCGATTTTACCAGTGGCACCAATAACCAGTATCTTTCTATTCTCCAGGCTTCCAAAATACATTTCCGCCGCTTTCACCGCCAATGTAGCTGTTGAAACAGAAATGCCAGAAAGCTTCGTCTCTGTCTTGACTTTCTTGGCCGCTGTCACTGCCATCCGAAAAAGGCTGTTACACCATGTTCCGCTGAAACCATCCTCCATAGCTGTCCTGTGGGCTTCTTTCACCTGACCGAGGATCTGATCCTCACCCAAAACCATTGAATCCAGCCCCGCCGCCACATAAAACAAATGGCGTACCGCCTGTGTTCCCTGATAAAACCGCAAATGCTCCGACACCTCACCTGCATCACCGATTCCGGCCATATCAAGCATGATCCGCTGCATTGCAGCCATCACGCTGCGCGCAGAAATATTTTCTTCGCTGACGGTATACAACTCTGTACGGTTGCAGGTTGAGAGCAGTACACATTCCCGAATTTCCTTCTGCGTACAGATACGCGTCATCAGTTCTTTTTTATTTTCATCTGTAAACGCAAACAGAGCCCGTATCTGTACAGGCGCTGTTTTGTGGCTAATGCCTATTAATTGTATATTCATTAATTTATCTCTCTGTAACAAAGCTGCCCGGCATGCCGCAAATAAAAATAATTCGCTGCCTGTTATACCAGTATCTGCACTTCGTACAGAGAATGCCTCCAGTTATAAAAATCTTTGTGCTTTAAAACAGCCAGGATGATCCTTGGACGCATATCCTTTTCCACAAAATACCGTGAAAGGGCGCGAATCCACTTATCCTCCCTGAAAATGGCCGTAGTCATACAGATATAATTACCCTTCGGCAGGATAGACTGGTTCTTCTCAGCAGAAACACAATCTCCGCCTGAGATAAAGCTGCCTTCAATGGCCAGCTTTTTTCCCTCCATAAATGCAGTTTCTTCCAATAAGTAACCGCGCATTTTCTGAAAATCTGCCATTTCCTCAGCCATCAGCACACCTGTCTGCCGATAGAAATCCTCTACCTCACATGGCTTCGCCGTTTCTGTCATCCAAACTCTTCGAGAATCCATCTGCTTCTGATGGATCCTGTAGCTCTCGTGCCCCGCCTCCGGTGCAGGGTTCTGGCTCGTCAACCACTCCAGCATAGACATTCGTTCTTTCAGACGCTTCATTTGCTTTTGCGTCTGTTCCATTCGCTCCGTCATCAGCAACCGTCGTTCTTCCTCCGAAGCAGCCTCCATCACAACCGTGATCTCCGCCAGGGAAAATCCCGCCTTCTTGAGATATCCGACGGTTTTGAGTCTCTGGATATCATCAAAATCATAATAGCGGTACCCCGTCTGTCTATCGATCCTGACAGGACAGACAACCTTCATATCGGCATAATAACGCAGTGCTGATACTGAAAGCCCCGTCATCTCATGAACGTCACCAATTGAATAAAGCCGGGTCATCACATCAACCTCTGTATCTTAAAACAACCACGTACTGCGTTTTTTTGCCGGAAAGTGCCCACTCTTTCTCTTCTTTGAGATATCCCGACTTTGCTGCCAGGGATAAAAGCCATTCTTTCTCCGTTGTGACAACGATAACATATCCCCCCGGTGTCATCCATGTGTTCAGCTTTCTGACAAAGTTCTTATATAATGTAAAGAGAACATCCGGCGTCATCTTGTCACTTCCCGCCGGCAGTTCTGTCAATACCTCATCAAAAGTATAACTATGGGAAAACTCCGCAAAATCCTTGTTAATAAAGTAAGACGGTACATTCGCCAGACTTGCATTTTCTCTGGCTCCGTCAATCGCCTCTCCAAAAATATCCACACCATAGAGATGTGCAGCCTTCCTCTTACGATACCGCTCGATCAAAAGCGTCGCCGTACCACAGAATGGATCCAACACATCCGCATCATCCGCCAGATATTCAGAGGCAATTGAAACAACTTCCGCTGCTTTCACCGGGTGCATCGATGTGGCAATAGCATTGCGGCGATAGCTGAACCGACTGTCTTCTATCGTATGTAAAATCAAATAAACACTGTACTGTCCCTGCTTATTCTCTGTGATCCGCAGCTCACATTCATAATTGGACGCAGAATTCTGCAGATGATGTCCGGACAAGCGTTCCAGTTCTGCCCCCAGACGCTTCACATACTGACTCTTTTCATTCAAAACCAGCTTCGTCCGCAGATCAATTCTGAAATAAAAGGGTCCGTCACCTTCATGGCGCTTCTTCAGATAGTCCGTCAGTCCGGCATCATGAATTGCCGCCGCAACAGCCTGATAGTCTGTTGCCTTCAACGGATTGGCACAGAAGCGGAACATAAAGCCCTTCACTGTACGGATACCGAAAAGTTCTCCCGGACGTTCTGCCAGAATACGCACACCGCCTCTCATTGCCTTGGCCGCATCTCTCACATTTCTCGGCATCACATCAATGGTCAGCTGCTCCATCCCGGGACTGGTCAGCAAAATCATCTCTGAAGGCACCGAATAGCCTGTAAATGTATGCTTCACCGGCTTCTCCACAATCAACAGCATATCCCTTAAAAGCTTCAATTCCTCATTCAGATGCTTCTGATTCTCCGGCGTCATCTCCATCTGCATCAGTTCTTCCATCCGCTCCCTGAAAGCGTTTAAATACGTCCTGTAATCCAACTGACTCATGGCTGTCAGATAAGCACTCTTTACAAAAAGCTTCTCCTCGCATTCATAAGCATAAAACAGGGCATCCAATGCATCCTGACATCCCATCTCGCCAAGAATCAATGCCGCATTCTTCCTGACTTTTGCATCTTCATGCTTCAAAAGCTTCAGCATCAGAGACAGGCATCTCTGGCGATCACGCTGCCAGGCTGCACTGCCGGGTTCTGTTTTTAAAAGTTTGCGCAGCTCGATCAGATTCTTACGCACATCCTCATCACGTTCTATTTTATCAAGATAATTTCTAAACATTTAATCCTCTCTTTTTCATCTTAAAATATCGCTTAAATTCCTCTTATCATCATATATGGAGTTTCAAAAAAAGTCAATACAGAATGGATGCACCCCTGCGCTGCACAAACGTTTTCGCCCATCTCAGCGAATCTGCCTGTGCATCATTACAAAAAGGGCTATCCAACCGGATAGCCCTCTCTGATAATCGCTCTAAACAACTGCTTATTCTAACATTTAAAATAAAAAATACAAACTTCGTAATCAATATAATATATCTTAGAAAAGGCACACTGCATGAAGGATTATAACTTAACGACATTCACTGCCTGTGGTCCCTTCTGGCCTTCGATGACTTCGAATTCTACTTCCTGACCTTCTTCCAGTGACTTAAAGCCATTGGACTGGATGCCTGAATAATGTACGAATACATCATTGCCCTGCTCATCGGAAATAAAACCGAATCCCTTCTGATTGTTGAACCACTTTACTGTACCTTTGTTCATTCCAAAGTCCTCCAAAAATTAAAAATGGGTCTTACTGCAGGTTATTCTTGCAGCATGTTCAGCATACCATACTTAACCTCAAAAGTCAAAGGAATTCCTATATTCTTGAATACCAAAAGGCTTAAAAATATCGCAGAAATGCCCTTTTTTCGCCATTTTCTTCAATGGTCCGACACATTCCCAAAACAGCATTCCGGTCGGTCTACTCACAATATGCAACCACCGTATAGACACTGTTTTCATACTTGACTTCCTTGACTGTGGCATGCAGGCTTGTCAGTCTCCGAAGTGCCGGAATATTGTCGCTCATGGCCAGTGCCGGTTCAATTGTATAATAATACATGGTGCCTGCCAGAGTGTTCAGCTTGGATTCGCTCATCTCCACTTCATCACCGGCCTTCAGAAGATCCGGTCTTTCCATTCGAAATGAAACTTCCTGTTTCAACTTATTCACCAGCCTTAAAAGATGCGTAGCGCTTCAAAACGCCGAGGATCAGATCAACAGACAAATCCATGCCCTCTGCTGTGATATGCTCATAAGGACCATGATAAGCATAACCACCTGTACCGATATCCGGACAAGGCAGTCCCCTGAAACTGAGCTGTGCACCGTCTGTACCGCCTCTGACAGGCACGATCAGCGGTTTCAGGCCAATTTCCTCAGCAGCTGCTTTCGCATTCTCGATCAGATGGAAATGCGGCAGAATCTTCTCGGACATATTGCGGTACTGCTCTGTAATAGTCAGTTCCACAGTGCCTTCACCATAACGGCCATTTAAGACAGTCTGGATATGCTGCAGTTCTTTTTTGCGCAGTTCAAAGGCCGCCAGATCATGATCTCTGACAATATACTGCATTTCGGCCTTTTCTACATTACCGCTCATATCTGTCAGATGATAGAAGCCTTCATAGTCTTCCGTATGTTCCGGTCTGTCCGCTGCCGGCAGCATCTGATGCAGCTCCCATGCCACGTTCAGTGCATTGATCATCGTATCTTTGGCACTTCCCGGATGGACATTGAAACCGTTGATCACAAATTTGGCTGCACAGGCATTGAAATTCTCATAGGTGATTTCGCCTTCTTCGCCGCCGTCGATGGTATAGGCATAATCCGCACCAAAAGCATCCAGATCAAGGGCTGAGGCACCGCTTCCCACTTCTTCATCCGGTGTAAAAGCAATACAGATCTTGCCGTGCGGAATGTTTTCTTTAATCAGATGTTCAACAACTGTCATGATCTCCGCAATACCGGCTTTGTCATCCGCACCAAGCACTGTTGTACCATCTGTTACAATCAGTGTTCTGCCCTTTAAAGACGGCAGATGTGGAAATTGTGCCGGGCTCAGTGTTCTTCCGCTGTCTCCCAGTACGACGTCCCCACCGTCATAATTCTCAATAATTCTCGGCTTCACATGCTCACCACAGAAATCCGGCACTGTATCCAGATGGGCAATCAGACCGATAGCCGGCGCATCCTCATATCCCAGTGTTGCCGGCAGTGTGCCGTACACACAGCATAAATCACTGACACGTGCATCTTCAATGCCAAGTGCCTTCATTTCAGGAACCAGCATGTTCGCCAGATCAAACTGACGCTGGGTGGTTGGTGTTGTCTCACTGAATTCATCACTGGCTGTGTGGACAACGACATAATTTAATAAACGTTCATAAGCTCTCATTCTCTATTTCCCCGCTTCCTTTTTATTTCACGCAGTAAACGTAATTCTCTTTTCTAGGCATGGCTTTTGGCTCTTCTCCATCTGTATATCCCAGCACACAGTGGCCAATACCTTCATAATCGCCTTCAATACCAAGTGACTTTAAGAAGGCCTTGCCTTCTGCGGATTCAAATTCCTCTTTGGCTCTGTGAATCCAGCAGCTGCCAATGCCTTCTGCATGAGCAGCAAGCATGAGATTGCCCATCACCAGACTGCCGTCATAAACATAGGTTGGTCTTGCTTTATCTGCCAGAACAATCAGCACAACCGGTGCACCATAAAATGGATCAGAATCCACACCCATGATCTCTGCATTCATCTTCGAAAACTTGTCACGGATTTCTTTATTCGTCACCGCAATAATGATGGGTGACTGCTTACCCATACCCGTTGCTGCATAGGTGCCCGCTTCGATAATCCGATTGAGCACATCCTCCGGAATCATATCCGGTTTATACTTTCTGATACTTCTTCTTGTCTTCATATTATTAATAACTTCGCTCATTTGATAGAACCTCCATGATAATTCAAGATTTACCCGCGCATTTTCATATGAAACCCGGGTCTGCTCCGCAGACATAGTGTTCATCCAAATCTCCGGGCCGCTGTTATTAAGTATACACCAAAAAACAAAAAAAAGCGATACCGTTCAAATGAACGATACCGCTTTTATGTTGTCTACATAGATTCTATGTAGTGATGATTCATAATTAGTTAAGAATACCGATAAATACTGAAGAGAATACTAATGCAACGATTGTCATCAGTTTGATCAGGATGTTGATAGCAGGGCCTGATGTATCCTTGAATGGGTCACCGACTGTATCACCAACAACTGCAGCTTTATGAGCTTCAGAACCCTTGCCGCCGTGATTGCCGTTCTCAATGTATTTCTTAGCATTATCCCAAGCACCACCTGCGTTGGACATGAAGATTGCCATCATAACACCTGTTACAAGGGAACCTGCAAGCATACCGCCTACAGCTTCTGTACCAAGAAGGAAACCAATGATGATTGGAGCAACAACTGCCATAACGCCAGGAATAATCATTTCACGAAGAGCAGCCTTTGTAGAAATATCTACACACTTTGTATAATCAGGTTTGCTCTTACCTTCCATGATACCAGGAATCTCTCTGAACTGTCTACGAACTTCCTCGATCATAGAATATGCAGCCTTAGATACAGATTCCATTGTGAAAGCTGAGAAAAGGAATGGCAGCATACCACCGATCAGAAGACCGATAATTGTTGTATAAGAAAGAATATTGATTGCTGAAAGGTTAACCTGCTGAGCGTAGGACATGAAAAGTGCCATAGCTGTCAGTGCAGCAGAACCGATAGCGAAACCTTTACCCATAGCAGCTGTTGTGTTACCTACAGCATCAAGGGAGTCTGTGATTTCACGAACGGATTCATCAAGGTAAGACATTTCTGCGATACCACCGGCATTATCAGCGATAGGACCATAAGCATCAACAGCAACTGTGATACCTGTTGTAGAAAGCATACCTACAGCTGCAAGTGCGATACCGTAAAGGCCGCAGCACTTGTAAGCAACAAAGATACCTACACAGATCAGTACAAGCGGAATAGCTGTGGACTGCATACCTACAGCAAGACCGGAAATAATTGTTGTAGCAGCACCAGTTTCAGACTGTTCAGCAATCTTCTTAACTGAGCCGTAATCACCGGATGTATAAACCTCTGTGATAATACCGATGATCAGACCAACGATCAGACCAGCGATGATAGCAACAGCAGGCATGATAGAACCAAGATAATATACAGACAATGCAATGGCACCGATAACAACAATGGCATCAGCTGTATATTCACCTCTGTTGAGGGCTTTCTGTGGGTTACCGCCTTCTTTGCCCTGTACCATGAATGTACCGATAACAGAAGCAACGATACCCAGAGCAGATAAGATTGCAGGGAAGATTGCAGCTTTCGCTGTATCCAGTGTGATCGCACCGAAAGAACCTGCAAGACCAAGAGTGATAGCAGAAATAAGAGAACCTGCATAAGACTCGAAAAGGTCAGCACCCATACCGGCAACGTCACCTACGTTATCACCTACGTTATCGGCGATTGTAGCAGGATTACGAGGGTCATCCTCAGGGATACCAGCTTCTACCTTACCTACAAGGTCAGCACCAACGTCAGCAGCTTTTGTATAGATACCACCACCAACACGAGCAAACAGAGCGATAGAAGATGCACCAAGGGAGAAACCAAAAAGAACATCTGCATCACCTGTGATTACATACAGACCAGCTACACCAAGAAGACCAAGGCCTGCAACACACATACCCATAACGGCACCACCGGAGAATGCAACATTAAGTGCTTTGTTCATACCATTTGTTCTTGCTGCATTGGCTGTTCTGACATTCGCCTTAGTAGCTACTGTCATACCACAATAACCGGCGATGATAGAAAGAACAGCACCGCAAAGGAAGCAAACTGCTGTAAGTGGATTTCTTAAGAAACAAAGAACAACGAAGAGCACTACGATAAAGATTGCAAGAATTCTGTATTCAGCAAAAAGGAATGCTCTTGCACCTTCTGCGATAGCAGAAGCGATTTCTTTCATACGGTCTGTACCGGCATCTACAGAATTAACTCTCTTTGTCAAAACAAAGGCGAATACCAGACCGATGATTGCGCAGATAACTGCGACATACATGAGATTCATAATTAAACTCCTTTCTCTTTCTTAAACGTTTAATTTTGAGCATAAATTATGCAGATGTAATCATACAATCTGCATACTAGTCATGCCTTAAATATTATCCGATTTTTTTAGGAAAGTCAACCATTACCATTAAATTATTATAAAAAAGTATTAAAAATTTGCAAATATCGTTGTTTTTTTAACATGGAAATATCAAGATTCGTTTTATTTTAATTCCAGACGCATGTCAATCAATTCCTGATATTCCCCTGTTCTCAGACGAAAAGCCTTCGGATTTCTTCCATATTCAATGAAGCCTGCTCTCTTATACATTTCGACTGCTCTCTCATTCTCAGCAACAACTTCCAGTTCCAGCTGAAGATACCCGGCTTCTCTGGCACACTCAATGCAGGCCTCCATCAGATACTTTCCGATGCCGAGTCCCCAGAATTTCTTTGTAATGGCAATGCCAAAAACCGCACGATGCTTGATTTTATCCCGCATTCCCAAAGCATCAATCCCTGCAGTCCCAGCAACAACACCATCCACCACCGCAATAATCTCAACGGTATTCGTGCTATCCGTTTTCCTCTGCAGAAAATCTGCTTCCTGAGAAGCCGTAAAACAATTCTCATCCGAATAAGTCAGCAGATAATCCGTCTCCTCATGAGTCCGATTAAAAACATCCAGAACTGCCTTCCCATCACTGGTAACGCCATTCCTCAAAAGACAGTTTCTGCCATCCTTTAATGTAACTGTTTTTTCAAAAGTCATGCCTATACTCCTATCTTCTCTCCAACTTCCTCAAAATACCTATGCTATTAATTATTCTACCATACCTCTTATCCAAAAGCCATCTCTGTCCACGTATAGATATAAATATGCCATCATTAAATAAAAACAGCCCTACACCTCAAAATAAATCATACGAACCATTTGATTTTAGTCAAAACTTTTTTGTCGGCTAATAAAACAGGCGTGCATCAAAAAACAACAAAATGGAACCTAAACGGGCACATTCATGTACAGGTGCTTCTGACGTGGCCGGTACTTAGATGCTGTCCTTTAGCATCTTATGTACCGCTGCCAACGGTGCTGAAAGTCCAGTGGACTTTCGTTAGCACCGACCGAAGTAGCACGTAGACCAGGCAACGCGAGTATGCCTGTACATGAATGTGCCCGTTTAGGGTTCCTCTATTATGCATCTGATTGCACGCCGTCAATCTTTCGTCAATCTGCGTATCGATTAATCAAGGTTTGTATACCCCATCAGATTAATGTCCACACATTTTGCAGCCTCTCTACCTTCTCTGATCGCCCATACAACCAGTGACTGTCCTCTATGCATATCTCCGGCCACATAGACTTTCTCTTCGCTTGTATGATAATGGCCCGGTTCTGTTTTGACATTGGTTCTGCCGTCCACCTCTACACAAAAAGCATCTGTGACATAACTCTGACTGCCAAGGAAACCTGCTGCAATAAGCACCAGATCGACTGGAATAATCTCATTGCTGCCTTCGATTTCATGCATCACCATACGTCCTGACTCAGGGTCTTTCTGCCATGACAGTTTCACTAATTCTGCAGCACAGACTTCACCATTATCATTGGCGATAAAGGATTTCACCGTTGTCTCATAAATTCGAGGATCATGACCATATAATGCAATGGCTTCCTCCTGGCCGTAATCTGTCTTGCAGATTTTCGGCCATTCCGGCCATGGATTGCTCTCTGCACGCTGATCCGGCGCTTTCGGCATCATTTCCAGCTGAATGACATTCTGAGCCCCCAGACGGATAGATGTGCCCACACAGTCATTGCCTGTATCACCGCCGCCGATAACAAGCACATTTTTACCTTTGGCAGAAATGAAATTGCCGTCCTCAAAATTTGAATCCAAAAGACTCTTTGTTGTCTTCTTCAGGAAGTCAACGGCAAAATAGATACCTTTTGCTTCACGACCCGGCACATTGATATCTCTCGGATTCGATGCACCACAGGCCAGAATCACGCTGTCATATTCTTTGAGCAGTCTGGAAGCCTTATAATTATTGCCGATATCCGCACCTGTTACGAATTCAATGCCTTCTTCTTTCATAATATTAATACGGCGTTCGATGACCGCTTTGTCCAGTTTCATATTCGGAATACCGTACATCAAAAGTCCGCCCACACGGTCACTTCTCTCGAAAACTGTCACCTGATGGCCACGTTTGTTCAGCTGATCTGCGGCTGCCAGTCCGGAAGGGCCGGAACCCACAACTGCGATTCGCTTGCCGGTTCTTACCTTCGGTGGATCTGCTTTCATCAATCCATGTTCATAACCGTATTCAATAATACCATGTTCATTTTCCTTAACAGAAACCGGGGCTCCGTTTAAATTGCAAGTACACGCTGCCTCGCACAAAGCCGGGCAGACACGTGATGTGAATTCAGGAAAGCTGTTTGTCTTCATCAGACGACGCCATGCCTGTTCCCAGTTGCCGTTATAAATCAGATCATTCCATTCCGGTACAAGGTTATTCAGCGGACAGCCCGATACCATACCGCCGATCATCATACCAGACTGACAAAACGGTACACCGCAGTCCATACATCTTGCGCCCTGCTTCTGCTGCATTTCACTGCTCAGAGGGATATGGAATTCGTTAAAATTCTGAATACGTTCCTCAGGTGAAATGACACACCCTGTTTCTCTCTCATATTCTAAAAATCCGGTTGGTTTTCCCATTGTTATCCCCTCCTATCCTCTCTTACTTGCGTAAAATGCTTCAATCTGTGCCTGGTCAAATGTCAGACCTTTTTCTTCCATATGGACAATGGCTGTCTGCATATGACTGTAATCATGCGGTATGATCTTCTTGAACTTCGGCAGATATTCAGAGAAGTTGTCAAGAATCTCTTTGCCAATGGCAGAGCCTGTATTATCCACATGCGCCTGGATCATATCTCTCAGCTCCATAACATCATATTTGGATGTCACCGTATCAATGGAAACTAATTCTTTATTGACACGTTTATATAAATCTCTGTTTTCATCCAGAACATAGGCAATACCGCCGCTCATACCGGCTGCAAAATTCTTGCCTGTGCGTCCGAGAACAACCGCACGGCCGCCTGTCATATATTCACAGCCATGATCGCCGACGCCTTCAACAACTGCTGTTGCACCTGAATTACGAACGCAGAAACGTTCACCTGCCACACCGCTGATATAAGCCTTGCCGCTTGTGGCACCGTAAAGGGCAACATTACCGACGATGATATTTTCATTGGACTCAAACTTAATATTCTTTGGTGGATAAAGCACCAGTTTGCCCCCTGAAAGACCTTTGCCGAAATAATCATTGCTGTCGCCGCACAGTTCCAGTGTCAGTCCCTTAGGAATGAAGGCACCAAAGCTCTGTCCGCCGCTGCCGTTGCACTTCACCGTGTACTGATCTTCCGGCAATGTATCGCCATACTTCTTGGTGATCTCGGACCCGAAAATTGTACCCAGTGTACGATCTGTATTGCGTACATTAATCTCAATCTTCTTTTTCTTCTTGCCTGCCAGTGCAGACTTGAATTCTTTCAGGAATACTTTCTCATCAATGGTCTTCTGAAGGCCAAAATCATAGACATCCTCCGGCATAAACAGATGTTTTTCTTCATGCAGATACGGATTCTCAACAATGGCTGAAAGATCCAGTTTACCGTAGATCTGAGGATCCACATCTTCTCTGACTTTGATCAGATCAGAACGTCCCACTAATTCATCCAGGTTATGCACACCCAGTTTTGCCATGATCTCCCGCAGTTCCTGGACAACAAATTTCATAAAGTTGACCACATATTCCGGCTTACCTCTGAAACGTTTGCGCAGTTCAGGGTTCTGTGTAGCAATACCCACCGGACATGTATCCAGATTACATACACGCATCATGACGCATCCCATTGTCACAAGGGGCGCTGTAGCAAAACCAAATTCCTCTGCACCAAGGATCGCTGCCATTGCTACATCACGGCCTGTCATCAGCTTACCATCCGTTTCAAGACGGACTCTTGAACGAAGACCGTTCATGATCAGTGTCTGATGTGTTTCTGCCAGGCCAATCTCCCAAGGAAGACCTGCATTGTGGATAGATGTTCGAGGTGCTGCACCTGTGCCGCCGTCATAACCGGAGATCAGGATAACCTGTGCACCTGCTTTGGCAACACCGGCTGCAACAGTACCAACACCAGCCTCAGATACCAGTTTGACAGAAATTCTTGCCGAACGATTCGCATTCTTTAAATCGTAGATCAGCTGTGCCAGATCCTCGATGGAATAAATATCATGATGCGGCGGTGGTGAGATCAATGCCACACCCGGTGTGGAAAGTCTTGTCTTTGCAATCCACGGATAAACTTTTCCGCCCGGAAGATGACCGCCTTCACCCGGTTTTGCACCCTGAGCCATTTTAATCTGGATCTCGTTGGCACTGACAAGGTATCTGGAAGTCACACCAAAACGACCCGAAGCTACCTGTTTGATAGCAGAACACCGGTTAAGTCCATCCGGTCCGATGGTAAGACGTTCAAGACTCTCACCACCTTCACCGGAATTGGATTTGCCGTGGATCATATTCATGGCAATAGCCAGTGTCTCATGAGCTTCCTGAGAAATGGAGCCATAGGACATGGCACCTGTCTTGAAGCGCTTCACAATCTCATCCACACTCTCTACTTCTTCAATCGGAATGCCGCCTTCTTCATCAAACTTGAACTCCAGAAGACCTCTCAGGTTCATCAGGCGTGTTTCTTCATTAATATTGTGAGAATACTCTTTAAACAGCTCATAATCTCCGCGTTTTGTGGATTCCTGAAGCAGATGAATGGTTCTTGCATTATAAAGATGTTCCTCTTTGCCGCTTCGCATCTTATGACCACCGATGCTGTCCAGAGACAGATCCACATCCAACCCCAGCGGATCAAATGCACGCATATGCCATGTATTCATATCGCGCTCAATGTCTTTTAATGTTATGCCGCCGATACGGCTGACTGTATTCGTAAAATATGTATCAATGACTTCTTTGCTGATACCAATGGCTTCAAAGATCTGAGAGCCCTGATAAGACTGGATCGTTGAAATACCCATTTTGGAAGCAATCTTGACAATACCGTGAAGAACCGCTGAATTGTAATCACTGACAGCTGCATAATAATCCTTGTCAAGCATATGCAGATCGATCAGTTCTTTGATGGATTCCTGAGCCAGATATGGGTTGATGGCGCAGGCACCATAACCCAGCAGCGTTGCAAAATGATGCACTTCTCTTGGCTCTGCACTCTCAAGGATCACAGCAACCGCTGTTCTCTTCTTTGTTCTGACAAGATAATGCTCAAGGGCAGATACAGCCAGCAGGGAAGGAATCGCTACATGGTTCTCATCGATGCCTCTGTCGGAAAGGATCAGAATATTCACACCGTCTCTGTAAGCTCTGTCTACTTCCACAAACAGATGATCCAATGCACGTTCAAGGGGTGTATTGACATAGTAAGTGATCGGAATTGTCGCTACTTTGAATCCTTCTATATTCATGGATTTGATCTTCAGCAGATCTGTGTTCGTCAGAATCGGATTGTGGATCTGTACCATCTTGCAGTTTTCTGCTTCTTCTTCCAGAAGATTGCCGTCCGGTCCGATATAAACCGTTGTAGATGTCACAATTTCCTCACGGATAGCATCGATTGGCGGATTGGTTACCTGTGCAAACATCTGTTTAAAATAAGAAAACAGTGGCTTCGGCTGATTGCTCAGAACAGAAAGCGGTGTATCCACACCCATGGCAGCAATTGGCTCTGCACCATTCTTGGCCATCGGAAGGATGGTATCCTTTAACTCTTCATATGTATAACCAAATGCCTTCTGCAGTCTGATACGCTCATCCCTTGTATATTCCGGCACACGTTCATTTGGGATCTTCAGATCTTCAAGCTTAACAAGGTTGGCATCCACCCATTCACCATAAGGCTGGCTCTGGGCATATGTCTCCTTCAGCTCATCATCAGAGATCAAACGACCCTGAACAGTGTCTACCAGCAGCATCTTTCCCGGACGCAGACGATCCTTTAAAACAATATGTTCTTCCGGTACAGGCAGTGCACCAACTTCTGAAGACAGAATCATATAATCATCATCTGTCACATAATATCTGGACGGACGCAGACCGTTGCGGTCAAGCACCGCACCAAGAAGATCACCATCTGAAAAGACAATGGAAGCCGGGCCATCCCATGGCTCCAGCATCGTTGCATAGTACTGATAGAAATCTCTCTTTGTCTGGCTCATACTCTTGTCATTCTCCCATGGTTCAGGGATTGTGATCATGACAGCCTTCGGCAGCGGCATACCACTCATCATCAGAAATTCCAATGTATTGTCCAGCATCGCGGAATCAGAACCTGAAGAATTGATCACCGGCAGTACCTTATGCATCTCACCCTTCAGTGCACCGGAAGACATCGTTTCCTCACGGGCCAACATTGTATCTGCATTGCCGCGGATTGTATTGATCTCGCCGTTATGGACGATCAAACGGTTTGGATGCGCACGCATCCAGCTTGGATTCGTATTCGTACTGAAACGTGAATGTACCGTTGCAATGGCTGATTCATAATCCTCATCCTGAAGATCATCAAAGAACTTTCTCAGCTCGCCTACCAGGAACATACCTTTATAGACAATAGTACGGCTGGATAAAGAACAAACATAAGTATTATCATTACTCTGTTCAAAAACACGTCTTGCAATGTACAGCTTACGGTCAAAATCAATGCCCTTGGCCACATCTGCAGGTTTCTTCACAAAGCCCTGCATAATGTATGGCATCTTGTCCAGTGCTTTCTGTCCCAGTACGGATGGATTCGTCGGTACTGTACGCCATCCGAGAAATTCAAGACCTTCCTTGGCCACAATGATCTCAAACATCTTCTTGGCCTGATTCTTTCTCAGCTCATCATGTGGAAAGAAAAACATACCAACACCGTATTCCCGTTCTTCACCAATATCAAAACCCAGTTCCTCAGTCACTTTCTTAAAAAATCTGTGAGAAATCTGAAGCATAATACCAACACCATCACCGGTCTTGCCCTCGGCATCCTTACCTGCACGATGTTCCAGTGTTTCTACAATGGTCAGTGCATCCTCAACAGTCTTATGTGTCTTGATACCCTTAATATTCACAACTGCACCGATACCACATGCATCATGTTCAAAAGAAGGATCATATAAAGCCGGTTTCTTCTGCTGTTCCATTATCACTCACTACCTTTCTTCTATGTATAAAATTATCATTTCCAAAATATGGTAACAAAAAAAGGACAAACCACGCCTGTAGTAGACGCCTTTGTCCTTTGCTATGAAAAAAAGATAGCATATTTTATAGGCAATATCAAGCTTTTTCAATAAACTCTCAAGTAATTTTTATTCAGTCGAGAGTTTATGATGATACATTCATGCCGCTTAAAAATACCCGCATCATATTAAAAAGTATTTCTGAACTGTTGCTGTTTCATTGTAATTAAAATTGAAACATATTCCCCATTTTTTGAGGTGTTTTTTATCATTTTGTTGTAATTTATAATGAAACACATTAATTTCAGTATTAATTCAGCAATTTTTTATTGTAATTCATACTGAAATATATGATTTTTTGACACCTATATTTTGCCGTTTCATTGTAATTCATACTGAAACAAGTTCAACCACCTATACAAACAATTAGAGAAAATTCTTGAGTACTTCAGCTTTCCTCATGCACATTCTTAATCTGAAATATTTGGGATGCAAAAAAAAGACAGAACATTTTATTTCGTTCTGCCTTTTTTTCTTACCACTTATAAGTAAAATCAACTCCTATATCTTCAAGCATTTTCTTACGCTTTGAGGATAATTTTAATTTTTTATCTTGAGCTTTTTGAGAATTTATCCATGTTTTAAGTCTATTCACCTCAACAGCATCATACTCTATTACATTTTTTTCATTGAGAGTCTCAATGTATTGTTTGTATGCTTCATAATTTCTCATCCATTGATTTTCCGAAACTTCAAAGTCAAATCCTATTTTCTCCAACTTTTTTATTTTCTCTTCACTCAACTTGTGATTCTTATATTGTACCCTTTGCATGCTTACCCAGTTTCTTAAATTTATTCCTTTATACTTTGCTTTTTTAGAAAAATCCATATTACCAAATTTTTCTTTATACTCACATAGCAGCATATAATTTCTATCCCACCTTGAAAAAGCAACCTTGCTCAAATCGATTTGATTAGCAGGCAAAAAAGAAAAAATTTCAGATGGTGTGGGGCGCTGTATTTCTTGCATTATATGTATTGTAAGCATCTTCCATGTATTTCCATTTTCTTGATCTAAAATATCACACCAATTACCTTTACATTTCATAATCCTATATCTATGCTCTGAAAATACATCCAATAAATCTTGTACAACACGCCAATCAATTAATTCCATACACTTTTTACAACGCTGACCCTTCTCAAATCGATAAATATCATATATTTGTTCACATCCACATTTATTATGCCGGATAACAACTTTTTTTGTTTTTGCATTAATTCTAACCAATGAATACGAATTTCCAACGAGTTCCGCTATTCGTATCTTATATTTATCTATCAGCTTCGCTACCGGATAGCAAAAAGGGCACCTCGGCTTTTGAGCAAAATAAAAATAATTACTCTCAAAAGTTTTTTTACATTTTTCATGTAAAATGTGAACTATCGATGTATCTGATTCATATTTTAACAGCTTAAACCCTTTATGTGATTCTATTTTTGTTTTTATCTGTATCTCTCGTTTATGATCTGCGCAGGGACATATTCGCTTACCATATAGATAGTCTCCAGCAGTAACACGTAATCTTTCTCCACACGTTTTGTGTCTTATAATAACGTTATCACTAAGATTTTTAAACTCTGATTCCAATACATATTCCCCCTGATGCATAGAAGAAAATATATCTTCAAGCCTTACAGGAATGCTTTTCTTTTTATTGCAATAAGGACATCCCCATCCATTATTCTGATAAAATGGCATTGATATGTATTCTTTTCCGCAAACTTGGCACTCATATAATTTTGTCAACGGCTCCTCATATGGAATCGCACTAATAAAGTCATTCGGATCTGGATATAAATACATAATTACTGGCAGTATACTGGACATTATCTGCGGTAATCTATTCTTTTGAAAAAATAAATTAATATCTCCCTTAAAAAGAGCTGCATACTGCCATTTTTTAAATTCATCAATCCACTTTTGACGATTCTTCCTATTATACCCAGACCGCTCAATGCATGCTAATAGTAGACTTCTCACACTTTCCAAATTTGTCCATATTTTTGCTTCAAGCAGCTTTACAGCATAACTAGTATAAGCTCTTAAAATCTCTATATCTATTTCCGATTGACATTCCTGATAATCCTCAAGATTAAAATTCATCTCATTTCCTGGTTTTCCATTATATTCAAGCAAATGACAGCCATGTTTATGGCATGTACAAACACCAGACAATTGATGTGACTTTCTTATATAAGGGACCTCGTCTTCAGCAATACATTGCGGACATATCTTTAATGTTGTGAAAAATGGATACCATGATCGATTTAATTTGTCTGCAGGCCAGAAAACAGCCTGCAGTTTTTTCAATTGTCTCTCCTGTGACATACCAAATAATTCAAAACAGAATGTAGATGTATCTAAATATGTATCTATACTGCTTACATTGCGATATAAAAATCCATGTAATGATACCCATTCATTCTGTACATCAGGCTTCAAATATTTTGCCTTGCTAACGCTACAATAGGATTCTAAAAAATTGCTCATTGATAAATGATTCATTTTTGCTAAACGCCATAACCATGAATACAATAATTCATCCGGAAAATACATTTTAAATATTGGTAAAAATCCCATTTGCAATACCTCTTTCTTTTAACTCAATTTCAAAAAATTCTCCATTTGAGTCCTATCTGTAAAAATAGGCTTATTTTTGCTTTTCTGTTTCGCATTATTTTTTTTCTGCAATCGATCAATAACCATACGCGTTATTTCTTTTTCACTCTTTCCATTTGCTGCATCATTTCTTTTTACTTGCTTATATGCGTTCATAATTTGAATTTCTGAATATTCATCATATATTGCTGTAATATTAGCTGCAACATTAGACAATTGTATATCATCCTCATTAATTGAATTATCCGATTGTATTAACTGCATTTCTCTATCTTGACTTTCCTTGTCGATCAACTCTTGTATCCTATCCCTCGCATTGCGTTTTATTTCTTCATATTTTTTATCCTGATCAGGTGTTCTAATCATTTTTAACAAATCCTGAATACCAGGGTAATATTTTTTTGCAATGTTCCGGATGTACTTTCCATTAATCTCCGGTTTTGTCTTTCTTTCCAAGTAATCATAATTGACACACATATAAATGTTAATCAACTGATCTACAATTCCGCGTGTCACGTCATATAATGCATCTATTATATCTTCTGTAACTGGCACTGTATCATCAAACCATTGATATTGAAAAACCTGTTTCACTAAAAAGGCAAAAAACTCTTTATTATTACAATATCGATTGACATCAATAACCTGTCCGATTCTTCTCGCAGTTCTTAAATGTACAAACATTTTGTCTCTCGCATCTTCTGTTCCAATAATCACCATTGCAACTTTTGTCTGATTTGCAAGCAACATCAATGATTCAAAACTATTTTCTCGCGTATGCTCAAAATCAATTAATTGTATCTCGTCGAAAATCAGACAACCAATTGAAAACATTTCAATATACTGCTTAATTTTCTCCGCCTTCTTACCAAGATTTTTTCCTTTTGCCATTTCTGTTGCATATACAGGTAAAAGATTACCAAGCGCACGATCTAATGCAGCTCCTATAGCCTCATACAGAACTGTAAAATTGCTGTTTGCTGTACAGTTAACAACCAAATATACAACTTGAGGATAACAACCACCATTTCCATCATCATGCATAATAACCTGCGGATAGCGTGATAACAAAATACTGAGTGCAGAACTTTTCCCTGCTCCTGAATAGCCAATCATGGATAATCCCGCTTTCGTGGCATCTGCTGGATCACCGGTCAATATTCTGTTTATACATTTTTCCTCATTTTCTACAGTATACGTTAATTCCTGATTTGACGCATACATAACTCTACGAGAACGATATGACATGCATAATACCGTATAAAAATCATATTCAAGGGCACGATGAAACGGAAGAGGCATACGAAGTTCATTTAAAGTGCTAATCTGCATCATCTTATCAAATTTAGTCATTTTCTTCACGTCATCTTTCTTATAGCCTACTAATATTCTTTTATATTCCCTATTAATATCCTCATGTCGTCTTGGAAACGGCAATGCTTCAATGTATTTATTGCCCTGATCTATTTCTAATTTTGCTCGTACATAAATAGCATCCACTGTTTTGTTTTCCGTCAAATCATATTCCTCATATTGAGATTTACCTTCTTCGATTTCTATATATTCAAAATTCTTCTTCATCATCTTTCAATTCCTCCATTTCCCAGAATCTTTCCATAGCATCATCTGCATTCATATCATCATATCTCTTGTTTTTCTTACCCCTATCATCTTCTGCAATCTGTAGCTGCTGATTCTGAACTTCAAGATTTTTTGCTATTTCAATCTTTCCTTGACGTGACACCCTTTGCTTTTCTTTTTCCCTCTCTTCTCTAATACTTTTCTCATCAGAGACTGCCATTTGCCTTTTTGCTATGGATGCAGCAACAATACTTTCATTCACTCCCTGTGCATAAGCTTTCACATTATGATTATATACTCTTCCTCTGGCATCCATTTCTCTTCGAGACTTAAGATAATCTTCCCACTCTTTCAATGTATAATTTTCAAATTCCTGATTTCCCACCATTCTTGTGTTAAGAGGCACTTTCGCCAGTTTGCCGGCCTTTTCATAATAAACCGCACCAACATACCGTTTATCTATTCTCACTATAAAGACTTCTCGCTTATTACCCAGCTCAAACATTTTTCGTAGGAGTTCATCATCATCCGATGGAAAATACCATAACTTTTTGTATTCTATCCCCCTCCTGCTAATTTTTGCTTTAACAGGTGATAACAACCGATATCTATACTGTTCTATGTCTGAGATTGGTCTTGGATGTCCATAACGTTCTACACCATACTTCCACAATAATGCTGGAATCGGTTTTATCTGTTTCTGCTGCATATTCTTTGTCGTTCGGTAATATTCATTATAGGTTTGATTGTGATTTAATACATAATTGATTACCATTGCAGTATATTGTCTTATATTCAGACTCGCCTCTTTATGGTGGTGCGAATCATATCGCTTTTCAATCAATCCATGATTCTCTATATGTTCCCTTTGTTCCGACTGTAAACGATGAAAAGACTGCTCAACAACCCCCTTTAAAGATCCCATGGCCCCCGGTACAATCTGCTTTTCTATCCCTAATTCTATACAAAGACGATCAAATTCTTTTCCTTTAAATTCGGCTCCTCGGTCCACTCTAACTCGTCTTGGAATAATATTGGAAGGCCAAATGTCATCTCCCGTATATGTAATTCCATATCGTGCACAATACTCATGCTTATTATCCGAAAGATTTAGAAACAAATTTGTAATTCCCAAAGCAGAATTGTTATCAAATGAAACGGATACAGCCAATATTATTCGAGTATAAACGTCAATCATAAAATACACGACCGGACGACCGACTGTTTTTTCGGGATTTACTTCTGAAACAAGTGAAATATCTACTTCACATGCATCTATTTCTACTAAATCGCCCGGCCCTTTTACGCCATCAAGAGAATCGCTAAGCAACAAACGATGATCATTTCTCTGCTGTTCTGCTGATGTCTTAATTCTATTTATCTCTTTTCGTGTCAATCGTTTATGTGCGTAATAATAAAACTGATAAAAAGTAGGTCGTTCTGATTCTGGTTTTAATCTTATCGTTTGCTCTCCATCTATAACATCAGTAGATGAAAAATAAACTCTCATCATATGAACATATACACTCTGAAAGCTTTTCCATCTACCAGATTTATATTCTTTTATTCCCCAATCAAAAATTTCTTTTATATCCTCTGTAACTATTATCCCCGCTGATTCCAGATACTTCGATTGTTTCCCTGGTTTTTTACTATATCGTTTTTCTTTTTTATTTTGTAATACAAACACTTTCTGATCAAGCAATGAATACTCTCGCATGCCGCTTTGAAGATAATTTCGGATAATTCTCCATATCTTGGATTTTGATATATGGTATTTTTCCATAATCTCATATAATACCTTTTTTTTCTTTCTTCCCATCAGTTCCATATAGTCGGGACCATATTCTTTTTCGATTTCATACATAATTTTTCGATTTTCCTCATATTTGCTTCGAACAGAATCTGTAAAACTACTAATATCAAACACTTTACTCTCGTCCTGATACAATTCAACACCATCTTGAGCCAAAAATTGAATAATCAACTCTTGATCATATTCCAAAAGAATTAATTTCGTATCTTCCATTTTGCAGACAACAACTTTTTCATTGGATATATAAATAATCCGATATTTTGTACCTGTTACTCTGTCATTCATAACCATACCCACTGTTGCTATTATTTCCGTCATTTTGTTTTCACCTCATTAATATCATCAACCTAGTATCTGATTATTTGCCTTGCCATATCAGCCGTTAATTCCGCATGTTCAATATCAATTTTGAGCTCTTTGATTGCAATTTTATGTTTAAATGCACTATACCAATCAAAAACATAACTGGAATCATAAAATTCTGTTACAAGACGTATATTATGCGCTAGTACCTTGTTCACATTTCTTTTTAAAAGTACATCAAATTTAATTCCTTGCTTATTCCAATACATTTTTTCAATACAAAGCAACTGTAACTTTCTCTCACTGATAAACTCATCCGATTTTACACTGTATGCATGCAAAGTTCCATCTGCCTCCGTCACAAGAAAGTCTGTTGTCATAACCTGTGCCTTATTTCTTGGATATTGAATTCCCATTTCTTCTGCAATTGCTACTGTCTTATCCACATCTAGTGGATACTGTTCTCTGATATCTACATTATTGTCGTCCCATCTCAAAATGTAATACCATAAAGTCTCCCCCTGTGAAAGGCAATGTACACCTCGCCCCGTTTTCCAATCTTTAATAACTGATGTTGTTCCTCTACTATTAAATTCACTTGTTGTAATGTACGGTATATAATCTTTTCCTTCTCCGGTACCCATTTTTCTTTTCTTTTTCGTTTCATCCGACAATCTGCGTGCCATAACATCACCTTCCTAAAAAAATCCCTCTACATTTATTATCGGATTTTCAATTTCTCTTCCGCCCATTTTCTATACTTTTCCATTCATTTATGAGTCATTTTAATTATTCAGCATTCAAACGACTTATTTTTGAACGTTTAATGACTTTTATGACATAAAAAAAATTCATTTTATAAATTTTGTGTTATCCTTAAAGAAAACAATGGAGTATAAACAATGTCAGATACTGAAAATACACAAAATCAACTGTCAAATATTGAAGCAGGACAAATCGAATTACTCACTGAAAGGATAATATCTAATAAGCCATCAGATGCCGAAATAATATACAATAAACGTAAACACCTTGGATTAACGCAAAAAGAATTTGCAGATAAAATAGGTTGTTCTTTATCTACAATTGCCCGAATCGAACGTGGCATATCTCCCATCTCAGCAAATACTCAAAGAAAACTTGATGCTCTTGATGTACAAAAGCCCAAAGAACTTCCTCTGGAGGAAACTTTTTCCCAATCTCTCAGTAAAATAATCATACGAAATGGCTATAACAGTCTTGGCGCTCTTTACAATATTCAGTGCATTACTGACAATCTAATCAAGATGTTTTCTCCTCCTAAAATGGACAAAGATGATGCCCGCCGTTATTTACAATTTTTAACACTGACTATTGACTACGCTACAAGATTATGTTTTGAAGAACAGCAAGCTATTAAAAAGAAGCAAGCTGTTCTATTTTCTAAACAAACGGCAGGTTCACTTGCATATATACAAAGAGCAGATCGTAACCTTTTTAATGAACTACAGAAAATTAATTCTGAAACTCCTGAAAAGAAATAATCCATCCTATTATTACTATACACTTTTTTGCTTGCCCATCAGTTGATGGTTCTGTCAATCTTTGAATTTTTATAGAAGAAGCAGATAATTTCATACAAAATCTTTTCAAAGAAGCCATGGGTATTAAATAAACTTAAAATACACCATTTTGGAATTGAATTCCGAAACCAATTGAACCACAGGTTCAATGACAAACTAAAAAACCTCCTGTACAATGGACATCAGTAAACAATGTCGAATAGTACAGGAGGTATTATTATGTCTGAAAAAATGCTCGTTACGCAGGCCCTTGACGAACGCGACCTGCTTGTAAAGAAAATCAATGATAAGATACAAAAAGCCAGCTTTGTTGATACGATCAAGCCGAATGTTGAGCTGGTTTACAATAAACGGATCAAAAAGGAAGAATTCAACCAGGCCGCTTCATCTGCCTATCAGCAGATCATGGACCTCATCGCACGTTTTCAGACCATTGATGCAGCAATCATCAACTCTAATGCCAATACCAAGGTCACCACATCATATGGCACTTATACTGTTGCGGCAGCTATTTCACTCCGTAGCAGGATGAGAAACATGGGTGCCTATGATAACGAGGCCAATTTTGAAGACAGACTTCGAAATAAATTAATGCAGGAATACAGCAGCCGTGTATGCGTCTGTGACAAGGAAAATGCAAAGTTGAAGGAAACAGCAGATTCGATGCGCTTAAGTATCCTGGGTAAAGATACAAAAGTCAAAGAGGACAAACCTCTGGCTGTCGTTGATGCCTATATCAAAGAGAATACCACAGAACTAGTTGATCCCCTGTCTGTTGAAAAGTTGACTGCAAAGCTGGACGAAAAACGTGACAAATTGTTATCCGAATTAGATACCCAGATCAAGGTCAGCAACGCAACAACATTCATTGAATTTTAACATCACTGCCTGTAGTGCGAAAATCTCAAACGTGTCTTCCCTGCAGTTGGGGTATAGCTGTCATTATATACACTATAATGGAATCAGATGTACATACAGAATGTTGAATTCTGTCGGCAGTAAGCTGCCGGCGGGATTCAAATATTTTGAATACTATAAACCGTCACCGTGTTTTTTCATATGTATTCTGTTAAGTTTCACCAAGGAAATCTTTAATCATCAACTTTGAACCGAAAACTTTCCTGCAGGCATACGCTGTATGCTGAAATCCATGATCAGCGGTTTGGTGTTAAGGCCCTTGACCTGAGATGATCCCCATGGCTGCACTATAGGCATTTATTCTACTGCCGCATACACTGCGGCTTTTTTCATTTGGAGGAATTGAAATGGAAAACCGTTAAAGAATGGCTCAATGAGATCAATATTCAGAAACTGATTGGTTATTATCAGACCATGTACCCGGCTTATCTTGATGATACACGGCTGGATGAGATGATGACAATCAGACAGTGTCGTGACCTGGAACGCTCTAAGCTGCCCTCGATACAGATGCATATAGGCTAAGAGGCATAATAAAATCGGCCAACCTGCAGTACGCTGATTACAAGCGATTCAAAGAACTGTATAAAATATATCGATTATTAAAATCATAAAACCAA